>Ga0183095_11442_pt1 | contig 17848 bp, 14 predicted proteins | sample BioMet4_FD_130346 | JGI IMG/M metagenome (GOLD analysis project Ga0183095, IMG submission 130346) | Microbial communities from bioreactor (seeded with sewage sludge) at LBNL, California, USA - Biofuel metagenome 4 (v2) (version 3) | ecosystem: Engineered > Bioreactor > Anaerobic > Unclassified ...
TTATGAAGGGCGGCGTTTTCGGTGACTAAACGCAGAATAGGTGTTTTGGTCAGCGGCAGAGGCAGCAATCTTCAAGCCATTATGGATAAAATAGCTGCAGAAAATCTGCCTATTGAAGTTGCAGTCGTAGTTAGTGACAAAGCAGATGCTTTCGCTTTGGAACGGGCTGCTCAAGCCGGTATCCCCGGTAAGGCAGTGGTCCGCAAAAACTATAGTTCTAAAGAAGAATTCGAAAATACTATTGATGGAATTCTTCGTGAACATAATGTGGAATTAGTCGTTCTAGCTGGTTTTATGCGCATACTTACCGGCAATTTCATTGCTAAGTGGCGGCACAAGGTTATTAATATTCATCCTGCTCTGTTACCGAGTTTTAAAGGACTGGATGCTCAAGGCCAGGCTTTGGAATATGGCGTTAAAGTTGCAGGCTGCACAGTCCATTTCGTAGACGAAGGCATGGATACAGGACCCATAATTTTGCAAAAAGTTGTACCTGTCATGGATGACGACACTCACGATTCTTTAGCAAATCGCATTCTGGTCCAAGAGCATTTAGCTCTGCCAGAAGCGGTTAAACTTTGGTGCGAAGACAAACTCGAGGTCAAAGGCAGAAAAGTATATATAAAAAAATAAAGAGCGACAGATAATTTTTATCCGTTGAATCGTGGGATTATTTTCACAAAGAAATACAATGAATAAGAGCTGAGACACTGAGATGTTTCCCGTAGGAGGGATTATCTCAGCGGCGAAGCGACTATAAATATATATAGCTTCACAATAAATTAACGGGGTGATAATTATGGCAATTAAAAGAGCAGTATTAAGCGTATCTGACAAAACCGGTATCGTAGAACTGGCGAAATTCTTAAATAGTATCGGAGTAGAAATTATCTCTACCGGCGGTACCATGAAAGCCATTAGAGATGCAGGGGTGCCTGTTACCTATGTTAGCGATTACACAGGTTTTCCGGAAATGATGGATGGCCGTGTAAAAACATTGAACCCGAAAATTCATGGCGGCATTTTAGCTATTCGCAGCAATCCGGATCATGTCAGAGATATGGAAAAGAATGGCATAAAACCCATTGATTTGGTTGTAGTTAATCTATATCCATTTAGAGAAACTATTGCTAAACCAAATGTTACCGAGCAAGAAGCGATTGAAAATATTGATATTGGCGGGCCTTGCATGGTTCGTGCCGCTGCTAAAAACTTCAGGGATGTTATCGTTATTACCAACCCTTCACGTTATAGCAGCCTAATTGCTATGCTCAGCCAATATGGCGATGCAGACATGAGAACCAGAAAGACCTTGGCTAAAGAAGCATTTGCTCATACTTCTTCTTATGATGCTGCTATTACTGCTTATTTGGAAAAACAATTGGAAAAAGATAAAAAATAAGGGAGGCACTCATGCGTATTTTAGTTATTGGGGGCGGTGGTAGAGAACACGCCCTGGTTTGGAAATTAGCCCAAAGTAAACAGACTGAAAAAATATATGTGGCCCCCGGTAATCCCGGCATTGCACCTTTGGCTGAATGTGTGCCTTTGGATACAGCTAATAATGAACTGGTAGTAAAATGGGTACAAGACAATAAAATTGACTTAGTGGTAGTAGGACCTGAAGTACCTTTGGTAGCAGGACTGGGCGATGCTTTGCGCAAAGCAGGTACAGCAGTATTTGGACCATCAGCTGCAGCAGCAGCCATAGAAGGTTCCAAAACTTTTTCTAAAGAACTCATGAAGAAATATAATATTCCTACAGCATTCTTTAAAGTATGCACTGATTTGGAAGAAGCAAAAGCTTTTGTCCGCAAGCAGGGAGCTCCCATTGTAATTAAGGCAGATGGCTTGGCAGCAGGCAAAGGCGTGGTTGTTGCCATGCAAGAAAAAGAAGCTTTAGATGCTTTGGACGAAATTATGGGAAAGCATAAGTTTGGCGCAGCTGGTGCCAGTGTAGTTATTGAAGAATTTATGGATGGGGAAGAAGCGTCTCTTTTTGCTTTTACCGATGGTAAAACAATTGTTCCCATGGTAGCTGCTCAGGACCACAAACGCGTTAACGATGATGATAAGGGACCTAACACCGGAGGTATGGGTGCCTATGCCCCTGCTCCTGTTTTAACAGAAGCACTGAAAGAAAAATGTATGGAAACTATTATACGTCCAACTTTAGCAGCTATGGCTAAAGAAGGCAGACCATATTCCGGCTGTCTTTACACCGGACTCATGATCAAAGGGGACAGTGCCAAAGTCGTAGAATTCAACTGCCGTTTCGGTGATCCGGAAACTCAGGCAGTGCTTCCTTTATTAGATGGAGACTTGGCTGAGATTATGATGGCTTGTGCTACAGGAACATTGCGCCCGGAAATGGTAAAGTGGAGCAATAAAGCAGCTGTTTGTGTTGTTATGGCTTCCGGTGGTTATCCGGGAACTTATAAAAAAGGTTTGCCAATTACCGGTATTCAGGAAGCAGATGCTTTGCAGGATGTGGTAGTATTTCATGCCGGGACCAAAACCGTTGACGGCCGTATTGTTACCAACGGCGGCAGAGTTTTGGGAGTCACAGCCATAGGTAATAATATTCCTCAAGCTAAGGAAAAAGCTTATGCTGCTGTGGAGAGAATCCATTTCGCAGAAGCTCATTATCGTTCAGATATTGCTTGGCGGGCGTTAAAAAGGCTAAAAAATTCTCACTAATTTGTTGCAATTGAAACAGTTTGGTGGTAGAATAGAAAAAATATCTTACAAGGGGAGGATTAAAATGGCTTTTATTTATGATGAACCCGCACATACTTTTAGTGAATATTTACTGATTCCAGGATATTCATCCAGTCAGTGTATTCCCGATAATGTTAACTTGAAAACTCCTTTAGTTAAATTCAAAAGAGGCAGCAAACCTGAACTAACTTTGAATGTTCCTATGGTTTCTGCCATTATGCAGGCAGTTTCCGGTGAAGAAATGGCTATTGCTTTGGCTAAAGAAGGTGGTATTTCTTTTATTTTCGGCTCTCAGTCCGTAGAAAGTGAAGCTGCTATGGTAGCTAAAGTAAAAAGCTACAAAGCAGGCTTTGTAGTCAGCGACTCCAATATAAAACCTACTGATACTTTAGCTGATGTTTTGGAATTAAAGGAAAAAACCGGCCATTCTACCATGGCAGTAACATCTGATGGTACAGTTAATGGCAAGTTGGAAGGTATCGTAACCAGTCGTGATTACAGAATAAGCAGAGTTCCTCTGGATACCAAAGTAGCTACTTTTATGACTCCTATTAAGAACATGGTTGTAGGTCATCATGATACTACTCTAAAAGAAGCCAATGATATGATTTGGGATAACAAGCTAAACACTCTTCCCATTGTAGATGAAGATGGCAAATTAATGTATATGGTGTTCCGTAAAGATTATTCTACCCACAAACAATATCCTTTGGAATTATTGGATAGGCAAAAACGTTTGTTAGTAGGTGCAGGTATTAATACCCGTGACTATGCAGAAAGAGTTCCTGCTTTGATTAATGCAGGTGCAGATGTTCTGTGTATTGATTCTTCCGAAGGTTTTAGCGAATGGCAAAAATTGACTTTGGACTGGATTCGTAATAAATACGGTGACAAAGTTAAAGTTGGAGCCGGCAATGTTGTTGATGCCGAAGGATTCCGCTTTTTAGCCGAAGCAGGTGCAGACTTTGTAAAAGTAGGTATTGGGGGCGGCTCCATTTGTATCACCCGTGAACAAAAAGGTATTGGTCGTGGTCAAGCTACTGCCATTATTGATGTAGCTAAGGCCCGTGATGAATATTTTGAAGAGACAGGCATTTATGTACCTATCTGTTCAGACGGAGGTATCGTTTACGATTACCACATGACATTAGCTTTGGCCATGGGTGCTGATTTCATGATGTTAGGCAGATATTTCGCCCGCTTTGATGAATCTCCTACCAATCGTGTGAATGTTAACGGTGCTTATATGAAAGAGTATTGGGGCGAAGGTTCCAACCGTGCCAGAAACTGGCAGCGTTATGATATGGGCGGCGCTAAGAAGTTATCCTTTGAAGAAGGGGTTGACTCTTACGTTCCCTATGCCGGCTCATTAAAAGATAACTTGACTCTTTCTTTGAGCAAAATGCGTTCTACCATGTGCAACTGCGGAGCTCTTAATATTCATGAGCTGCAGCAAAAAGCACGTTTAACCCTGGTATCTGCTACCAGCTTGGTTGAAGGCGGAGCTCATGACGTAGTACTCAAAGACAAGAATAACAACAATTATCCGAAGTAATAAGTAGCAATTCCTTTAACGTAATAAGGTAAAGGCCTAGAGAAGTGAGTGTTTCTTCTCTAGGCCTTTTTGTTGTATGCTACAGTCTTTTTTATCTTTTTAGATACTAAAATGTTTATCTATATCAGTGATGATTTGGCAGTCAAGCTGACCTTTTTGCCCCATCTCGTTCAGAATTGCCATAGCTTCGGCATGGGTTCTGCCTTTATGGTAAGGTCTATCCTCAGTGAGGGCTTGATAAATATCTAAGCAAGCCAGCAAACGCTCATTATGGTTTAGCTCAGCAGCTTTTTTCCCAAAAGGATAGCCGCTTCCGTCTAACTTTTCATGATGCAGGCAGGCCCAGTTAACTACGTCATCTAATCCTTTCATAACATGGAGAAATTTCCAGGAAGCCAGGGCATGGCCTTTCATTATGGTAAATTCTTCTTTGGTTAATTTATCCGGTTTTTCTAAAATATCATTTGTAATAGTAAGTTTGCCTATATCATGGAGGGCTCCGGCCAAATATAATTTGGTACAGGTTGCTTGGTCATAATCATAGAATTTACCCATTTCTTCAGCTTTAGTAGCTATACCTAGGGAGTGGGTACAGGTGAAATGAGATTTGTAATCGACGATTTTGGCGAACATGGTGGCAATATTATGAATGGCTTCATTATCGTAATCACGAGGTATATCAGTTAATTCTTGGGGCAGAAGTTCAACTACCTCATCTCCGTTTAAAATCATAGAATCTTGAAATGCATCAAGGAACTTGTCACATAATTCTCCGGCAAAGGCTTTATCCCTATGTTCCTCTATATAAGATACAAGATCCTGAGGTTGGGGTACAGTCGTATTGTTTGCTTGGTTAAAAAAAACATCTATTTGGTCTGCTAAATGAATGATCTGGGCGAAAAGGGGCGTATCTTTTGCTGTAAGACCATGGGCTCCGGTGCCATCTGCATTTTCATGATGATAGAGAATGGCCTTTTCAAAGTGTTTGTAAGAGGGTAATTTGCTGACATTTTTTTCTCCCATTATGCAATGGAGTTTTAGTAATTCAGGAGAGGATAAAAGACTGTTGCCACTTTTATCAGCTTGACGTTTTACACTAATATATTCAGTTAGGGCGTTATCATGAAGTACGGCGGCAATGGCGAGATTTAACAGGTCGCTTTCAGGTAGACCGTAGGTCTGACCGATTTTGGCTGCTATATAGGCTACTCGTTGAGAGTGGTGAGACCTTACTCCAAATATTTCTGCTTCCACACTGTCTAAAGCATCTGAAAGAGCATAAAGCATATCGTTCATATCTAGTTTCATAATAAGCCTCCCAATAATGATTATCAAAAATATTATAGCATATTTCTGAGCATAGAAAAAGCCTAGCGGTATAACCGGCTAGGCTTTTTCTTAAAAGTAAAGATCTTCTTTGTAATCTTATTTTCTTTCTTTTTCACTCTTATCAACTAAATAAGCGACCATATTATCACCGGTGATATTAACACAGGTTCTGGGCATATCCAAAACACGATCGATACCGGCAATCAAGGCACTGCCTTCCAAAGGAAGTCCCAAAGCAGTCAATATCATGGTTAACATAATGAAACCGGCACCGGGAACACCTGCAGTACCTATGGAAGCAAGAGTACCGGTTATTACGATAACACCGTATTGAGCAGCTGTTAATTCTACCCCGTAAATCTGAGCTACGAATAAGGCACAAACACCCTGATATAGAGCAGTACCATCCATATTAATAGTAGCGCCTAAAGGAAGTACAAAGCTGGCAATATCGTCGTTTACACCAAGTTTTTTAGCACATTGCATACTTACTGGTAATGTACCGCTGGAAGAGCAACTGGTGAAAGCAATTAATTGAGCAGGGGCAATGGTTTTGAAGAACTTAATCGGACTGAAATGTCCAACGCATTGCAGCAAACCGCCATAAACGATAACAGCATGGAGAAAACAGCCAACATATACGCAAACTATTACTTTAAGTAGTGGCAATAACACAGCTGGACCATTTTTAGCTACTACCGGGCAAATCAAACCAAATACGCCGATTGGAGCAAACTGCATGATATAACCAACAATTTTGTAACAAACTTCTGCTAAACCATCACAAATATTCATTAAAGGTTTAGCCTTTTCACCAACAGCTACGGCACCGATACCGAAGAACATGGCAAAGCAGATTATTTGCAGCATATTGGCTTTGACCATGGAGTCTAAAACGTTAGTGGGGAATATGTCGGTAATTACTTTCATAATAGGTGGTGCAGCTTTGGCTGCGGCTTTCACATTACCGGGTACAGTAAGCCCGGCACCTGGTACAACCAGTGAACCCAAAATTAGACCAATAACAATAGCTACTGCAGTTGTTGCTAAATAATAAACAAGCGTTTTTACACCTACACGACCAATCTTTTTGATATCACCTAATCCGGCAACACCAACTACCAATGAAGAAAAAACCAAAGGCACAATAATCATTTTAATCATATTCATGAAAATTGTACCAAGCGGGCCAACCCATGTGGTAGCGAATTTAACACCGCCTTCACCAAGCCCTAATCCGGCAATTACACCTAAGACTAAGCCAATCAAAATCCTCGTTGTTAACCCCATACTTCTTCCTCCTTTTTTAGTAGACCATGCTACTTTGCTTATAGCTATAATAATAATTTTCATAGCTACTACCCTTATTTTAGCACAAAGACGCCAGAAGGTTAAATGTTTTCTGTCTTTTTGTGTTATAATTTAAAATAGATGGGAGGAATTGATATGAAGAAAAGAATAATAGGTTTATTAATTGCTGGTGTTATGTCTTTACCTTTAATGGGGTTAGCTAAAGAAAAGATTTTGTTTATTCCTATAGACAACCGGCCGGTTTGCCTAAAATATACCGTAGATAGTTTAAAGGCGGCAGGCTGGGATATAGAAACACCACCGGAAGAATATGTTGCTTCTTATAATCGGGTAGGAGACCCGGATAAATTGTATAAATGGCTGGAAGACAATGCTCTTTTAGCTACAGACGCAGTAGTATCCAGTGACAGCTTGATTTATGGTGGATTAGTGCCTTCCAGAACTCATACTTTGGCTAAAGAAGTATTGGCGGCCAGAACCAAGCGTTTAGTGGATTTTAAGAAGAAATATGATTGCCTGCGCTTATATGTCTATGACACAGTAATGCGTTCTCCCAGGGCAAGCAGCGCTCCTGTGGAACCGGCTTACTATGGTCAGTGGGGACCCAAAATCTTCCAAATGGGAGTTTTGCAGGACAAATTGGAAATGGGTACTATCAAGAAAAAAGAAAAAGCTGAGCTGGCAGAGCTTTTAAAGACTATTCCTCAGGACGTGCAAAAGGATTTATATACCAGAAGAAAGGCTAATCTTGAAGTTACGGAGGAATTGCTTAAAGCCGTAAAAAACAATTCTTTTGATTACTTCCTGCTAGGTAAGGATGATACTGCACCCAATTCCGATGCTCATCGTGATGCCAGAAAAATAAAAACATTAATGCCGGGTTTACCGGATTATAAAATCCGTTTCTTTGTAGGAGCTGACCAGTTAGGCTTAGTGCTTTTAAATAGGGCAGTAAATAAGATAGAGCAGAGAACTCCTATTGTTTATACTTTCTATACAGAAGGTCAGGGAGAAACAATTGTTCCTTCCTACGAAGATGAACCGGTGAAAGATACTATTAGGCAACATATCTTGGCTGCAGGCGGTTTTCCTGCTAACAGTGCTAAACGGGCTGATTTTATTATGGCTGTTAATACTCCGGTTAAGGGACCGACTCTTGCCGCATCAGATCCGATTGCTAATAATGGTGTTGTTACACCTGCTCATCAGCGTTTCTTGGCTAAAACATGGAACTTTATTAAAGATGGTAAAAACGTAGGCATTGCGGATATTGCTTATGGTAATGGGTCAGATAATGCTTTAGTAAAAGATTTATTTGAAACAAAAAAAGAAATTAGAATAAAAATTCCTGCTTATGCAGGTATTGGTCCCGCTGCCTATAAGGAACCTATGGCCTGGTTACTGAATTCTTATGCAGGATGGAATACAGCCAGCAATACTATAGGTTATACACTGGGACAGGGTTTATTAAGACCTTATCTAACAGAAATGGCAAAAAATGATTTAATGGCAGTTAGATATTTAGATGAATGGGCTTATGAAGCTAATGTGCGCCAAGATGTCCGTAAAAATTTAGTCTGGCCTAATAAATGGCCGGACGGTTCTTTAAAGCCGGACCAAAGAAGTAAAGCTGAATTGGCTGTGTCTGAGGGTATAAAAACTCTGGCCGGTAAATATATTAAAGCTGATGAACTGAATAAGTTTTCTTATGATTTGCCTTGGAGCAGAATGTTTGAAGTAGAAGTAAAACAAGTGAAGAAATAAACTACTATATGTTGACTTTTGGTATATGGAGTGATAAGATAAAAACAACTTAATAATGACCTTTAATCTAGTCCTGTGAGACTAAGAAAGGGACTTTTATCTTAGAAGAATTATGGCATATTTAGAAGCCTTCTTGTCTTAGGACGAGAAGGCTTTATTTTTATAATTAAAACAGAATGGGGGACTATGCATGGCAAAAGCAGTGGCTAACTTATCCGGTAGAGATATACTGGATTTGGCTTCATTGTCAGTTGAAGAATATGACCTGGTTATGCGGACAGCGGCTGAAATGAAAAAGATTATGAAGAGGGATATTAAGAAAGTTCCTTCTCTCCGTGGTAAGTGTATCATTAATTTATTCTACGAAAACAGTACCAGAACACGTTCCAGCTTTGAACTGGCAGGGAAATACCTAGGGGCTGATGTTATAAACCTTAGTGCTTCAGGTTCCAGCGTGGCAAAAGGCGAGTGCTTAAAAGATACTTTGCTGACTGTACAATCTATGGCTTGTGATGCTATTGTTATGCGGCACCCTATTGAAGGAGCCGCAAAGTATGCTGCCGATATAGCAAAACCGGTAATCATCAATGCAGGGGATGGGGCTCATGCACATCCTACTCAGGGCCTTTTAGATATGTTTACGATTTTAGAAAAGGGTAAAAAATTCAAAGGTACCAAGATGGCTATTATCGGAGATATACTTTTTAGCCGTGTGGCACGAAGCAATATTGCAGCCTGGACGAAGCTAGGAGCAGATGTTCATGTAGCGGGTCCCATGACCTTAATGCCTTATGATGTTGAGTCTTTAGGTGTGACCTTGGACAAAACTGTAGAGGAAGCTATCGAAGGTGCTGAGGTTGTAGATATTCTCCGCATTCAGCTGGAACGTCAGGATAAAGGCATGTTCCCAACCAGACGGGAATACGCCAGAATATATGGGGTTAATGAACAACGAATGAAATTGGCTAAACCGGATGCCCTGATTATGCATCCCGGACCCATGAACAGAGGACTGGAAATTTCCTGGGACGTGGGATATAGCGACCAAGCAGTAATCAGAGAGCAGGTAACCAACGGTGTGGCCGTAAGAATGGCACTGCTTTTCTTAACTTTGACAGGGGGTAAACAAATTGAAAACGCTAATTAAAAATGGCAGAGTAGTGGATCCCAGTCAAAAATTAGATGCAGTCATGGATATTTTGGTAGAAGATGGAGAAATAAAGACACTTAGCAAAAAAATAACGGAGAAAGCAGACGAAGAATTTGATGCTGCAGGTTTAGTAGTAGCTCCGGGCTTCATTGATTTACATACCCATATGAGGGAACCCGGTCAGGAAGCTAAGGAAGATTTACGTACGGGGACTCAGGCCGCGGCAGCCGGTGGCATTACTAGGGTAGCTTGCATGCCTAATACAACTCCCGTTATTGATACTTCTGTATTGGTAACAGGGGTACAGGAACGAGCAAGGCAAAAAGCTTTGGTACATGTAGAAGTAATAGGTGCCATTACTAAGGGAGAAAAAGGCAAGGAACTGGCAGAAATGGGTGATATGGCAGAGGTTGGTGCTATGGCTTTTTCTGACGATGGTCACTATGTAGATAATCCTTATATTATGATTTTGGCAGCAAAATACGCCGGGTCTTTTGGTAAGGCTTTAATTTGCCATGATATAGATACTCAAATGAACCAAGAAGGCTTCATGAATGAAGGAGCAGTATCTGCCCGTATAGGTGTGCCGGGAGTTCCTGCCATTGCAGAAGATATTGCAGTGGCCAGAGACGCCATTATTGCCAAATATACAGGGACTCATATTCACATTGCTCACGTAGCCAGCAAAGGCGCTGTAGATATTATTCGTAAAGCTAAACAAGAGGGAATTAACATTACTTGTGAGGTAGCTGTTCATCATCTGACTTTAACAGATGAGGCCTGTGCTTCCTATAGCACTGCAACTAAAATGTCACCACCCCTTCGTTCTCAGGACCATGTAGATGCATTGCGAGAAGGCTTAAAAGATGGCACCATTGATGCCATTGTAACAGACCATTCTCCTCATTGTCCGGAAGAAAAAGATGTGGAATTCCGTTATGCTCCCAATGGTTTACCGGGATTAGAAACATCTGTAGGTGTAATTCTTACAGACTTGTATCAGACTAAGCTTTTTACTATTAATGAAATAATAGATAAAATGAGTACCAGCCCTGCCAAGCTTTTTGCTTTAAAGGCAGGAACTCTGCAAGAAGGCAGTCCAGCAGATATCACAATTTTGGACCTGAACAAAGAATGGACTGTAGAAGGTAAAGAATTTTATTCAAAAGCAAAATTAACACCTTACGAAGGTAAGCATTGCAAAGGTAAGGCAGCAGCCACTATGGTAGATGGCAAATTTGTAATGAAAGACGGTGTCGTATGCGCAAAGTAAAAGGTAAATTAGTACTAAAAGACGGTAGTGTGTATGAAGGAGAGCTTTGGGGCGAGAAAAATGCTGTAGGCGAAGTTGTCTTCACAACGGGAATGAGCGGGTATCAGGAATCTTTGACGGACCCTTCTTTTTGTGACCAGATTGTTGTTTTCACCTATCCGCTGATTGGCAACTATGGCTGCAATAAAATGTTTGATCAGTCAGATAAGTGCTGGTATCAGGGCTTAATCGTCAGTGAACTGTGCGACGAGCCCAGCAACTGGCGCAGCGAAGGAAGTCTGCCTGACTTCTTGGAAAAAAATAATATACCGGTGTTGACCGGTGTTGACACCAGAGCTATTACCAGAAAAATTCGTTCTTATGGTACCTTGCAAGGTGTTGTAGTTCCTGCTGACATGCCTCAGGAAGAAATAGATAAACTGATGGCTACACCTGATGTTCATGACCAGGTTGCTAAAGTAACAACTCCTACGATATATACTTTAGGTGAAGGAAATAAATACCATGTGGCAGTAATGGATTACGGTATTAAAGATAATATCCTAAAGTGTCTGGTAGAAGAAAACTGCTTTCTGACAGTATTCCCGGCAGAAACTTCTGCCGAAGAAGTTTTGGCATGTCATCCTGATGGAATATTCCTTTCTAACGGACCGGGAGATCCTGCTGATTTAAAAATTGAAATAGAAAATATTAAAAAGATGATTGGCAAAAAGCCTATTTTTGGCATCTGTATGGGTCATCAGGTTATGGCTCTGGCGTGTGGGGGCAAAACGAAAAAAATGCTTTTTGGTCACAGGGGCATAAACCAACCGGTTAGAGATTATGTTGATAACAAGATTAATATTACTTCTCAAAATCATGGCTTTATGGTAGACGAAGATTCAATAAAGGATCTGCCTATAGAAGTAATCAACCGTTCTTTAAACGATGGAACTATCGAAGGACTCAAGTATCTAAACCATCCGACTTTTACAGTCCAGTATCATCCGGAAGCATCACCGGGACCCAGTGGCAACGGCTATTTATTTAAACGTTTTATTAAAATGATGGGGGGACGTTAAGATGCCAAAGAAAAAAGATGTCAGAAAAGTTTTGGTAATTGGTTCAGGTCCTATCATCATTGGACAGGCTGCCGAATTTGACTATGCAGGAACTCAAGCTTGCCGTGCCTTGAAAGAAGAAGGCGTGGAAGTAGTACTGGTTAACAGTAATCCTGCTACAATTATGACTGACGTGCATATTGCAGATAGAGTATATGTAGAGCCTTTAAATACGGAGTTTTTAGAAAGCGTCATTAAGAGAGAACATCCGGATTCTTTGCTGGCTACTTTAGGCGGCCAGGTAGGTTTGAATCTGGCTATGGATTTAGATAGAAAGGGTATTCTCAAAGCTAATAATGTAAGACTTTTGGGTACGCAAATTGCCAGTATTCAAAAAGCCGAAGACCGTGAACTCTTTAAAGAAACCATGCTGAAACTCCATCAGCCTATTCCTGAAAGCACTATTGTGGAAACTGTGCAGGCTGCTAAGGAGTTTGCTAAAAAAGTCGGTTATCCTTTAATCGTACGTCCTGCTTATACTTTAGGCGGTACCGGAGGCGGTATTGCTCATAATGACGAAGAATTGGATGATATTACTACTAAAGGTTTAACCTATAGCTTGATTGGTCAGGCTTTGATTGAGCGCTCCGTAGCAGGATGGAAAGAAATTGAATTTGAAGTTTTACGTGACCATGCAGATAACTGCGTGACGGTCTGCAATATGGAAAATCTGGACCCGGTTGGCATTCATACCGGCGATAGTATTGTTGTAGCTCCTTGTCAGACTCTGTCTGATAGAGAAGTTCAGATGTTGAGAACAGCCGCTATTGATATTGTAAGAGAGTTAGGAGTAGAAGGTGGCTGTAACGTACAGTATGCTCTAAATCCTGATTCCGAAGAATACATTGTTATCGAAGTTAACCCCAGAGTAAGCCGTTCTTCAGCTTTAGCTTCTAAAGCAACCGGTTATCCTATTGCCAAGGTAGCAAGCAAGATTGCTATCGGCTATAATCTTGATGAAATAGAAAATGCTGTTACCAAGAAAACTACAGCTTGCTTTGAGCCAACCTTGGACTATGTTGTGCTCAAGATTCCCCGTTGGCCTTTTGATAAATTCGTCAATGCGGACCATACTTTGGGAACCCAGATGAAAGCAACAGGGGAAGTAATGGCCATTGAAAGAAACATGGAAGCAGCTCTTTTAAAGGCTGTACGTTCTTTGGAAATAGGCCGTATTCATTTGGATATGCCTGAATTGAAACCTTTAACCAATGAAGAGGTTTTTGCCAAAGTAAAAGTACAAGACGATAATCGTTTCTTTGTAATTGCCGAAGCCTTCCGCAGAGGCATGGCTATTGAGGCTGTTCATAAGATTACCAGGATTGACAGATTCTTCCTGCGCAAGATTCATAATATTGTGGATATGGAAAAAGATCTTGCAGAAGAATCTATGGATAAAGACTTAATGCGCAAGGCTAAGAAAATGGGCTTTGCCGATGTTACCATAGGCAAAATAATAGGTAAGGATCAGCTGGAAGTACGGAAAATGCGTAAAGACTGGGGCATTATTCCTACCTACAAGATGGTTGATACCTGCGCAGCAGAATTTGATGCAGAGACACCTTACTACTACTCAACTTATGGTACCGAAGATGAAGTTGAAGATACAGATAAAAAGAAAGTTATTGTGCTGGGCAGCGGACCAATCCGTATCGGTCAGGGTGTAGAGTTCGATTATTGTTCAGTCCACTCTGTCTGGGCGTTAAAAGACTTAGGCTACGAAACTATTATTATTAATAATAATCCTGAAACTGTCAGCACAGACTTTGACACCTCTGATAGATTGTATTTTGAACCGCTAACATTGGAAGATGTTCTTAATGTTATTGACAGGGAACAGCCGGAAGGAGTTATTGTGCAGTTCGGCGGTCAGACAGCTATTAACCTGGCAGGACCTTTAAACAAATGCGGAGTTAAGATTTTGGGGTCTTCTGTAGATAGTATCGACAGAGCTGAAGACAGAGAAAGATTTGATGAACTTCTGACTGCAGAAAATATCCCCAGACCTAAAGGTCATACAGTGTTCGACATCGAAGGAGCTATAAAAGCTGCTAATGATGTAGGTTATCCTGTCATGGTGAGACCTTCCTATGTTTTAGGTGGTCGTGCCATGGAAATAGTTTACAATGATGAAGAACTTAAATATTACATGAACAATGCAGTAAAAGCTTCCCAAGAACACCCTGTTCTGGTAGACCATTATTTAATGGGAACTGAAGTGGAAGTTGATGCTATCTGTGATGGCAAAGATGTCTTAATCCCCGGTATTATGCAGCACATTGAAAGAGCCGGTGTCCATTCCGGTGATAGTATTGCTGTTTATCCTCCCAGAGATCTAAGCGAGCATGTGATAAAGACTATTATTGACTATACGGACAAAATGGCTTTGGGACTGGAAGTTCATGGTATGATTAACGTGCAGTATATTGTGAGAGACGGGAAAGTATATGTTATTGAAGTTAACCCCAGATCTTCACGTACTGTTCCTTTCCTGAGTAAGGTTACCGGAATTTCCATGGTAGATGTAGGAACCAAATGTGCCATGGGTGTTGGTATTAAAGAACAGGGCTTAAAACCGGGACTGAAATATTTCCCTGATTATTATGCCGTAAAAGCACCTGTATTCTCTTTCAACAAGATGACCGATGTAGATATAACTTTAGGACCTGAGATGAAATCTACCGGCGAAGTTATGAGCATCGACTATCAGTTCCCCAGAGCTTTGTACAAAGCCTGTATTGCAGCAGGATTCAATATTCCTGATGAAGGAGCTATTCTGATTACAGTAGCAGATATGGATAAAGAAGAAGCTACGGAAATCGCTTCCGGTTTTGCTGATTTAGGTTATGAAATTATGGCTACCCCCGGTACTGCCAAGTTCTTGACAGAACGTGGCGTAAAAGTAGACGAGGCTAAGAAGATTTCTTCCGGTACACCTAATTTGTTGGACGATATAAAGAGCGGTAAGATTAACATGGTTATAAATACTTTGACTCATGGTCAGGATGCTACGAAAGACGGGTTCAAAATTCGCCGTTCTTCTGTAGAACATGCTATTCCTTGCTTAACATCTATGGATACGGCCAGAGCTTTGCAACAGGTTATGAGTGCTATGCGTCGCAGGAGAATCGTCAGCATTGTGGCCTTGCAAGATTTGAATTGGGAGTAAGATATGACTAAGCATATTTGTGAAGCAGATGTTTTACAGCAAACACAATTAGCTTCAGATGTTAACATGCTGAAAATTCAGGCACAGGCTATTGCCCAAGAGGCACAGCCGGGTCAGTTCCTGACTATAGAATTAACCAAACAGGCGGCGCCTTTTCTACGCCGCCCTTTTGGCATTGCTGACGTTGATCGGCAGCAGGGTATTGTTACGGTAATTTATCGTATAGTTGGGGATGGAACAAAAATACTGGCACAAGTTAAACAAGGAGATAGTTTGAGTGTTATTGGACCTTTGGGTCACGGTTTTTCTCTCACAGCGAAGCAGCCTTTAATTGTGGGAGGTGGCATGGGTTTAGCTCCTCTCCATTTTTTAGCCAAGGCTTATTCTACAAAAAATGTGGAAGTTTTAATGGGAGCTAAAACTACGGGTGAATTATTTTGGACAAAGTTATTTCAAGATAAGGTACAAAAGCTTTATATAACTACTGATGATGGTTCAGCAGGAACCAAGGGAACAGTAAATGCTCTTTTGCCCAAGCTTTTGGCTACAGAAAAATATGACTGCGTGTATTTATGCGGTTCGTCTCCCATGATGAGAGGGGTAATAGGCACAATAGATAGTTCAGGAGTGCCCTGCCAAATTTCTTTGGAAAAGTATATGGCCTGTGGGTTAGGGGCTTGTTTGTCTTGCTCCTGCAGCGGCATAGGTAAAAGAATGAAAGTTTGTACCGATGGACCGGTTTTCTGGTCTAAGGAGGTAGTAGAATGGTAAAAGCACTCTATGACAATCGCTTAGCTGTCAAGATAGGTGATTTAAATATGATTACTCCTATTACTACTGCTTCAGGTACTTTTGGCTTTGGTCTGGAATTTACTGACTTTGTGGATTTGGAAAAATTGGGAGCCGTTACCGTTAAGGGAACTACTCTAGAACCAAGAGCAGGGAATAAGGGGCAGCGCGTTGTAGAAACGCCTGCCGGTATGTTGAATTGCGTTGGTTTGGAAAATCCGGGTGTAGAGTATTTCCTTAATACTACTTTACCGAAATTAAAAAAATATAATGTTCCTGTAATTGTAAATATAGACGGAGATTCTCCGGAAGAATATGGTACATTAGCAGAAAAACTAAATGTAGATGGTGTAGCAGCTATTGAAATAAATATTTCCTGTCCCAATGTGGCTCAAGGGGGACTGGCTTTCGGCACTTGTCCTACTGAAGCGGCTAAGGTGATTAAAGCGGTTAAGAGCCATACTCATAAGACTGTAATTACCAAACTGACACCTAATGTAACAGACATAGTAGAAATTGCTTTGGCTGCTGAAGCAGCTGGCAGTGACGCTATTTCTTTGATTAATACTTTACTTGGCATGAAGATAGACATTAATCAACAAAAGCCTGTACTGGGAAATATCATGGGTGGTTTGTCCGGACCTGCGGTTAGGCCTGTGGCAGTGCGCATGGTTTATCAGGTAGCTCAGGCAGTCCATATCCCTATTATTGGTATGGGCGGCATTACCTGTGCAGCTGATGCCATAGAATTATTCTTGGCAGGAGCAACAGCAGTAGCAGTAGGCTGCGGCAACTTCCGTAATCCTCGTTTAACAGAAACAATTAGCACGGATATTTTGAAATATTTAGATGTTCATGGTTGCAAAAATATACATGAAATTATAGGGAAAGCATTGCCCTTAAAATAATGGTGAGGAGTGGCAATATGACGGCAGATGACAGATTAATAGTTGCTTTGGATTTCCCTACGGGAGAAGAAGCAAAAAATATGGTTCTTGCTTTAGGAGACGCAGTGAGCTATTATAAAGTTGGGATGGAACTTTATTATGCAGCAGGTGCTGATATAGTAAAATTCCTTAAAGAACAAAAAAAGCATGTATTTCTAGATTTAAAGCTACAGGATATTCCCAACACAGTAGCTAAAAGTTTGAGCGTTTTAACTAGGTTGGGTGCAGATATTATGAATGTCCATACTGTAGGCGGAGCAAAGATGATGCGAGAGGCCGCCCAAGCAGTAAAAGAAACCGCTGCACAACTGGGAATACCAGTTCCTAAACTGATAGGTGTCACAGTATTGACCAGTATGGATAATGAGCAATGGGAACAACTGAATTATGCTAAATCCATTGGTGAAGAAGTTGTAGAATTGGCCAAACTAGCGAAAACTTGTGGCTTAGATGGAGTGGTAGCTTCTCCTAAAGAAGCGGCAGCCATTAGGAAAGCCTGCGGTTCAGATTTTTTAATTGTTACGCCGGGAATTAGACCGGTGGGAGCGGCAAGCAATGACCAGAGCCGTATTGCTACACCGGCGGGAGCTATTAAAAATGGATCAACACATTTAGTGGTAGGCAGACCTATTACTAAAGCGGAAAATAAAATAGCGGCGGTGGAGAGCATCGTCAGCGAAATCAGAGGTGTAAAAAATGACTGAGCAGGAAGTTATGAGAATGTTGGAAGAAACTCAGGC
>Ga0183095_10175_pt5 | contig 17815 bp, 4 predicted proteins | sample BioMet4_FD_130346 | JGI IMG/M metagenome (GOLD analysis project Ga0183095, IMG submission 130346) | Microbial communities from bioreactor (seeded with sewage sludge) at LBNL, California, USA - Biofuel metagenome 4 (v2) (version 3) | ecosystem: Engineered > Bioreactor > Anaerobic > Unclassified ...
TAAGTGTAGACCGGATTCTGCTCAGTGCTGTCAACAGTTCCATCGTTATCAAAGTCCCAAGAATAGGACGAAATATTACCTGTTGACTGATCCGTGAAGTTGACAGTAAGAGGTGCCGTACCGCTTGTCACATTTGCAGTAAAGTTGGCTACTGGTGCAGCTTCTTGTTCTTTCTGATAGTCAACAACAAGGATCTGCTGGAGTGCGTCCATGCCTCCACTTGTTGTTCCCTGGATTCCGGCCTCGTTTCCTGTTTCATTAATGTAGTTTGTCGCATTAAAGACCAGGGGGCTTGCTGAGTTGGAACTTCCCTGCCATGCCAGGGGTGCCACTGTGTTTCCGTTGAAAAGCAGGTTTCCTTCATCGGGCCCGGCACTTCCGGCGAAACTGTACATCGTAGCGTTTGTTACATTACTCTTGTCAATGGACATGCCAGTGAAAGGAGCATATGCTGTAGCCTCTTCTGGAGTTGTTCCATAACTGGACTCAGATACGCCAAGTTCATCGCACTCTTCATTGATGAAGATCTGCTTCCTGGTTTCGTTGGAATCACGATAGATCACAACAAGGGTGCTTGGATACAGTGCAACTTTGTTGTAAGAACTACCATAAGGATTCGTTACAAGACTGTTTCCTGCAGAGCTAAACTGGCTGGTAACATCGTAGACACAGAGTCCATATTCATAATCAGCATACCCGCCAAAATTGCTCCAGTCCCTGTAGAGAGTTCCGTTTCCTGTTGAGAGGTTTCCGTTCTCAATTGTGTTTCCGTTGAAGTTAAGATTCAACCACGGATATCCACCAGGAGTTTGGTCCCAGTTGTAGGCAAAATAAAGGAAGACCTTTTCTATTGTGGAGCCGCTGGGGATTGGAAGTTCATCTGCAGTCCAGGTTTCCGTTCTGCCAGTCCAGCCGACAGCTTTGTAAGAAGTATCAGGCTGTGTGGAGTACAGAAGGTTACCCTGAAGGTCATAGGTATGTTTGGTGGTGATGTTGCTTTCGCCTTCCCAGTAGATGCCTTTGCCCTTATAACCATTGTATCTGAGCGGTTTGGCTGCACTGCTCTTGTTGTTGTTTGCCTCGTTGGTTTCAGGAATCAGGTTATCAGGGTCAACAACTGCGGTGTAAGTTACGGTACCGCCTTCAAGGTTGCGAATAGTTGGGTCAATTAAAGAGACAGTGGTTTTAGCTCCGCCTGCAAGGGATGCAATTGTTGTTGTGTTTACCGGAACCGTTCCATTGGATACGTCGCTGGCATAAAGTGCTACCGAAATGTTAGAAAGACTGGCAGTTCCAGTGTTCATGATGTTGAGAACTTTTATGGTGTTTGGTTCTTTGGCAAAAACCGCAGAGGCTGGCACAGAATTGACGAGCCCAGTTATGCTGAGGTCGTTCGTCGCCGCTGAAGTTACGGTTATGTATTCGGTCTTTACCTCAGAATCGCTTCCGCCTGCATTTGCAACAGTGAGGTTGACGGTATAGTTACCGGCCGCACTATAGGTATATATTGGATTCTGCTCAGTGCTATCGACTGTACCGTCGTTGTTGAAGTCCCAGGCCCAGCTGGTCGGGCTATTGATTGAGGTGTCGTTGAACTGGACCGTAAGTGGCGCTTCACCCGAAGTAGGAGTTGCCGTGAAGTTTGCGTCGACTGGTGCGATTGCGGTCTTCTCCATTATGAGAATCGCATTGGTGGCAAAGAATTCGTCGCCGCTGGTCCCGGCTAGAGTGCTCTGGAGCTGCGCAGTATTAGCACCGCTGGTAAGGTTGCCGGTTACATCATATTCCGTAAATGCAACCTGTGGCTGTGAGAGATACCCGGAGGACAGCAGGGTCGCATATGGATGACTATTGAAGAAGAACGAGGCGGAGCCATCACACATCATGCTGATCGCGATAACCTTTGCACTGGAAAGCCTCGATGTGTCGACATCCTCAAAGTTAGCCCATGCAGTGGCCTCTTCATTGGTGACTATAGGGAGACCGCTTGTTATAAAGGACTTCAGCCTGTCAAATTCGCAGTTGATCCAGATCGTCTTTTCGGTGGCGGACGGATCACTGTACACAATCACCATGTAGGCGCCAAACATCGATCCGCTATTGCTAGCCTGCGTAACAACGAGGGTGTTTCCAGACGTGTTGAACAGGTCGGTCACGTTATAGACATACACGCCTTCATTATAATCCTGTGTATAATAGCCACGGTCGGCATAGATTGCCTCCTGCGTTTCCGTAATATTGTTACCGTTGAAGAGTATCATCCAGCCGGGATTGCCATATCTGCACGCCTGGTAGAGCCGGGCGCTCACAACAGTTGCCCCGGAAGGTATAGGAAGATCGGAAGACGTGAAGGAAAACGACTTTGTGCTCGCGCTGCTGCTATACTCGGTATTGCCGGCAGAATAGACAAGCCCGTACCGCCCGTCATATATCTCCTTCGTGTTCAAGTCGCTGCCGTTGGTATACCGCTTGCCCTTGAACCCGTTGTATTTGATTGTGGTGGCTGAACTGGACTTGTTGTTGTTAGTCTCGTCAGTTTCGGAAATCAGGTTGTCAGGGTCGACAGTTGCGGTATAGGTCACGGTCCCGCCAAGAACCGCCGAGGTCCTGACAGTCGGGTCGTAGAGCGTGCTGGTATTGGTCGCACCGCTTGCCAGAGAGGCAATGGTTGTTGTCGCAACAGGCACGGTGCCGTTGGATACGTCGCTTGCGTACAGCGCTACCGAGATGTTGGTTGCGGTGGCAGGGCCAAGGTTCTTGATGGTGTTGATCTTGATATAATTCCCTTCATAGGCAAAGACCGTACCCGCCGGCTGCATGATAACAGTGCCCGAAACCGTAAGGTCGCTTTTGGGCGCTACGGTTATGTACCTATTTTTGATCTCTTCATCGCTGCCATAGGCGTTTGTAGCGTTGAGAGTTACTGTGTATGTACCGTCTGAAACGTAGGTGTGCAACGGGTTTTGCTCGGTCGCATTCGTGCTGTCGCCGTCACCGAAGTCCCAGAGCCAGGAGGTAGGGGCGTTGGTCGACGCATCAGTGAACTGGACTGTCATGGGTGCCGTGCCGGACGTCGGGGTGCCCGAGAAGGCGGCGACTGGGACGTCGCCGCCAGAGGAGCCACCGGTGACCGTCACCTGGGCGGTGCCGTTCACACCTTCGGCGGACGCCGTCACCGTGGTCGTTCCGGCGGTGAGGGCGGTGAAGAGGCCGGTCGCTGCGTTCACCGTACCGACGGTCTCGTTGCCGCTAGTCCAGGCGATGGAGACGCCACTCATCTCATTCCCGCTCTGGTCCTTTGCGGTGGCATTGAACTGCTGCGTCCCGCCTACCGTCAGGCCGACCGTCGCGGGGGAGACCTCGATCGTGGTCAGACCGTCTTGTGTAACGTCCTTGAATGCGTATAGTTTCTTGTCCTGACTTCCAATGTAAAGGGTTCCGTCTGCACTTATCATTGCTGAACCGTAAATGGTACTGCCGGTTGTGTAGCTCCATTTGAGTGTCCCGTCAGGGTTTAGTGCATATAGGTTCTTTTTTTCGTTTCCGATGTAAATGGTTCCATCTGCACCGATCACTGCTGAACCGTAAATGACACCGGTGCTGTAGGTCCATTTAGATGTTCCATCAGGATTTACTGCATAGAATTTATTGCGGTTTCCGATGTAGATAGTTCCATCTGCTCCAATCGCAGGGGTACCTTGTATCCCGGTTCCTGTGTTGAGCCTCCATTTGAGTGTTCCGTTAGGATTTACTGCATAAATCCCTCCGTCACCGGCTCCAATGTAGATAGTTCCATCTGCTCCAATTGCCGGCGAACCCTTTATCGAACTTCCTGCAGCTATGGTGTAGTTCCATTTGAGCGTTCCGTCAGGATTTAATGCACATATTATTCCTTTACTTGCTGCTCCAACATAGATTGTTCCGTCTGTTCCTATTGCTGGCGTGCTCCATACTTGGCCTCCGGTTGTGTAGTTCCATTTGAGTGTTCCGTCAGGATTTAATGCATAGAGTTTATTGTCCAAACTTCCGATGTAAATTGTTCCGTCTGTTCCTATTGAAGGTGAACTCTCTATTCCGTCTCCGGTTATGTAGTTCCATTTGAGTGTTCCGTCAGGATTTAATGCATAGAGTTTATTGTCCAAACTTCCGATGTAGATTGTTCCATCTGCTGCGATAGCGGGTGTACTACTTTTGATGTAACTTCCAGTGGTGTAGCCCCATTTAAGTGTACCATTAGGATTTAATGCATAGAGCTTATTGTCCTTGCTTCCGATGTAGATTGTTCCGTCTGCTGATATAACTGGCGAACCGTATATAGAATTTTCAGTAGTGTAGGTCCAGCTTATATTATTTGTTTGTGGCCCGGTATACGGCGACAGCCCGGTGTTGCGGTTATCCATCTGGAACTTCGGCCATGCCGAGTTCGCGAGGCCGCAGGTCGCTGCATTCACCAGAATGTAATCCGTCTTGGTCTCATCATCTGAGCCGGCGCTGTTCGTTGCCGTCAGGGTCACCGTATAGGTCCCGGCCGTGGTGTACTCATGTCTCGGGTGCTGCTGATCGCTCGTGCCGCCGTCGCCGAAAGTCCATGCCCAGCTGGTAGGGGCATTCGTGGACTCATCAGTGAACTGGACGATCAGCGGAGAGGTGCCGCTCGTTACGTCAGCCGTGAAGTTTGCCATAGGGGCGTCGCCGCCAGATTCTCCACCGCCACCGATTTTATAGTTTTCAAAAGGCGCCATCAAGGGGGCAGTGTCGTTATCTAAGCCATCCGATATTGCATAGGGTTTATTGCCGATCCCGTCGCCGTCAGTGTCGGTACCGTTGTAGTCTGACCAATAATTACCCGGGTAGCCTGTATAGGCGGTACCATTATAGGTGTAAGTAATTGATGTGGTTGCATTCCAGGCAATGGTCGTCGCGTGGGACGCAAGACTAGCGACGTTCTCTCTATTGTTGAAGAACGAATTTAGGTAAACCTGGTGGCCGTTACCGGGGCCGGCATATGATGTGCCTGATACGTACCAGTCTACTGTGATTCCCTGCTGGTTGTTGAAGATAGTGTTCTCACGGATTGTGTAGTTCTCGGCAATCCTGAAGAGATAAAAACCGCTAGTACTACCGGAGACAATATTCTCTTCGAAAATGCTATTTCTAGCGCGGACGAAAATCCCATAATTGGTATTGTTTTTCACGGTGTTGCCTGAAACCAGGCAGTTTTCCGACCATCCATAAGGATCACCGTGCATATAGATACCATCATTGTTCCTTTCGGCGGTGTTGTTAATGAGCGTGGTGTTTGCTGACCTCATAATATAATAGCCCGTACTCCCTTCATTTGCGGTGTTGTTGACAATGGTATTGCCTATGCTCTCCTGAACGGATACCCCTGTCCCTGAGCGGTTCACCGTGTTGTTAACTAAGAGATTGTCATTGCTCGCATCACGAACATATATGCCATACTGACTATTGTCATTGACTGTATTATCCCAAATAGTGTTGTTGGAAGCTCCGGATAGAGAAATCCCATATGTGTTGGCATTAACAATGCTTCCGGAGATGGTGGTGTTGATTGTATATGTACGAATCCCATATTGATTGGAAGTTAAATTGCATCTTTCAATTCTGTTGTTCCCTGAGCCAACTATGTTGATACCATAATAGCATTTCTCAGTTGTGACGTTTTCAACCAGTGAATTTTGTGTATAAGCAAGGAGCACACCATAATACTGCCCTGAGAATGCATGGTCTCTTACTGTGATATTGGTGCATTTTGCCGCTACAAAACATCCGGCACCTTCCGGAGCCACTCGATCATGCTCATCGACCCAGTAATAGATAGGTTTTCCATCGACGAGGTTGGTAGTATCGATATTGTGAGTATACTGGGAAGAATCTGAGCCAGCCACTACAAAGTTCCAGGTATTGTTATACATCGTGTTGCCGGTAAGCATTGAATCCGTCGCTTTAGACAGTGAGATGCCCCTATTGTTTCCAGAGACAACATTGCCCGAAAGGTTACAGTCAGCAACACTTTTCACCAGGATGCCACATTTTCCACTTCCTGTCGCTCCCGTTACAGTAAGCCCACTGATCGTCACATTGTCAGCAGTTATTGAAATGGCATCAGTGCTTGCGCTTGCAGCCTTCACGATTGCTGCTGAAGTCCCATTCTCCGAAGCAATAGTAACCGATTTGTTCACTTCAATGTTTTCGGTATAGGTTCCGTCCCTTACAATAATCGTGCTTCCGGCCGAAGCAGCGTTTATTGCGTCCTGGATGGTGGTGAAATTTCCACCCCCTGAGGCATCAACATAAATAGAATCGGAATCTGCTGAAACCGCTGCAGTTATATAATTTGTCTTTACTTCAGAATCGCTCCCTTTTGCGTTGGAGACCGTGAGGTTGACAGTGTATGTACCGGCTGAAGCGTAGGTATACGAGGGATTCTGATCGGTGCTGTCCACAGTACCGTCGTTATTAAAGTCCCACGAATAAGACGAAATATTACCTGTTGACTGGTCCGTAAAGTTGACAGTAAGAGGAGCAGAGCCAGAAGTCGGGGTTGCTGTGAAGTTTGCAACCGGAGCTTCAGGCAGTGGCTCACTTACGACAATGTACTCAGTTTTTACTTCAGAATCGCTCTCATCTGCATTTGCAACAGTGAGGTTGACTGTATAGTTACCAGCCGCAGTGTAAGTATAGATTGGGTTCTGCTCGGTGCTATCAACAGTTCCATCGTTATCAAAGTCCCATGACCAGGATGTAGGAGTATTTGTAGATTCATCCGTGAACTGGACGGTAAGTGGGAAATCACCACTCGTTACGTTAGCCGTGAAGTTTGCTACCGGAGATGCAGGGCTGCTGCTTCCGCCAAAGTAATTTTCAAAAGGCTGCATCAGGGGATAGTTATCGGCTCCGAGGCTGTCGGGCAGGACATAGGGAGTATCACCAATTCCGTCGCCATTAGCATCTGTGCCGTTGTAGTCAGACCAGTAGTTGCCCATATAACCGGTGTAGGTTTTGCCGGAGTAGGTGTACTTGATAGGAGCTGAGGAGGACCAGTAAGTGACAGAAGGAGCTGTATTATAAGTGATTTCTTTTGTATCATTAAAATTATTGAGATAAATCCTGTTATTTTCTCCAGAAGAAAGCTGGATGGCTTCATTGTTCCTGATGAAGGTATTGTGGGTAATGGTGTTGTTGCTGCCAGTTATACGGAGACCTAATTTGGTATTGTCTATGAAGGTATTATTAGAAACAGTACATTCGGAGGCAGACAACACAAGGTTTCGAGTCGTATCTGAATTTGTAAAAACGTTTCCATCAATAATTGAACCTGTACAAGCACTTCGAATGTAAAGAAGACCATAGCTATTATTATTATTGCTAAAATAATTATTTTTAACTATATATGATGCGCCTGTAGCGTCTATACCTATGGATTGAGAACTACTACCATTTGAAACAATATTATTTTCAAATATATAGCTGTCTCCCTTCATATAAATGCGATTAAAAACCTTATTAAACGTACAATTTTTTATAGTAACATCAGAAGCTGTACCAAATTGACCAAAGTATGGATTTTGTACACTTATGTTCATTCCTTCAAGGACAGTCCCTGTAGCATTATTACCATCTGGAAGCCTAATTTCATCATATTGGCCTTGAGCATTGGGTGCAACTGTTACGACATCAGCATTTTCTCCTATGATATTTACGTTTGGCTTATTTACATAAAAACCAAGGTAATTCCCGGCCTTGACATAGATAGTATCCCCGGAAGAAGCGCTGTTGATAGCAGATTGTATATCGGTGAAATCTGCTCCACCACTGTCATCAACGTACCAGGTCTTTCCCGCTGCAGTTACAGTTATATAATTTGTCTTTACCTCAAAATCGCTTCCTTTTGCATTGGAAACTGTGAGATTGACAGTGTATGTACCGTCTGAGGTGTAGGTATACGAGGGGTTCTGCTCAGTGCTGTCGACCGAGCCGTCATTATTAAAGTCCCACGAATAAGACGAAACATTACCTGTTGACTGATCCGTGAAATTAACAGTGAGAGGAGCAGAGCCAGAAGTCGGGGTTGCTGTGAAATTGGCAACCGGGGCGGAAGGTGGTATTGGAGGGGCATTGACAGTCACCTGTGCAGTCCCGTTCACACCTTCAGCAGAAGCGGTAATGGTTGTTGTTCCTTCTGCCAGAGCCGTGAAAAAGCCGGTTGCGTTCACCATACCTATAGTCTCGTTACTGCTGGACCAGGTAAAGGTTATGCCGGTCATTTCTTTTCCGTCTTCATCTTTTGCGGTGGCGGTGAACTGCTGTGTATCACCGGGCATAAGGGTTGTTGTTGCGGGAGTGATATTTATTGCAGTCAGAATCGGGGTTGTTGCTCCGGGAAGTCCCGAGAATTTTGCAGCGATAGCGTCACTACTGCCACCACCATAAATCGTACTGTATGCATTGGTTGTTGTAGGAAAACCTGAGGAACCTGCCGATCCAGATATATACACATTGCCTGAGCTATCTACTGCAATTCCATACCCAGAGTCCGAACCCGATCCGCCGAGGTACGTAGAATAGAGCATATCAACTTTACTGTTCCCAACGGGGTTGAGTTTACTGAAAAATGCATCCACTCCGCCACCGGAAACTCCCTGATAAGAATCGTTTGTTGTCGGAAAATCGGTGGCTTCTGTAGATCCGCTGACGTATGCATTGCCTGAACTATCCACTGCAATACCACGACCATATTCTTCTCCATTTCCTCCTAGATATGTGGAATATATAAGGTTAGATCCACTAGGGTTCAGTTTGCTGAAAAATGCGTCCATTGGATGACCACCATAGGTTAGTTGATAGGCACCGGAGGTAGTCGGAAAATCGGTGGATGATGTAGATCCGCTGACGTATGCATTGCCTGAACTATCCACTGCAATATCAGACCCATCCTCTGATCCACTCCCACCAAGATATGTGGAATACACAAGGCTCGAACCGTCTGGATTCAATTTGGTTACAAACACGTCACTATGACCACCATAAGATCCCTGATAAGAGCCGGATGTTGTCGGAAAATTGATAGAGTCTGTATATCCAGCGAGATATGCATCTCCGGAACTGTCGACTGCAATACCATATCCCTGATCTGTGTTGGTTCCCCCAAGATACGTAGAATAGACAAGGCCTGAACCATCAGGATTTAATTTGGTTACGAATGCATCATAAGTACCACCACTGTAGCTTGTCTGATAAGAACCAGTAGTTGTCGGAAAATCGGTGGACTTTGTATATCCGGTGACGTATGTATTGCCGGTACTATCTACTCCTATATAATATCCTACCTCTTTGCCGGTTCCCCCAAGATACGTAGAATAGACGAGGGCGGATCCATCAGGGCTCAGTTTGGTTACAAATGCATCCTGTGCACCACCGTAGTTTGTCTGGTAAGCTCCAGTCGTAGTTGGATAGTTGCTAGATGATGTATATCCGCTAATGTATGCATTACCGGAATTATCTACTACAATGCCACGACCATTATCTACATCATTTCCCCCAAGATATGTGGAATATACAGTTCCAGAACCATCGGAATTAAATTTAGTTACAAATACATCATTCTTTCCATTACCGCCGGATGTTCTCTGATAGGCCCCGGTTGTGTTAGGAAAATCAGTTGATGCTGTGACCCCGGTGATGTATGCATTGCCTGAACTATCTACAGCAACATTCCATCCGCTGTCAGCACCGCTTCCTCCAAGATACGTTGAGTATGAGAGAGATGGATCAATAACGAGCATCTTGCTCTGGTCATACTTTCCCACTGAAAAACCGTAAATGCCATCATCCAGAGCACGGTAAGCAACTGTTACACTTTCTCCTTCCTGATACGCCTTCGGTGCAGCCATAGTCACTTCACCATCACCTGTGGTAATGGCAAGGCTTCCATCATCTGCAACTCGGATTTTATCAGCACCAAGCACTTTAATCCGTATGTTATTCGGGTCAGCGCCGGGTGCAACGGAGAAAAGCTTCTCCACATTATTTCCGTATGCTTTTGCACTCACGGTGACACCAGGGTACAGCTCGCCGAGCGAGACGAGGTTGTAGGTTGAGAGACCGGTCTGCCATTTGCTGGAATCTTTCCCAACGAAGTAGGAGACCTTTGTCTCTGCCGGGTCTTCACCCTGTGGGGTCAAAGAGATAACAGTGCCGTCATTGGTGACAAACTGTTCTTTCAACGCGACACCGGAAGTTACGTTATCCTTCGTGACTGCGACCGCATGGGTTAGATCAGTATTGGTTATATAAGCCGTCCCATAGTACGTGTCAGCATAGAATTTCACAGCGTCCGGCTGCTGACCCTGGTTCTGAATGAACGGCACCTGTACGTTCATTAACTGGGCAGTAGAAGCTTGAAAACCGGAATTGTTCCCTGCTAATGCAGGGGGTGCTAACGAAGTCATGCACATCAGTGCAGCGATACAAAGAATTAAAATTATTTTTCTCATATTCATACACTCCACATTTCTAAAAATTGCCACCCGGAGTTTCTGCTATAGACCCTGTTAGGCAGAGTTGTAAGGGTTTGTTCAGAGTTGTACAATCACAATTATTTGGTACTTCTTAAAATTTGGAGGGAGAATCTCCCAAAAAAACAAAAACCGAAATATGTTTTTTAACTGAATTCAAAAATTAGTCCTTATTCAGACCAGGTTATTTTTAAGAGATTATTTTTTCTAAACTTAGTTACTGAATATGTTAAAGAATGTTATGTATTTAAAGTTATCCAAAAAATAATAATTAAATTGATTTATTGATGTATTTATTAACATATATTTTAAAATTAATAACATTTAAGTCATCTTTAACAATCAATATCGTATGCTATTACTCTGTAGTAAAGCGCGAATAACCTTGTTCTTTTTACTTCAAATACTGAATAATTGCCTTATACCTTTTTCAAAAACATCTATTATCCACAAGTATGAAAAATAGTATTCATATTTTTTTACCATATTTCTTATTTAATATTACATTTTTGAATTTATATAATATTTAGTATGAAATAATTAAAATAAAAATATTGAATATAAGTCTTTTCTACGTAATATCTCGTCCACGAAGTCTGAAAAAAAGAGAAATTCTTTAGCAGTTGTCCAAAAGTCTAAAAGTGTGTCTTAAAATTAAATATGAGGCTAAGATTAGGATAAAGATTCACCTTTTTGAACCGAAAAACAGTAGCATTAAACCGATAAATGTATGAAGTGTAAATTCAAATCATGATGCCCACTATGTTTGATTTTATACCTCGAGTACGTGACTCATATGGGAAAACTTAATTGTGTTAAATTCAGCACTCAGTTCTTGTGACAGCTCCCGCCGTTAAAACGGCAGGCATCTACGGCATTTCAACCGAGGCTATACTGCCCTAGAGCCACTATTTATTTGGTTATCGCTACCATCGTTTCAAGTTTTACATATAAAACTTCTTCATATAACCCTATACTTGGAGTTTCAGAGCAAAGTCAAATGACCTCTGTAGCATTTCCAGCTTTCAGAGCAGAGTTTGACAATAATATATAGCCTCGAAGAGAATTTTTAATATCTTATGGGATCGCCAAGATTTACCATTAATTCCGCTAGCAATTGACTGCAATCAATCAAAAACCAGAAAATAATAAAAAGTCTCGCTTCGAAAGTAAAAAACATTATCACCTTAGTTCCCAAATTTTAAGCGCATAATCTCCTTTCCTTTTCTTGGACCCTCTCAATTCCTGCGCGTATGCGCATGAATTTGCCCTATTTTTTAACACAAATAGAAATTATTAAATACAGTTATGCGCTTATAATATAACTGCATATGATACCCACACGCCGTATCAAGAAGATCAATGGAATTGAATACTGGTATGAAGACATTCCCTACTATGATCGAGAAAAGAAACAGATTCGTCATAAATCCAAATACCTGGGAAGAAACGTTAATGGCAAACCTGTTAGAGTTCGAGATGCATTGAACTCCAACGAAGATATATCCCCATGTTCCAAGTCCTTGAAAGCCTACAATTATGGTGAACTTCTCCCCTTACAGTGGATAACAGATGAACTTAAGCTTGGAGAATATCTTGGCGATCTGTTCAATGAAAAAGAAAGGAACATGATTCTTTCAATGGTTTTTAATCGTATAGCTCGTCCTACAGCTATGTATAATCTTAAAACCTGGTATGAGAGTTCTGTTCTTTCCCTTGAGTGGCCTGAACTGCCTTTGAAGAGTCAAAATATCAGCAACTTGCTTGCTAAAGTAGGGGATAGCGACATTCCTTCCGAATTTATGGGTAGAATGTTCAGAAATCTTGGGACAAAAAACACATTGGTGTATGACCTTACCAGTTTTTCAAACTACTCTCATATGATGAATCTACTTGAATACGGATACGATAGAGACGGTTTTGATCTTCCTCAAATAAATCTCTCCATGATAGTTGATAAGGAAAAAGGCATTCCTGTGATGTATGATATCTATCCCGGTAGTGTTGTTGATGTTACAACCCTTAAAAACACAATCAAGAAAATAGACGCTTACGGAGTGAAAGATTACACACTGGTCATGGACAGGGGATTTTTCAGCAAAGGCAATATAGAGGAACTGCTTCATGAAAAAGTTCCCTTTATTATGCCAGCTACTATGACACTTAAAAGTGTCAAGCAGCTCATGAGTTCGGCACAAAAAGACATTGAAAGTCCGGAATATCTTCATAAGTTTAACAAGAAACCGATATTTGTAAAGCCGGTGACTCTTGAAGAAAAAGAGTTCAAGATAAATGGATATTGTTTTTATGATCCAAAAAGAGAAATTGAAGAGAAGAACGCATTTTACTCGCGGCTTTATGATGTGAAGGAAAAACTCGAAAAAACAGCGATTCCAGGATGGAGAAAGGCAGTAGAAGTTTTCAAAGAGAGAGCAGGACATATGGCAAGCTTCTATTCATGGAAAAAAATAGATGACCATTTCAAGATCACAATCAAGAAGAATGCGGTTTCGCAGAGAATAAACAGGATGGGAAAGTTTTTCCTCTTTTACAACGGGGAACGCGACTGGATGGAATGTCTTACTGTATACAGAGAAAGAGATGTTGTTGAAAAAGGATTCAAAACAATGAAAAATGACATTCAGTCACTTCCACTAAATACAAAGAAGGATTCGACAACAAAAGGCTTCTTATTTGTCTGTTTCATTGGACTCATAATTAGAATGAGGCTTCTAAATATAATGAAGGAAACAGAGATTATCAAGGACTATACAGTAGAGAGTTTACTCATGGAACTTGAAAAAATCAAAAAGATAGAGATGGAAAATGGAGAATCAATAGTTACAGAACTCACAAGGAAGCAAAAAGATATTATGGAAAAATTGAATTTATGCGCCTAAAAAAGCGGACGTAAGGTAATATTGCTTTTTATCTGTAAATAGAATTAAATTTTCCATAATTTACCAGAAAGAATCCTGGAAACAAAGATTTACCAGAAAGGATTCCGGAAATAAAAATTCACCAGAAAGAATCCCGAAGTAAAAACTTACCAGAATGAATCCCGAAGTAAAAACTTACCAGAGAGAGGATTCCAGAAAAAAGTTACAAGGAAGGAAATCCGAATTATGTCTGTACTGAGCATTGTTGCCTGCGGGATGCTCGAAGACGAGCTTGTACATGTATTATCAAAAGACCGTGAGTTACAGCAGTTAATTGTTGTGGAAAACCGGGAAAGCTCAGGTTTCCTCCGTAAGCTCAGGTTGAGAAATTGCAACCCAAGAACAGCTTTTCTGGACCGGGTCCCAATGCTTATCAAAGGCCATTCCAGCCCTGGTTTCATAGTTCCTTCAAGGCTTCTTTCAAACTTTCCGGTCCTCAAAAAATTTTGCAGGAAAAGGAAACTCAGGGAAAAGGTAAGTGTTGTCGTAAACCTGTTAAGCTTGGGCCTGCATGCCGATCTTGAGATTTTAAAGGCTGAAGTTTACAGAAATATCCGTGAGATGGCGTCCTTTTCGGACAGAATCCTGATTTTTTATGGGATCTGCGGGCATGCACTTGGAAAACTGGAAGAAGATTTAGCTGATCTCGAATGCCCACTTTTCTTCCTGAAAGACCGAAACGGAGAAAACATAGAGGACTGCATCAGTCTGGCGCTTGGAGGAAATGAAGCTTATGCAAGGGCTATGGCCAAATTCCAGGGTATGGGAACGATCTACCTGACTCCAATGTGGGCTTCTAGCTGGAAGAAGCTGGAAAATGATAAAGGGAGCCGGGACTTCAACAAGCATTATCTGAAAAATCCACTATACTGCCTGGCTGCAAAAATCGATAGCGGACTTGTAGATGATCCGGAGTTCCATGCAAATGTTAAAGAGTTTGCCTGCTCCTTTGATATGAAAGTTGTGAATCTCAGAGGAAGTCTGGAAATTACCGAACAGTCCTACCTGAATGCCCGAAACGGTGCAACTGAAAAACAATAAAGAAGCTGGTTTAAGCTTTTATTGGAAACTTATTCATTTATTTGATCCCTTTAGGTAGAATCCCGTGATAAAAAAGGAAGAACAAGCTTCAATTAATCTTAAACTCTGTCTAACATCTACTAAAATTTATATACTTTTTCACCTTTTTAATATCAATAATATATTACTTTCAAACGAGTTTTTGTAATAAATTTTTGGGGTGTCTGGAATCGACATTAGTAAAAAGGTTCTGTTAATAACTTTCATGATTTTTGGCGTTCTCATAGTCGCGTTTACACTTACTCATAATATGCAGCTTTCCAATTTTATAGAGCTTGAAAAAGTTGACACCGCGGGCAATGTAGAAAGGGTGCAAAATGCTATTTCAACCGAGCAGGGATATCTTAATCGTACAGTACAGGATTGGGCTTGCTGGGATGATACTTGCAGTTTTGTTGAAGACAAGAATCAGAAATATAAAGATGCAAACCTTCAGAATCAAACTCTTGCAGGAATTAAGGTTAATGTGATGCTTTTTGTAAATAACTCCGGATCTGTTGTCCATGCAAAATCAGTAGATATTTATACTGGAGAGGAAAAGCCAATCCCGAAAAAGCTTCTTGGAATGGTTGAAGACGGAACTCTTCTTTCTAAATCCGAAAACGACATGAAGAGCGGTCTCGTTTTGCTCGACGAAAATCCTATGTTTGTTGCCTGCCATCCAATCCTTACGACAAAATATAATGGACCTATGAAAGGCACCTTGATTTTTGGGAGGTACTTCGACGACGTACTTCTTAACTCTTATAAAGAATCTACCCGTTCTTCTCTTTTAATGTATACGGTCGATGAAGATTTGCCTCTTGATTTCCAGACCAAGTTAAAAAGCCTTTCAGAGAACCCGAACATAACTATTGTCGAACCCCTTAGCGAAAATACAGTAGCTGGCTATTTTGAATTGCTAGATGTATCAGGCAAGCCCGCTCTTATTATGAGGGCGGATTTTCCAAGAGAACTCTATGAATACGGCGAGAAAACCCTGGATAACATGTATTTCTTCCTTTTATTAACCGGTCTCATGACCGGAGTAGGGGTTAAATTTGCGTTTGATAGGTTATTTATCTCAAGGTTAATAGGAATTGATAATTTTGTTACCAAAGTCAGGTCGGAAAAGGATCTTTCCAGAAGATTGCCTCTTAAAAATGACGATGAACTTTACCGTCTCTCAAAGGAAATAAACGGAATGTTAAATGAAATCGATCTTGCACAGCAGGAATTAACGGCACAGGAAAGAGAAAAGAAAGTCCTGCTTGACTCTCTGAATGAACTAGCTATCTTCGTAAACCCTCAACTTAATATTATCTGGGCGAACAAAGCTGCCCTGGAATTTATGAAGATAGATCTTCAAAAAGCAGTGGGTATACACCTCAATAATACCTCTGATATAAGTATCCCGTTATCCGAGTCCCTAGATATTGAACAGATTTTCCTGACAGGCAATAAAAAATCAGGAGAATTTACTTCAAAAGACGGCAAAGTCTGGTTTGTTCAGGCAATTCCTGTAACTGAAGAGGGAGGAAAGATTATAGGAGTCCTCGAAATGTGTAGGGACATTACGGAAAGTAAAGCTACAGAAACCCTTCTTCAGGATAAGCAAATCGCAGAAGCTGCAAACCGCACCAAGAGCGAATTTCTGGCGAATATGAGCCACGAATTGAGAACCCCGCTTAACTCCATTATAGGGTTTGCTGACCTTCTGTATGAACAGGTATACGGCGAACTGAATGAAAGACAGCTAAAATCCGTCGGAAACATCTCAAAAAGTGGAAAACACCTTTTGAATCTGATAAATGGCATCCTGGATCTCTCTAAAATAGAAGCTGGAAAAATGGAGCTCAGTTATAAACAGTTTGAGCTTGCCAGTAAGCTTAACATAATAAAAAATCTTCTGTCCCCTATAGCCGACCGAAAAAATGTTCAAATTGAAATCAGCATGGATAGCAACCTTTCCGGTATATGTGCTGACGAAGCCCGGTTCGTTCAGATAATGTACAACCTTGTGGATAACGCCATAAAATTCTCATATGAAAATGGGCTTGTAAAAATAGAGACAAGGAAAAAGGGAGATATGGTAGAAATAACTGTCACAGATACAGGAATTGGGATTAAACCTGAGGACCAGAGTAAACTTTTCAAGCCATTCAGCCAGGTTGATTCCTTTTTGTCCAAGCAATTTCAAGGAACCGGGCTGGGGCTTTCACTGGTTAAGCAGATTGTACAGTTACACGGCGGATATGTATGGTTCAGGAGCAAGCCCGGCGAAGGAAGCACCTTTGCTTTCGTCATTCCGATAGAATGTATTAAAGTCGAAGATGAAACTACCAGGTTAGATAGCAAAGTACAGGGTTAAAAGATAAAACGGAGGAAAAAGATATAAAAGCTGAAAAAATCAAATTGCGTGCGGCCACCCCGCCCTTTACAGACTGTCCGATAATTACCTGTGATATTAAAGTTTCTGTTTTGAGTATATTAGTCATTATATAATTTTATTATGAATATTTTAATTTATGGCGTTTATCAAATCTTCAAAGAATCAAGTTTGGACTTTACCTTCAGATATTCGAGATATAATTCCTTCAGATCATATCTGCTACCTGGTTGAGTCTTTTGTAGATGAGACGGATTTTAGTGAATTTGAAATTTGACTTTATAAATTATCTAAAAAAGTGTATGTTTTTGCCTATTGAGAGTGAGGGTGCAACTCAGGAGGAAATCGTAGCTACCCTGAAGGACTCAGGGGCCGAGATTCTCCTGAGTTATTTGGGCTTTGGAGATACATTTACTTTGACGATATCTCTTCCACCTCTTCAGCTCCGGCATCGAGTTCCTTTTTCTGTTGAGGGTCAAACTTAAGTAAAAGGGCCTGAAACTCTCCAATGTGTGTTTTTTCCTCTTTTGCCACATCCATAAGCACGGCTTTTATATTCGCATCTTTTGTTAAGTTTGCCATCTGCTCATAAAGGTTTACAGCATCAAGTTCGGCAATAATTGCAGCTCTTAGTATTTCTTTATCAATATCTTCTTCAGATATGCTTTTAAGATCTATAGGTATTTTGGATAACAACTTGTTATTCCCCCTGATTACACGTATATGCAAGTATAAAACGCACATGAAATTCTTTGAATAACATGCACAAATAAATGAAAGTACTCTACTCAACCTTTTTTGACAATAGATCCCATCATTATCTTGGGCAGTAAGGTTGTACTTATTTTGGTTTTTTAAAACCGTCATAAAACTAATCAGTGAATTGCCAT
>Ga0183095_11444_pt1 | contig 17806 bp, 11 predicted proteins | sample BioMet4_FD_130346 | JGI IMG/M metagenome (GOLD analysis project Ga0183095, IMG submission 130346) | Microbial communities from bioreactor (seeded with sewage sludge) at LBNL, California, USA - Biofuel metagenome 4 (v2) (version 3) | ecosystem: Engineered > Bioreactor > Anaerobic > Unclassified ...
ACATGCTAGTCTAATTTTAGACTGCGAAGTTACGATTTCAAGTCCGGGGACTCACAAAAGAGCTCGTAAAAGACTGTATTTCAATTATTTCAAAGAACTATTTATCCACTTTAACGGGACATTAATGTTTCAATATATAAAATAATTCAGAAGCTATTTAAAAATAATATATTGAATTCTAAGTTAAAAAGAGAAATGTCTAGTAAGTATAGTGATATTTCTATGTATAGAAATAATATTTTTCATGGTGTAAATAGTGAAGGTATTGATATTGATGCTGTTATTAAAGCCATTGACTCATATAAATGGTTGTTAGAAAACTTCAAACTAACCTCAAAAACTTAAAATATGAAATTTGACAATTCCATCGTACGCAGGCAAGACCGGATATTATCGGAAGAAGAAAGCAAGACCTTACTCAGAAATGGGGAATACGGCTATCTGTCCATGATTTCGGACGATAATAAACCCTACGGCATTCCCATCAGTTATGTGTGGAATGAAGAAGATTGCATCTATTTTCATTGTGCGCCCGAAGGTCATAAATTGAAAGCGATTGCCAAGCATAAGGATGTCTCTTTGTGTGTGGTTGGGCATACCCGGGTCATTCCTTCCGACTTTACCACCGAATATCAAAGCATTGTTCTGAAAGGCACCATCGAACTTGTCTCGGATGATGTCGAAGGCATTAGAGCGCTTGAGCTGATATTGGACAAATATTCTCCCGACGATAAAGTGATGGGCTTGAAATATGCCGAAAAATCATTGCATCGCACCGGAATATTGCGGTTGAAAATCGATGAGTGGTCGGGAAAAACAAAGAAAGTAAAGGGTTAGAAATCATGCGGCTAAAGGAGACATCACCCCAAAAGTCCCTTTAATTTCATGCACTAACTCCATTTTAGAATTTACAAGAGATAACTGAAACTAAGACATGACGGATTCGTTTTTTGAAGACGCTATATTCGACAAAACAACCATCCAGGACGTTATCCTAAAGGATGTCGAATTTGATAATTGCACATTTCTTAATTGCGATCTGTCTAACCAAGACTTTTCCGATGCTCAATTCACCGATTGTGAGTTTACCGATTGCAATTTGAGCCTGATAAGACTAGCAAAGACGGCCTTGAGAAATGTCACGTTTAAGAATTGCAAGATGTTGGGGTTGCGTTTCGACGATTGCAACGCATTCGGACTTGCCTTTACTTTTGAGAATTGTATATTGAATTATTCCTCGTTTTTCAAGACCAGCATAAGAAATACCCTTTTTAGAAATTCACAATTGGTTGAGGTTGATCTCTCGGAAAGTAATCTGACGGGTTCAGTTTTTGATAATTGCAATCTAAGTGGAGCGGTATTTGAGCACACGGTTCTTGATAAAGCCGACCTCATCACCTCTTATCATTATTCAATCAATCCCGAAACCAACCGTATCAAGAAAGCCAAGTTTTCCTATCCAGGAGTCCTCGGTCTTTTGAATCAATACGATATAGAGATCATAGAATAAATCTTATCTATGGGTAGGGTCGTTGAAGCAAAGACACTTGGTACTCTAAACCACTTATTTTCTCTTTATGTTGAAAAGCCATACCGGACCAATAACAAGGTCTGATATGGCTTTATACTATGATAGTGGTCGTTTGCGACCTAACTACTCACCTTTATCAATAAAATCAAGAAGTCTCACGGCATCTACATATTGCGCAATGCCTTGTGCTACCTCCTTGGCAGCCTTCATGGCCATGACCACGGTCTGCGGTCTATGTACCACATCACCACCGGCAAACACTCCCCTGCGGGTGGTCATGCCGTAAGGACGCTCATGTATCTTCACATAACCCTTCTCGTCGACTTCAATGCCTTCGGTCGTCGAAACGATACGATTGGCAGGGCGCGAGCCGATGGCGAGAAAGATGCGGTCGAAGGGTTCGATGCGGTCACCCGATTCGGTATGAATGTTGACACTTCCCAAACGTCCGCGGGAGCCCTCAAAGAATTCGGTGACGCTCGATTCCCACCAGAACTTCACGCCCTCTTTCAAAGCCTCTTCATATTCTCGCCTGATGGCGGGCATCTCCTCCTCCTTGCGACGATAGATCACGGTGACATCTGCACCAAGTCGGATAGCCGTGCGGGCGGTATCCATGGCCACGTTGCCACCACCTATCACACCTACGCGGTTGCCCTCACGCAATGGTACCATCTTGCGGTCGATGGCACCGTCATTGTAGGCCGTGACCTGATGCAAAAGATAGGTGGATTGGTTGACCCCATGAAGTTTGGCACCCGGCACGGAGTCCATGTTCTGAGGCACGGCCGTACCCGTTCCCATGAAGATGGCATCAAAGCCATGAGCAAACAAGGAGTCGACGTTGACGCCATTCTCTCCAACCATGGTATTGGTGACAAAGGTAACGCCAAGCTCCGCTATCTTATTGATTTCAGCCTTAACTACATTATTAGGGAGCCGATATTCGGGAATACCATACATCAGTACGCCACCCGGTTCTTCCTGACCTTCAAGAATGGTCACGGAGAAACCCTGACGAGCCAAGTCACCGGCAACGGTCAGTCCGGCGGGACCCGAACCGATGACCGCGATGTTACCGCGTGTCTTCAAGGGTATCTTCTCACGATTGAGTCGCATCTCCGTGTCGAAGTCGGCGATGAACGCCTCGAGTCTTCCAATCTGAATGGGGTTGTCTTTCTTGTTCAAAACGCAATGGCCTTGGCATTGTTTCTCATGAGGACACACACGTCCACAGATGGCCGGAAGATTGGAGGTCTCGTTGATGATTTTCATGGCATCGCCAATATTGCCCTTGGACAACTGATGGATAAAGTCCGGGATATTGTTGCTGATGGGGCATCCCTTACGACACAAAGGCACCTTGCAATTCAAGCAACGCTTGGCCTCATCAATGGCTTCCTTGGTGGTGAAAGGATGATGTACTACCTGAAACGCATCAATTTCTTCTTTCTCGCTCATACCTATTATTGATTTAGTTTTCAATAAATGAACAGTTTATTCACATGAACAAACCACAATTTTGTTATCTCCGGGTTGCAAAATTAGGTATAATCAAGCCATTTTAGCATAGATTTAACGAAACATTAACATACATTAATAAAGAAAGGATGGCTCTAAATGGGCCACCCTCTCGCAACTATATCATGGATAAATCTTTACGCACCTACTTCTTTTTCACGTCTTGCCAAGCCGGCGGGGTGACATGGAGTAGGTTTTTGACAAAGAAATCATAGCGCTTATGTTCGCCGAAGGTCTCTCCCATGGTGTGATGAACGCCCGGCAAGACAACCAGTTCAAAGTCCTTTCCCGCCTTGATCAAGGCATCCGCCACCTGCATGGTGCTCGAGGGATCGACGTTGTCATCCAGTTCTCCCACGACGAGCATCAATGGACAATTGAGCTTGGGCGCATTATAGACATTGCTCGAACGCACATAGCTGGAGTCCACGGGCCATCCCATCCATTGCTCATTCCACCAAATCTTATCCATTCGGTTATCATGACACCCACAAGAGCTATAGGCAGCCTTATAGAAATCGCCATGAAGGAGCACCGCCGTGGTCGACTCTTGTCCACCGGCCGAGGCGCCAAAGATGCCCACGTTGGTTGCATCCATGTAGGGATACTTGGTGGAGGCGGCCTTGATCCAAAGCTCCCGGTCGGGGAAACCAGCATCTTGAAGGTTCTTGTAGCATATCTCTTCGAAAGCCTTCCCTCTATAACTCGTGCCCATCGCATCAAGTTGAACGACGATAAAGCCAAGCTCTGCCAGCCCCGTCATGTTCCAATTGTACGAGATGAAGTTCTTCGGCGTATAGGCATCGCCGGGACCTGAATAGATGTACTCGATGACGGGATATTTCTTCGTGGGGTCAAAGTTAGTAGGGCGTTGGATGATGCCCCACATATCCGTCTGACCATCGCGACCCTTCGCCTTGAATACCTCAGGAGCAACCCAACCATTATCCGTGAGTTTGGAGATGTCGGCACACTCCAATGTCTGTATGATTTTGCCATCACCACAACTACGCAACACGGTCACTGGTGCCTTATCGACCATGCTATAGGTATCGACCAGATAGCGATAGTCGGGAGAATAAACCGTCGAATGATTGCCTTCCTCCGGTGTCAGGCACACCATGTTCTTCCCATCGAGGCCAATACGATAGTCGTGCATGAGGTAAGGGTCCTCTTGCTTATTCACACCACTTGCCGAGAAGTAGATCACTCCATTCTTCTCGTCCACGTATTTGATGCCCCTCACGAACCAATCGCCCTTGGTAATCTGCATGGGAGGTTGTGCCACCGACTTGCCCTTTTTGACCAACGGAGTTACATTATAAAGATAGATATGATTCCAATTGTCACGCTCGGAAGTCCAAAGCAATTGCGTGCCCTTCTTGATAAATTGTCTCCAAAGCCTCGGATAGTTCACGAAGGTGTTCGACTTCTCCTCCACTATGGTACGCAAATGTCCGGTTGAGGCATCCATGGCGAGGAGCTGATAGAGCTGATGGCCACGCTTGTTGTATTCCATGGTGACCTCCTTGGATTGTTCGTCCCAACGGAATTCACCAAGTGCATACTGAGTACCGATGGCAGATGGATTAGCCTCAACGGCTTTGCCCGACACTACATCAATGATGACAGGCCAATGTTGTGGAAGTTCATCGCCCGGTTTGGCATATTCTTGCTTGTGTAAAATGGGTTGGAGTTGGTCTTTTGGAGATGACTCCACGTAGTAGTCATAGCGCTTCTCCACCTTGTTGCGCTTGCACACCATGATGCGCTTGGAGTCGGGGCTCCAAAGGAGATTGCTGCTATAGTACCGTCCTATGGTACCATCTTGCGTCAACGCACGCTTTTCCGAATAGGGCTTGCCTACCTCATGAACCATCACATTATATCCTTCGATCCAAGCGTCAAGCTTGCCATCGGGCGACTTTACCACGCTTTGCTCCTGCTCGTCATCGGTCTCCATCCAATGGCGTTCCGTCTTACGGAAGGGGCTATCTTCGCGCTGATAGCGCTCACGTTGCCTCCCTTCCTTGTCAAAGCCCAGGGCTTCGTTCAGAGCCTTCTCCGAGTCGAAGGTCTGAGACTGGCCATTGGTCATGTGATAGGCGACATACTGCTTCCCGCTTGGTGCATCACGGTAGTAGGTCAATGTCGCCGAGTCCTTCCATTGAACATCGTGTGCCCAATGCTCCACATTCTTTTGTTGGAACTTGTCATAGAGCCCATAGGCCCGTTGATAGTCGGTCAGGGTACCTTGTGCCTGCATCGCCGTCGGCAAAAGCAGGGAAAGCAACATGAGATTTAGTGTTTGTTTGATCATGATTGTGTATTTATGGAAATTCACCCAGCTTATCAACTAAGCCGTATGAGTGATGTATAACAAATTATAGGAGGTTTCCCTCCTTTTATATAAAGCCCAGGAGTGATCACTTGTCACTCCTGGCCATTCTCTTATTACAAAGAAGTCAGAGTTATTTTCTCTTATAACTCAATGCCGCCCCAATGGCGGTACAAAACTCCGAGTACTTCGGAATGATGAATTTAACATGGTAGAGCTTCTCCATGGCAGGGAAAACCTCCTTGCATTGAGGCAACAAAGTAAGGTTGCCAATGAGCACATACTCGCGTATACCTGAGCTGAGCGATGCAAGAATACAACTCGACCCAATGGTCTGAAGGACCGTGGTAATGATACCAAGTGCGATATCCTCACGAGAGGCGTTGGCACGTGCATTGCCAAAGAGAGACGCCGTGGCGGTCTTAGGGAGGTTGGGCAATGGGTTTGGACTGATGTCGCCAATGAGCACGTCGACATTGGAGATGTCTCCATCCATGGCAAGGGTGACGATTTGCTTCACATCGTCGGTCTTCAGCATGATGCGACTCAGCCCCATGAGCGTGCCACCACCAAGTCCGATGCCACCGACATGGCGGATATTGTCACCGTCGCATTGAACAATACTTGTACCAGTACCCATCGAGACCACGAGCATACGGTTGAGGTCGGTCTCATAACGAGCGCCAAGACCATCGGATATAAATTCCTCGGCCTTGTCGGTGGGCAATCCATAGATAGGCGAGTCGATATATGCGGCGCCGACACCTGTTATCATCACTTGCTCGATGTCGTTCAATGTGATGTGGTTATCGTAAAGAAACTTACCGAAGGCACCATACAATGAAGTCACGGGGTCAGTGGCCTTGATACGTATCGGAGAAACGACTTTGCCATCTTCGTTTATCCCTACTATTTTCGTTGTGCTGATACCGACGTCTATTCCAATAATCATGTTTCAATCATTATTATGGGCTAAAAACCCGTTAGATGTTTGTGCAAAAATAATAAAAAATGAACAATCTCTTGGAAAGATATGGATTATATTCGTATATTCGCCATAAAATCAGACAAATTATGGATAAGATTAATGTTGTAGCAGCCGTGATAAAGCGCGATGGAAAGTACTTGTGCGTGCAACGTTGCCGCTCCCATGAGACATATAACTCTGAGCGTTGGGAGTTTCCAGGCGGCAAGGTTGAAGAGGGCGAATGCGACTATCAAACCTTGCTTCGTGAAATCAAGGAAGAGATGTATTGGGACATCTATGTGGGGCGGAAGCTCGGCACGGTGGTTCACGATTATCCCGACTTCACCATCTCGTTGACGGCCTACCTTTGCAAGCCTGGTGATGGCGACTTCACGCTCTTGGAGCATCTCGATGCACGCTGGCTCACCTTGGAGGAGATGCCTTCGCTCAATTGGGCCGATGCGGACCGTAAGCTCGTGGAGATGCTAAAGGAGTTGTAATTTAGGGCGCGGACATTTCTTTATCATTCTTCTTACCACATAAAAGCTATCTTTCGGCGACTTGGTTAAGGCATGACCATGTCGTTGTCGCTATCCTTTCTCATTGTGAAAGGATAGCATTGACTTGCCTATACCATACCCATAGCGTTAGAGTTTGCATTGAAAAAAAGATAAAACATGCCATAATGGTTCATATCTTTCATTTTAAAACCCTATCTTTGCAATATATCAAAATATAACTTTGACATGAAAAAGCTCGTTTATCTGATGGCTATGATGTTATTGCCACTATCTGTTTTTGGGCAGACTTATTCTTCCTTATGGAAGCGTGTGGCCGATGCCGAGTCAAAAGATTTGCCCAAGACTCAAATAGAATGGCTTGGGAGGATTATCGATAAAGCCCAGACCGAAAAGCAATATGGCCATCTTCTCAAGGCCGAACTCCTACAAGCGGCGGTTCAGACACAGATTTCGCCTGATTCTATGGACGCAAGTGTGGAGCATATCACCAAACTTGCGGAGAGTGCCAAAGACCCGGTGCTTGAGGCCATCTATGCTTGTGCCCTTGGGAAAATATACGAAAACATGACCGATAAGGAAACGGAGAGCAAAGCATGGTTTGACCGTGCGATGAAGAATCCGGACCTATTGGCCAAACAAAAAGACAACGCCTATGAGCCGGCCCTACTCAATGGTATCGATAGCAAGGTGTTCTATGATGACCTATTGCATGTGTTGGGCATCGAGTCCAGACACTATGGCATCATGCATGACTACTATACCAAGAACGGTAACCGTGCGGCGGCTTGCTTAAGTGCCTACTTTCTTCTGACCAGTGAACGAAAAGACTTCACTCAAAACGCCAAGAAATCAAAATACCTCCAGTCCGTTGACTCTCTCATCAATGTGTATGGCGACCTACGAGAGGCCGGAGAATTGGCCATCGAACATTACAATTTCCTCTCCCAATGTGACAATATCACGGCGGAAGACCGTGTGAACTACATCAACTATGCATTGGCTCGATGGGGTGAATGGCCTCATATGAATGTCTTGCGCAATGCCCTTATCGACTTGCAACAGCCCTCGTTCAACATCAATATCGGCGACATGATGTTGTTGCCCAATGCGGAGCGTCTCGTGCGTGTGAACTCCATTCGCAACATCAACGAACTACTCGTGAATGTATATCGTTTGAATGTCAACGGCGATACGAGACTCGACCCGACCGATGACCAAGACTACGCCAAGTTGCAACGAGTCATTTTCCCTGGTGCCGTACAGACTATTACTCGTCGCTATATTGGACAACCCGCATGGAAGGAAAATTCCGACTCCATCACTTTGGAAGGTCTGCCCATTGGTGTTTACCTTGTGGAGGCCACAACCGACAATCGTGACATCGCCCCGCAACGTGCTATGCTACGTGTGAGCAACCTCTTTGTGATGACGGAGCAACAACCCGACCAGAACCTAAGGCTCGTAGTGGTGAACGCCACGACAGGAGCACCCGTGCCTGGCGCCAGCATTGAGCTTTCGACAAGTCAAGGCGATGGCGAATTCACTAAGGATGCTGATTTGAAAACCAATAAGAATGGCGAGGCAAACTATCGCTTTGACAAGCGGGAGCCTAGTTATATATATGCCTATACCGATGACGATAAAGCCTCTGGAGTGTTCCATATCAATGGCTTTTATTCCTATTGGAAAAACGACAATGTAAGTGAACAATTAGATTTGTTTACCGATCGTTCCATCTATCGTCCTGGGCAACAAGTACAAGTGAGTGCCATTTACTATCATAAGGACAACCGTAACCTGAAATCTGTGGCCAATGCGTATGGCCAAGTCAAGTTTACGTTGCGGGATGCCAATGGCAAGGAGGTAGCCACCAAGAACGTCTCTACCGACATTTATGGTACGGCGGCGGTGGATTTCACCTTGCCCCAACAGGGCTTGACGGGACGATTCTCCATCATTGCCAACGCTGACAAGGCTCAAGGATATGCCTCTATCAGTGTCGAACAATACAAACGGCCCACTTTCCAAATCACATTTGACCCCTACAAAGAGGCTTATCATGCCGGCGACACGGTGCAAGTGCGAGGAATAGCCAAGAGTTTTGCAGGTGTACCGGTACAAGGGGCGAAGGTGGAATACACCATAGAACGACGTCAAAATTGGTGGTGGCGTTGGGTCAATAGGGGCGAGTCCACCACCCTACTTTCCGACACCACACTGACCTCGGATGATGGTTCATTTATGGTGAAAGTACCCATGGTGTTCCCCGAGGACATGGCGACGGACAGACCACTATTATATAATATGGTGGTCAACGCCAAAGTTACCGACCTTGGCGGCGAGACGCACGAAGGAGAGACTTCCCTACCGTTGAGCAATCGCTCGTCATTCCTCACCACCGACATCCCTTCCAAGCAGCTACGCGATAGTCTTCGGACGTTCACCTTGACCCGAAAGAATGTTTTGGGCAAGGAGATTGATGGCCAAGTAAGCTATCGTTTTGATGATGGAGAATGGAAAACGGCACCGGCCAATGAGCCTATATCCATCAAACAGAAGTTCAATTCTGGCTTGCATCAGCTTGAAGCTATTTGCGAAAACGATACATTGAAGCAAGAATTCGTGTTGTTTGCCATTTCCGACAAGCATCCGGCCGTTCATACTTCGGACTGGTTCTATCTATCAAATGATCAGTTTCCAAATGACGGTAAACCCATTTACTTGCAAGTAGGTAGCTCCGACGAGGATGTCCACGTGTACTATTCTATCTATAGTGGTAACCAAAAGTTGGAAGAGGACAGCCGTGTACTCAACAATGAGGTACATACCGCACGCTTGACTTACAAGGAAAACTATGGTGACGGCATCACCATCAACATGGCATGGGTGAAAAAGGGCATTCTCTATCACCATAGCGTGCAATTGAAACGACCTGTGCCCGACAATCAGCTGAAACTCTCATGGAAGACTTTTCGGGATAGGTTGACTTCAGGTCAAAAAGAGACATGGACACTACAGGTGCTTTCACCTGATGGCAAGCCTGCCAAGGCGCAACTTCTATCCACACTCTATGACAAGAGCCTCAACCAACTCCGTCCACACCAGTGGACGTTCTCAAACGATTATTACTTGTCATTGCCAAATACCTCTTGGAATGGAGGCAGTGATGAGGCGGTTGGATTGTACGGCTTCCAGAACTTCAGGCCACTCCCAGAACGCGACCCTGACTTCACCCACTTTGATGAATCCATGTTCCGCTTCGTTGAACCTAGAGTTTTTTATACTCTAAATGAAGCTGTCGTCACAAATACCAGGGTCAGGGGAACAAAAATGGAAGCCCTTTCCGTAAAATCTAAATCAATAAGTGGCATTGCCAATGTGGAATCCGCACAGGCAGCATCCGATATGGTTAGCAATACTCCCAAGCCAGCTATTCCTAACGAAAACGATAGCCAAAGCAAAGATGTGCAGGTGAGGGAGAACCTCAATGAGACCGCCTTCTTCTATCCCGCACTTACTACCGACGCCGAAGGCAACGTGTCGATACGCTTTACTCTGCCCGAGAGTGTTACCACTTGGCGCTTCATGGGCTTGGCTCACGACGAGCAAATCAACTATGGCATGATCAATGCCGATGCCGTGGCAAAGAAGGACGTGATGGTGCAACCCAACCTACCCCGCTTCATTCGCATGGGCGACAAAGCGCAGGTGAGTGCGCGCATCTCCAATACCTCTGAGCGACGAGTGAACGGAACGGCTCGCCTTCAGCTGCTCAATCCCGAGACAGAAGCCGTCATCTCTGAATGGACAAAATCGTTTGTATTGGACAAAGACAAGACCACAAGCGTAACCTTCGATATTGACGCAGACCAATTAGCGGTCAATGCCAAGGGTGCTACGCTCTTCATCGCTCGTGTCATGACAGAGGGCAATGGCTTTAGCGATGGTGAACAGCACTATTTACCACTACTTCCAAATCGCGAGTACATTACCACTACGGTGCCGTTCACACAAAATGGTGTTGGCACAAAGACCATCAACCTCAACAAGCTCTTCCCTTCGGCTACTCCGACCAATAAGCTGACCATCGAGTATACGAATCAACCCGCATGGCTTATGGTTCAGGCATTACCCTCAATAGCCAATCCATTTGAGAAGAATGCCATTTCCTTGGCAGCTGCCATCTATGCCAACACCTTAGGGCAACAACTCATCACCTCTTCTCCAAGGATTGCTCAGACCATCAACCTATGGCAACAAGAGAGTGGCAAGGAGACTTCCCTGATGAGCAGCCTTCAGAAAAACGAGGACTTGAAAAGCCTCGTGCTCTCGGAAACACCATGGGTTGCCGATGCGGAAAATGAAACCTTGCAAAAGCAACAACTTGCTACATTTCTCAATCCATCGACCATCGACTATCGCATCAATAACTTCACACAAAAACTAAGTGACCTCCAGAACGGCGATGGGTCGTTCTCTTGGTGGCCAGGAATGCACGGAAGCACAACGATGACAATGGCCGTGGTCGAAATATTGTCAAGACTTAAAGTGATGAGCAATGCGTTATCACAGACATCTGGCATGATGGACAATGCTTTTTCTTATCTTGATCGCAAAATAGCCGAAGAGGTTAAGGAACTGAAGAGGCTTGAGAACAAAGGTCAGAAAGACCTCACCCCAAGCGAGATGGCTTGTCATTACCTCTATGCCAGCGCATTGGTAGGACGTAAAGCAACAAACGATGCCAACTATCTTGTAAATCTATTGGAGAAGATGCCAACAGAGTTGACCATTTATGGAAAGGCTGGTGCAGCCGTGGTCCTTGCTCAATATGGCAAGACTCAACGTGCCAAGGAATACTTGAAGAGCATCAACGAATACTCTGTTTACAAAGAAGAGATGGGACGATATTTTGATACTCGCCGCGCCTATTATAGCTGGAGAAATTATCGAATTCCTACACAGGTGGCCACCATCGAGGCTATGAAGCTCATTGGAACAGATGATCGACAAGCCATAGAAGACATGCAAAGGTGGTTGTTGCAAGAGAAACGAACTACCGGATGGGACACACCGATCAACGCCGTGGACGCGGTCTATGCTTTCCTAGCGGGAGCTGATGGCAAGGCAGACATGAGCAAGCTTGATAGTGGAGAGCCATCGACATTACGTTTGGATGGCAAGCCGCTGGATTTGCCCAAGGCTACGACGGGAATGGGCTATGTGAAGACATCTGTGCAAACGCCAAACGCCAACACGTTCTCTGCCGAAAAGACCAGCGAAGGAACTTCCTGGGGTGCTCTCTATGCACAATTCTGGCAAAAGAATACAGATGTGGAATCTACATCCGCGGGCATCAATGTGAAACGCGAAATCGTCTCTGCAACCAATGGTAAAGCGACAAGCAAACTTCATGTAGGCGACAAGGTAAGCGTGCGCATCACCATTACGGCTGACCGCGACTATGACTTCGTTCAGGTGCAAGACAAGCGCGCCGCTTGCATGGAACCCGCACAACAACTTAGTGGTTATCATTGGGGATACTATTGTGCCCCACAAGACAATGTGACCAATTATTATTTTGACCAGTTAGCCAAGGGCAAACATGTGGTTGAGACCGACTATTATATAGACCGCGAGGGCGATTACACCACGGGAATATGTACCGCACAATGTGCTTATAGTCCAGAGTTCTCAGGCCGAGAGGCTGCTAAGACTCTCTCTGTGAGCAAATAAGAGACTACAAGTATTATAACGACACAAGTATATCAATAAGGAATGACAAATCGACACATGGTCTCTTTATTGCTTGCACTCTCCGTTGGAGGAGCACAAGCACAGGAGATCTCTACAGTAAACACCACCATCGACTGTGGTCAAGTAGTATTCAAACAACCAGTTACGGCAGAATTCGTATTAAACAATAGTGGCGGACAGCCCTTGATAATTAGTGATGTGCGCACGGATTGCGGTTGCACAACGGTGAGCTACCCTAAGACAGCCATTCCGGCAGGTGAGCGATTCAAGGTCACTACTACGTACGATGCCAAACAAATGGGGCACTTTAACAAGCAAATTGGTATATATAGCAATGCTGGAGACAACCCGATGATGCTATCGCTTAAGGGCGTTGTGGTACCCCAAATTTCAGATTTCCAAGGCGAATACCCATTCCAGTTAGGTAGTCTTGCTATCGATGTGAACGACATAGTATTTGATGATGTGAACCGAGGCGACAACCCCTTTCAGAAAATCCACATCAAGAATAACGGCACGGAGACGGCAGAGCCTGTCTTTATGCACCTCCCCGATTATCTGAAAGCAGAAGTTTCTCCCTCTCGCATTGCTTCTGGGCATAGTGCCATAGCAACCATCATCCTCGATTCACACCGTTTACGCGATCTTGGACTTACACAGACATCCATCTATTTGGGTTCGTTCATTGGCGACAAGGTGTCTCCCGAAAAAGAAATTACAATTTCTACGGTTCTGCTCCCTGGCTTTGAAAACATGACAGAGACCCAACGTGCTAACGCACCAAAAGCCCGCTTCTCTACGCTAAGCTTAGAAATGGGTAGCTTCAATGGAAAGACTAAGAAGAATGGGACTATCAAAATCACCAATGAAGGACTTTCTCCTCTGAATATTAGATCACTCCAGATGTTCACCGCGGGATTGGAAGTGTCTCTCAATAAAACTTTGATTGAACCAGGGAAGACGGCCAGTCTCAAGGTGACTGCTATTGCCGAACTGCTAAATCGAGCACGCTCGAAACCCCGAATACTGATGATTACTAATGACCCTGAGAACACAAAGGTAACCATCAACATAAATATTAAATAATAAAGTCTGAGCAAATGGACGACATTCAGATTGAAATAGATAGTGGTAGTGGATTTTGCTTTGGTGTCACCACTGCCATCAAGAAAGCCGAAGAGGAACTGGCAAGGAGCAAAACACTCTATTGTCTCGGCGATATCGTGCACAATAGCATGGAAGTGAACCGACTGCATGAAAACGGACTCATCACTATCAACCATGACCAACTAAAGCAATTGCACGATGTAAAGGTCTTATTGCGTGCTCATGGCGAGCCTCCTGAGACCTACGAAATTGCCCGACAAAACAATATTGAGATAATCGATGCCACTTGTACGGTGGTGCTTGCTTTACAAAAGCGTATCAAACAAATGTTTGATAGTGATCCAGATGGGCAATTAGTCATCTTTGGAAAAAATGGGCATGCTGAGGTGTTAGGCCTTGTCGGGCAAACCAATTCAAAAGCAATTGTGGTCGAGAACTTGGAGGATGTGAAGCAACTGGACTTCAATCACAACATTTATCTATATTCTCAAACCACCAAGAGTCTCGATGAGTTCCATCATATCATCGACTATATTCAGTCTCATATTTCTGAAAAGGCCACCTTCCGAAGTTTCGACACCATTTGTAGACAGGTAGCTAACCGCATGCCTCACATAGCCGAGTTTGCCTCCAAACATTATCTTATCCTATTTGTCAGTGGGCGCAAAAGCTCCAATGGCAAGGTGTTGTTCAAGGAATGTCTTCGCGTCAATCCCAATAGTTACCAGATAGAAAGTGCAGAAGAAATCAATTTCGACTGGCTTCGTGGTGCCAAGACCATTGGAATCTGCGGTGCAACAAGTACCCCGAAATGGCTCATGGAGGAGTGTAGAGATTTTATTCTCAATCACTTAGATAAGGTGTAAGATTTCTTTGGAGTGTCTTTTATTGTGTTAAGGGAGTGTGAATCAATTTGAATCACTCAGTAAATCAAATTGAAACACGCGGTAAAACAAATTGATTCACAGAGTAATTCAATTTGATTCATAAGCTCCTATGGATACTTTGACCATCGAATTGAACCTTCATGATGATTCATTAGGCTTGATAATTCTATCGTTTTAGGGCATTAAACATCAGAGATAACATAAGTAAACATCAGTGATACCAAAGAATATGTTTTATGGAAACGCGATTTTGAACATCTTATCATCTTCGGAAACAAAGATGATAAGATGAGTGCAAGCTGCTCATTACATTCCATCCACAAGCTATTTGCCCTTCTTTCCCCAGATAGAGTCAAGCACTATGTCTGAAAGGCATTACGTGGCAAAAAGCCTAAGTCAGACCTTTTCCGGATGATTTTTGCGCACTAATACAAAAAGAAATCGGAGGTTGAAATTATTGTTCAACCTCCGATTTCTTTATAATAATATTCCTATAATAGGCCTAAATGTTTGGCGTATCCCACTTATAGGTCTCGGAGCAGTTCACTTTTTGGGTCTGGCCACCTACGGAAAGCACAAACTCTCCCGACTCAAGAATCCACTTTCCATCTGCTCCTACAAAAGCGAGGTTCTTAGCTTGCAAAGTGAAAGTCACTGTTTTGGTCTCTCCTGGTTGCAATTCAACCTTATCAAATGCACGAAGACGGCGGCAATCAGGAATTCTGGAGGCCACTAAATCACTACTATAAAGAAGCACACTCTCCTTACCCAAACGATTGCCCATATTCTTCACGTCAACTGAAACGATCAACATATCTCCAGCGGTGAAATCTTTTCGATCCACTTTAAGATTAGAATACTTATATGTGGTATAACTCAAACCATAACCGAAAGGCCATTGTAGGGTAACCCTTGCATCATAGTCATAGGCTCCTGCCATAGTCTCCACCTGCTCGCTTACCTTGTAGTCGTAAGTGAGAAGGGAGTTGATTTCCTTTGGATAGGTGTAAGGCATCTTTGCACTAAAGTTTGCCTCTCCACTCAGAAGGTTTGCCAAAGCATCTGCTCCATAGTTGCCAGGCAACAAAATGTCGACTACGGCCTTGGCTAATGGCTCGATGTCTGAGATAAGGCGAGGCCTACCCTCGTTTAGGACAAGAACAATAGGCTTGCCCGTTTTTGCAAGTGCCTTGACAAGATCACGTTGATTGACGGACAAGGTAAGGTCCGTCAAATTACCAGGAGTTTCGCAATAGCTATTCTCTCCAATACAAGCCACAATGACATCTGCGTTTTGAGCAGCTGCTACGGCTTTGTCAATATCAGGTGTCAGTTCCTGCCAATATGCCCCGTTCTCATTGTAGGTAACGCCCTGCTCAAGTATCACGTTGTTTTGTCCATACTTATTGCAAAGGGCTTCATAGATCGTATTGTATTGCACAGACAAGTCAGCAGCCTTCGAACCCTGCCATGTATAGCTCCAACCTCCATTGAGGCAACGCATAGAGTTAGCATTCGGGCCGGTGAGCAAAATGCGCTTACCCTTTGCAAGTGGTAGTACATTTTCCTCGTTCTTAAGCAAAACCTCTGTTTCTTCAGCTGTTTTAAGCGCTGTCTGAGCGTACTCCTCCGAACCAAACTGGGCATAATCCTTGCCTCCAGTGTTTGGGTTGTCAAAGAGTCCAAGACGATATTTCAATCTAAGAATGCGCTTTACGGCATCGTCAATGCGAGTCATCTTGACACGGCCCTCTTGCACCAATTCCTTCAAGAGAACAGCAAAATCGACACTATACGGGTCCATGCTCATATCAATACCAGCATTGATAGCCATGCAAATGGCGTCTTTCTTGTCTTTGGCTACATGTTCGCGAGTGTAAAGGTTTACTATATCTGCCCAGTCCGAGACAATCATACCGTCCCAGTTAAGGTTTTCCTTAAGCCATTTGGTCAGATACTCATAGTTGCAATGCATGGGCACGCCATTGATAGAGGCAGAGTTAACCATGAAAGTCAATGCTCCAGCCTGTGCCGCACACTTGAATGGCTCAAAGTATTTCTCCCTAAGCATAGAAGGATCAACATAAGCTGGCGTGCGGTCCTTGCCAGAGAATGGGGCGCCATAGGCAAAGTAATGCTTCACGGATGTGGCCACATTGTATTTACCAAGATGGTTAGGATCGCTCCCTTGATAACCACTAATAGCTGCCTCCACCATACGACTATTTACAAGGGCGTCTTCTCCATAACTCTCCCAGATGCGCGACCAGCGAGGGTCACGACCAAGGTCGATTGTCGGATTGAATACCCAAGGTGTATTAGCGGCACGTGTCTCGTAGGCATCAATGATAGCACCGTTTTTCACTAACTCAGTGTTAAATGAGGCGGCCATATTGATTGGCTGAGGAAATAGCGTGCTACCTTGCACATAAGTTGAGCCGTGGTTGTTGTCAAGTCCATAGATACATGGAATACCAATGAATTTCATTGACCTCTTCTGTATTGTCTTGATGAGGGTTTGATAGTCTGCAACGGTTTGAGCTCGAGTACCTGGAGCGTTTAAGATAGAGCCAACCTTGTACTTTTGCAGGATGGTGTCGAGTTTGGCCTCATCCAAATGGAATACCGGCTTGCCATTTACCATTTCGGTATTTCCAAAAGCATTGATCTCCAATTGGAGCATTTGGCCCACCTTTTCATCAAGGGTCATTTTGGAGAGCCAATTGTCAATGTTGCGCTCAATAGTCTGATCTACAGGAATGGCAGGACGTCCTGATTGAGCAAAAGCCGTTCCTAACATGCATGTTGCTGCCATACATAAAAAAGTTTTCTTCATAATGATTTCCTTTTGTTTATTGTCTGTTTAGTTTATGGTTATTCTATTTAGGCTTATTGGGCGATTCTATCCCTATTGATATGCAAACTTACTTATTTTTTCGCAATCAGACTTGATTATCTGAAAGAAAATAACATAAATAGATAACATAGTATCATACGCACCACTACATGTAATCACCTGACAACTCAATACTTATTCACGATTAATTGACTGATGTTTTTTAGACAATCCTGTGACTAGGACTTAATCCGTAAAATGAAACAACACCAAGATATTTCGACAAATGATAACTCAGAAACCTTGCCGAAAGCAAATATCTGACCATTTTAGGAGATTGA
>Ga0183095_11447_pt1 | contig 17769 bp, 15 predicted proteins | sample BioMet4_FD_130346 | JGI IMG/M metagenome (GOLD analysis project Ga0183095, IMG submission 130346) | Microbial communities from bioreactor (seeded with sewage sludge) at LBNL, California, USA - Biofuel metagenome 4 (v2) (version 3) | ecosystem: Engineered > Bioreactor > Anaerobic > Unclassified ...
TAGATGATGGGAGAATCTTGGAAGAAGCAAAACCTGATGATTTCTTCGACCATCCCCAAAATGACAGGGCTAAGCTGTTCTTGTCAAAGATACTATAAGATAAAAGGCAGTTATAGATGACGGTGGACACTAAAAGGTCGGTCACTCTCCCTACGGCTTACGCCGATTTGGTCGAGTATGACCTCCCGTTTTTAGTGCTCCACCGTCATTTTAAGTAAATCCTGGACATGATTTATTTTACAAAGTTCACAAATTTTTGTATAATAAAAGCAGGAGATTGTATAGTTTCTGGCGAAACTATACAATAAGAGAAAGTTAGACAAAGATGTCTAACTGTAGGGAGGTAGTATTATGGCAGTAAAAATTCGCGGTAAAAACATTGACGTAACACCGGCATTAAAGGATTATGTAGAGAAAAGAGTAGCGACTATCACCAAGCAATTCAAAGTTGTAGGAGAGATTTCCGTAGTTATGCGGGTAGAAAAAAACAGTCATATAGTTGAGATAACCGTACCCGCCAGCGGCATCGTTGTCAGAGCACAGGAATCAACCAATGATATGTATGGTTCCATTGATAACTGCGTAGAAAAAATTGAAAGACAGATTCACAAGTATAAGACCAGATTGATGCGTCGCAAATACAATAACTTTAGAGATGATTATGTGGCTTCTCCTCCTGATAAAGATGAAGAGCCGGCAGATGAAGAATTCAATATTGTCCGTAATAAGAAATATGTATTGCGGCCCATGAGTGTTCAGGAAGCAGTAATGCAAATGAACCTATTGAACCATGATTTCTTTATCTTCTTTAATGATGAAGTAGAGAGTATTTCCATTGTTTATCGGCGTAAAAGTGGCGATTATGGCTTAATTACACCGGAATTGAAGTAAGTTCATAAAAAAGTTACAAAAAACCTAGGAATTATCTCCTAGGTTTTTTGACTTTTATAGGTCATTTTGATAGAATTAGTAAGATAGGCGTAGAATTTCAGTCTACAAATTGACGAGGAGTGATTGTATTGCTCGAAACACTTATGAAAAAAATATTTGGCGATCCTAATGCCAAGGAGCTGAAGGCAGATCAAGTCATTGTTGACAAGATTAATGCTTTGGAACCTGAAATGGAAAAACTCAGCGATGCAAGACTATGCTGCAAAACTGACGAGTTTAAACAAAGACTGGCAAAAGGTGAAACCTTGGATGATTTATTGGTAGAGGCTTTTGCTGTAGTCAGGGAAGCTGACAGACGGGTTCTGGGTTTAAGACCCTTTGATGTTCAGCTGGTGGGCGGCTGTGTATTGCACAAGGGAAAGATTGCCGAAATGCGTACCGGTGAAGGTAAAACTTTGGTTGCTACCTTGCCGGTTTATTTGAATGCTCTGGAAGGCAAGGGCGTTCATGTTGTTACTGTCAACGATTACCTGGCTCGTCGTGACAGCGAAGATATGGGAAGAGTGTATCGCTTTTTGGGTTTGTCCGTTGGGTTGATTAAACGTGAAATGGATTATCCGGAAAGAAAAGCAGCTTATGCTGCTGATGTAACTTATGGCACCAATAACGAATTCGGCTTCGATTATTTACGTGATAACATGGTAGTATCTGTGGATCAGATGGTGCAAAGACCTTTGCATTATTCTATCGTGGATGAAGTGGACAGTATTCTTATTGATGAGGCTCGTACACCTCTGATAATTTCCGGGCCGGGCGAAAAATCTTCTAACCTGTATGATGTACTTTCCAGAGTTGTTGCCAAAATGGAACCGGTGGTTGATTATACGGTAGACGAAAAACAGAAAACCGTAGCTCCTACCGAAGCTGGTATTGCCAAAGCAGAAAAAATGATGGGTGTTTCCAACTTGTATGCCGGAGAAAACGGTGCAGACTACTCTCATCAGTTAATGCAGGCTTTAAAAGCTAAGTCATTAATGATTAAAGATAGAGATTATGTAGTTAAAGACGGAGAAGTCATTATTGTTGATGAATTTACCGGACGCTTAATGTATGGGCGTCGTTTCTCTGAAGGACTTCATCAGGCTATTGAAGCTAAAGAAGGAGTAAAGGTGGAAAGAGAGAGCCAGACGTTGGCTACCATTACTTTCCAGAATTACTTCCGTATGTATGACAAGCTTTCCGGTATGACCGGTACTGCTAAGACAGAAGAACAGGAATTTCAGAAAATTTATGGTTTGGATGTTGTAGTTATTCCTACCAACAAACCTCTAATCCGTAAAGATTATCCTGATGTTATTTATAAAACGAAACGTGCTAAATATAAGGCCGCTGCCAATGCCATTGAAGAATGTCACAAAACAGGACGCCCTGTTTTGGTTGGTACTACTTCTATTCAACAGTCTGAAGAATTGTCTGATGTTTTGAAACACAGAGGCATTAAACATAATGTCTTGAATGCCAAATATCATGAAAAAGAAGCAGAAATAATTGCCGATGCCGGGCAAATGGGCGCCGTGACTATTGCTACTAATATGGCAGGCCGTGGTACTGATATTGTTCTGGGTGAGGGCGTTCCGGCTTTAGGCGGTTTGCATATTATAGGAACTGAGCGTCATGAATCAAGACGTATTGATAATCAGCTCCGTGGTCGTTGTGCCCGTCAGGGAGACCCAGGTTCTACCAGATTCTACCTGTCTTTGGAAGACGATTTGATGCGGCTGTTCGGTTCAGATAATATTTCAGGCCTAATGGATAAACTGGGCATGGAAGAAGACGAACCAATAGAAAATAAATTAGTTACCCGTTCTATTGAATCTGCTCAAAAGAGAGTAGAAGCAAGAAACTTTGAAATGCGTAAACACGTACTGGAATATGACGATGTTATGAACCAGCAGCGTGAAGTTATTTACGATCAACGCAGGAAAATATTGCTGAAAGCTGATCTTAAAGAAACTATTTTGGATATGGCTAACAGAATCGTTGACAGGACCATGAGTATGTATGCTCCGGAAGAAACTTATTCCGAAGATTGGGATTTTCCTGCTATGATTAAATATGCAGAAGAATATTATGCTCCGGAAGGGGTTTTGACAGTAGAAAATCTGCAGAATCTTTCCAGAGAAGAATTAAATGATTATCTCCATAAATTAGCGAAGGATTATTATGACGAAAGAGAAAAGATGATTGGCTCCGAAATTATGCGTGAACTGGAAAATCTAGTCATGCTGAAAGTAGTGGACAGTCACTGGATGGAACATCTGGATGCCATGGATATGCTTCGTGAAGGTGTGGGGCTACGGGCCTATGGACAAAGAGACCCATTGGTAGAATACAAATTCGAAGCTTATGATATGTTCGAGGCTATGAAAGATGCAATTCAGGATGATGTGGTACGTTATATTTATAGAGTAAATATCGTATCTCAGCCTACAGTAGAAGATCACTTGGCTAACGCATCTGTCAATAATCCTAATGTGGATGGAGACGGGGGAGCGAAAAAGGATCCTGTCCATGTGGAACAAAAAGTAGGACGTAATGATCCGTGCCCATGCGGCAGTGGTAAAAAATATAAAAATTGCTGCGGTAAGGGCAAGTGCTGAATGTGATGAAGTCGGAGTCTGTGTTAAGGCTCTGACTTTCTTTGACTTATTATATAGAACGTTAAAAACCACGCTGTAGCACTAAAAGCGGGAGATTGACCGAGCTTTTAGCATCCGGCGGAGACAATTACTTTTGAGAGGGCGTGAGCAGCTTGTTGATGGAAGAATTAAAACCTGCAATCATCAATTTAAAATCCAAGCTTGACGAAATGAGGGGGTCTCTTTGACATAGTCCGCAAAGAGGACCATATCAAAGAACTAGAACATAAAATGGCAGCACCGGGATTTTGGGATACACCGGAAGCCGCCCAGAAAGTTGCTCAAGAAGTAGACGGACTTAGAGATGAAACTGAAGGCTTTCGTAAACTTGAACAAAAGGCTGAGGACTTGGCTACACTGTGGGAAATGGCCTCAGAAGAGCAAGATGACAGTTATGTAAAAGAAATGGAAGAAACTCTTAACGCAGCGCAAACCCAATTGGCTCATTTAGAAATTGGTATGCTTCTGTGTGATGAATACGATAAAAACAATGCTATTTTAACTCTTCATGCTGGGGCAGGCGGGACGGAAGCACAGGATTGGACCAGTATGCTTCTGAGAATGTTTACGCGTTTTTCTGAACGTGAAGGATATAAAGTTGAACTAATGGATATTCTGCCCGGTGAAGAAGCCGGTGTAAAAAGTGCTACTATAGAAATTAGCGGGCATAATGCTTATGGTATTTTAAAAAGCGAGAAAGGGGTGCACCGCCTGGTGCGTATATCGCCTTTTGATGCCAATGCCCGTCGCCATACTTCTTTTTCCGCTGTTGATGTAATGCCGGAAATTGATGAGACAGTCCATGTTGATATTAACATGAATGAGGTTCGTGTTGATGTATACAGAGCCAGCGGAGCCGGTGGTCAGCATGTTAATAAAACTTCTTCAGCAGTTCGTATGACTCATTTGCCTACGGGTATTGTTGTACAGTGCCAAAATGAGCGCAGTCAGCTGCAAAATAAAGAAATGTGCTTAAAACTATTAAGAGCTAAATTATTCGATTACGAAAAGAATAAACAGGATAAAATGATGAGCGACATAGCAGGGGATTACCAGGCTATTGAATGGGGCAGTCAGATTCGTTCCTATGTTTTCCAGCCTTATACGATGGTCAAAGACCATAGAACAGGGGCAGAAACAGGTAATGTCCAAGCAGTTATGGACGGAGATTTAAAAATGTTTTCCGAAGCATATCTCCGTAGTTTAAGGCAGCAAAAAGTCAAAGAAAATTGAGGATTAGTCAATGAATAATTGCAAAAAAATATTCTTGGCTCTGGCAGCCGTGGGATTATGCTTTTCCCTTTTTCTTAACTGGCAGAGATGGCAGGTAGAAAAAGCCAATAACCAAATAGAGAATGTTATGGAATACAATGTTATAGAGCGTTTGGCTAAACTGGAAGGAATTCCTGAAGAACAGGCCTTGAAGGAGTTCAAAGACAGAGGCGTTACTACTCTGGCTCTTTTTGATACTACTTTAGACAAATTGTCTAAGAGTGGAAAAATAACTATGGTTACAGGTCCGGAATTAGCTCAAGCCAGAACTCTAGGTAATTTGTCGCCTGTTTGGCAAAAAATTGCTTCAGGGCCTGAGTTTGTTAACAGTGCTTTATATATTTCAAAAGGCACAGGAGACAAGATTCTTAACGACGTAGAAGAAGATCTGACACTGCGTTTTGGCAAAAGCAGAGTAAAAATCCTTAGTGAAAATCCTAAAATCATCCGTTTTACCGGTGATTTGGATATGATTAAAGATTATTTTTCCCCGGGTGAGCAAAAAGGTGTCAGAGAGATGGATCTGGGAACTTCTTCTGACGAACTGGCTGCGGCGAAACGCAATGGTTTTATGGTAGCAATAAGACCTACAAATCACTGTGAAAAATACACTTCAGAATCCGCTTCGCCTAAGACTATGATAGACAGTTTCTTTAATCGTTTGGACAAAAGCGGTGCTGATATTTCTCTTTTTATTGGCAGCGGCAAGGTTATGCTGGGTAATGATAAATATTTACCCTATGTTGCTGAACAATTAACTAAGAGAAAGATTACTCTTGGCATTACGGAAGCGGTTAATCAGCTGCAATTTGCTACTATGACCGGTGTTGTTAAGCTGGCAGAAGATATGAATTATCAGGTTGCAAGAAATTACGTAATTGACGCTTTAGAGCAAAAACCGTTAAGCATGGGCGAAACTGCCCGCCGCTGGTCGATTTCTGACGAAGAAAGAAATGTTAGGATAAATTATATAAAGCCATTTTTAACAACCAGAAATGATTTGACTTTAATGCAAACCAACTTGGATTATGTGAAAATGGTTACAGATAGTGTGAAGGCCAGAGGTTTTACTTTTGGCCGGGCAAGTATTTTTGAGACATATTTTCCCCAGAGAATTCTTTGGCTTCCTTTGGCTTTTTCAGCTATTGCTGCAGGTTTGTTTTATCTGCAGCTGCTGGTGCCTTTTTCCAAGAAGAAATATTTAAGTGCTTTGAGTATTTTAGGATTAGGGGCTGGTGTTTTACTGGTCTTTTCTACTAGATTGGGACTATATGCCCGTCAGGCTATAGCATTGACATCTGCTGTTATTTATCCTGTTCTTGCCATGCACTTTGTTTTAAATTATTGGAGTAAGAAAAAGGATGAGAAAAAGTCTTTAATGGGTTTAATGGGCTCTACAACAGGGCAACTTATTATAACCGTATTATTTTCCTTAATAGGAGCATCCTTAGTGGGAGCAGTGCTTTCAGATATACGCTTTTTCCAGGAAATGGATTTATACAGAGGTGTTAAAATCACCTTTGTGCTGCCGGTTATTTTAATGGCTATTTTGTTCTGTGAAAAACTTTCCTTATGGGAAGGGGATAATCCTGAAGACAGTATTATCAAGAGAATTGGTCAGCTTTTATCAAGACCTTTCACTTTGAAAATCCTAATTGCTTTGGGCATTTTGGGCTTTGTAGCCTGGGTGTTTATAGGTCGCAGCGGTCATACCGCCGGGGTACCTGTTCCTGCTTTGGAAATGAAATTACGAATTTTCCTGCAGGAAGCTATGTACGCCAGACCGAGAGAAAAAGAATTTATCATTGGTCATCCTTGTTTTTATTTAGCAGCTTTTGCTGCTTATAAAAAGTTGCCGAATCTTTTGTATTTGATATTCGTTTTGGGGGCTACTATTGGACAAGCTTCTTTGGTGGAAACCTTTGCTCATTTGCGTACTCCCATTCTGATGTCCTATGTCAGGGCAGCAGGAGGGTTAGGTTTTGGTATTGTTTTGGGAATTGTGGCTTTACTGATTTTTGCTCTGCTCTATTCTTTATGGCAGAAGAATAAAGGAAAGCTGGCCCGTTATGAGTAAAATCCTGATTTCCGGCTATTATGGCTTTTCCAATGCAGGAGACGAAGCAATGCTTACAGCTATTGTGACATCTCTTCAGCAAGCTAAACCTGATCTGGATATTACTGTCTTATCGGGACATCCGGATGATACTGCTCTTAAGCATCATGTTAAAGCTATTCATAGGTTTGCTTTTTTAAAGATTATCATAGCCATGGCAAAAACAGATTTACTCCTTTCAGGAGGAGGCAGTTTGTTGCAGGATGTAACAAGTTCTCGCAGCTTATTTTATTATTTGAGTATTTTGCTTCTGGCTAAGCTTTTTGGCAAAAAGATTATGCTTTTTGCTCAGGGAATTGGGCCTATCAGGTCGTCTTTTGCCAGAAAAATAACGAAATATGTTTGTAAGCAGGCGAATCTTATTACCGTAAGGGATGATGGTTCCCTGGAAGAATTAAAATCCATGGGTTTTCAGGATAAAGAAGTTCTCGTAACTTCTGATGCTGTTTTTTCTTTAAAACCTGCAGACAAAGAATTGGGAAGAAAAATTTTATCCGGATATAATTTAGGTGCTAAACCCATAATTGGATTTGCCTTAAGACAGTGGCAGGGACAGGCAAGGTTTGTAGAAGAATTCGCCAAAGCGGCAGAGCAGCTTAGAGACAAATACAAGGCTCAGATTGTTTTTCTGCCCTTACAATTTCCTGCTGATAAGGATTTATCTGCTCAAGTCATTGCTAAAATGCAAGACAGTAAAGATACTATTATTCTGGATAACCGGTTTTCTACAGAAGAATATATGGCTATTATCAGCAATGTTTCTCTGCTGATTGGAATGCGGCTTCATGCACTGGTTTTCGGGGCTTTGGCCAATGTTCCTTTTATAGCTATTTCCTATGACCCTAAAGTTGATAGATTTGTGGCAGGAATGGCAGGCAGCGTACTTGATACCATTGATAAAGTTACGGCGGAAGAAATGCTGGTGGCTGCAGAAGAGCTGCGCTTACATCCACCGGTCCAAGGTGCGGCGCAAATTCTGAAATTGCGGGAAGAGGCTCGTCGCAATATTGCTAGAGCTATAGAATTATTATCTTAAGATAAGAGGAGGGGATGGCCTTGCTAACCATGACAGGTATCAGTAAGACATATCAAAGCGGTGCTACTGCACTGCGCAATATAGATATACACATCAAGCCGGGAGAATTTGTTTTTGTTGTAGGACCCAGCGGGGCCGGAAAATCTACTTTCATAAAATTGCTTTTTAGAGAAATAGAACCTACCACAGGTAAAATATTTGTAGATGGGGTTGACGTTATGAGCCTCAAGCCTAATGAAATCCCGTACCTTAGAAGACAACTTGGTATTATTTTTCAGGACTACAGGTTACTTAATGACAGAACTGTTTATGAAAATGTAGCTTTTGCCATGGAGGTAATCGAAGCTCCCATGGAAAAAATCAAAAAACGTGTTCCTGAGGTACTGGAACTGGTAGGATTACGCAGCAGGGCAGACAATTACCCGGGTGAGTTATCCGGGGGAGAACAGCAAAGAGTTGCCATTGCCAGAGCAATTGTCAATGACCCCTTGCTAGTGATTGCAGACGAGCCAACAGGCAATCTGGATCCGGAAACAAGCATGGAAATCATGAAGATATTCTCCCATATTAATGATAATGGAACAACAATTATTATGGCTACTCATGATAAGACCATGGTGGATTTTATGCAGAAGCGGGTTATTGCCATAGAAGATGGCTATATTGTCCGTGATGACCTTAAAGGAGTTTATGGATATGAGCCTGAACACTAAAAAATATTTTATCAAAGAAACCTATCATTCCATAAAGCGTAATCAGCTTATGAGTTTTGCTTCTATTTCCACAGTGGCATTGTCACTTTTGGTCTTAGGTTTATTTCTCATGATGGTTATTAATGCCAATAATTTGGCAGGTTACTTGGAAAGCCAAGTTCAGATTACTGTTTATATGGAAGATTCTGCCAAAGGTAATACCTTAACCAGTGCAGAAAAAGCTTTAAAAGAAATGCCCGGTGTAGTGAAAGTTTCCTCTGTTACCAAAAGCCAGGCTTTGGAAAATTTCAAAAAACGTTTGGGCGACCAAAAAGATTTATTGGAAGCTTTAGGAACAGAAAATCCTTTTCCTTATTCTTTTGATGTACAGGTAGATAATCCCCAAAGAATAGCCCAAATAGTTCCCGGTATTGAAAAAATCCCGGGTGTGGAAACAGCAAAATTCGGCCGGGAAGTAGTAGAGCATATGTTCCAGCTTACCAGAATTTTGCGTATTGGCGGTTTGGTGTTGGTTATTTTCTTAGCAGTTGCCACTTTGTTTATTATTTCTAATACAATTAGAATAACCGTTTTTGCCAGACGCAGAGAAGTAAGCATTATGAAATATGTAGGAGCTACCAACTGGTTTATCAGATGGCCATTTCTTTTGGAGGGTATGTTCATGGGCTTTACGGGAGCGGTGATTGCTTCTGTGTTTCTGGTGCAAATTTATTTAACACTGCAGAACAAGATTTATACAACCTTGGCATTTTTCCCCTTGTTGGGAAGCTGGCCTTTCCTGGGTTATTTAACTTTGTTCCTGATTATTTCCGGTACTTTAATCGGTGCGGCAGGCAGCAGTATTTCTCTGCGTAAATTCTTAGATGTTTAGGAGGTGGGTGGTAATGCGTAAATTCTTAGCTGTTTTTGCAGTTCTGGCAATGCTTTTTAACATTACCATGACCACATATGCAGCAACTTTGGAAGACAAGAAAGCTGAGCTGGAAAGCCTTCAGCAACAGCTGGAAGATAAAGATGCAGAAAGAGAAGCCAAGAAAAAAGATGTAAAAAGTGCCATTGACCAATTAATGGCTGTTCAGGATGAACTGGCTAAGGCACAGAAAGAACTGGATGTTGTAGAAGAACAACAGAAAGTCCTTAATGGCAAAATCAAAAAAAACGAAGCAGATATAAAGAAAAAAGCTGCTGAATTAGAAGCTACCAAAAAACTTTATTGCAAGCGGTTGAGAAATATATATGAAAACGGCCAGATTAATTATTTGGACGTATTATTAGGGGCAAAAGATTTTTCCGATTTTTCCTCCAGAATGTTTTTGCTGCAAAGAATTATCCAAAAAGACAGCGAAATGCTGGGGCTACTGAAAACTCAAAAGGCAACTTTGGAAAGTGAAAAACAATCTTTAGCTGATAACAAAAAGCAATTAGAAGTTGTCCATAAAGATGTAGCAGCCAAGAAAAAGGTTGTAGAAGAAAAGACTGCGCAAAGAAGAGCCATTTATGATAAAGCTTTGGCTGAGCAAAAGAGAATTGATGCTGAGTATGATAAGCTTTTGGAAGATAGCAATAATGTAACTAATATGATTAAGAACTGGGAAGTCGGTGGATCTGTTGGTTCTGCTCATGGCAGCGGCAGGTTTATTTGGCCGGTAAGCGGTCCTATTACTTCACCTTTTGGCTGGCGAACTCATCCTATTTTTGGCACTTCTAGGTTCCATTCAGGATTGGATATAGGTATTGATTATGGTACTCCCGTTTGTGCTGCTGATTCCGGTACAGTTATTTATGCCGACTGGATGGGCGGTTATGGCAATGCTGTAATGATTGACCATGGGGGAGGACTGGTTACGCTCTATGGGCATAATTCCAGCGTTTCAGTTGGCGTAGGACAAACTGTGGCTCAAGGTCAGCAGATTGCTTTGGCCGGCAGTACAGGTTATTCTACAGGACCTCACTGTCATTTTGAAGTCCGTGTTCATGGTGAAGTTACCGATCCTATGGCATATTTGCCATAAAGGAGTAAATATATGTTTAAGAAACGATTCAGTATTGTTGGTCTAATAGTAGCAATAGTTCTTACCGGTGGTGTTTTAATTGGTACAGCTGCATATTTTGGCAAGGCCTATCTGGGAGATTGGTCGGCTTTGGCCCAAATTGCCAGGACTCGTAGTATCATAGCAAGCAAATATGTTGGTGACGTTGATGCAAACAAGCTTGATATAGGTTCTGTAAAAGGCATGGTCCGGGAATTAAATGATCCCTATTCCTATTATTTAGACGCAAATGCTTTAGCAGAATTATCCAAGGAATTTGAAGGTCATTTTGGTGGAATCGGTATTGTTATGGGTAAGCTGGAAAAACAGTTTGTAGTTGTTTCTACTGTGGAAGATACCCCTGCCGATCATGCCGGTATTAAAAGCGGCGATGTTATTTTAGCTGTTGATAATAATGACACGATGGGAGAAGATCTGGAAACTGTTGTTAAACAAGTCCGAGGTCAAGATGGCACTACTGTAGAGTTAAAAATACAGTCAGGTAAGGATGCACCGCGAGTAGTGCGTGTGGTAAGGTCCGATATCAAACTTCCGTCTGTACGCGGGAAAATGCTGGATTCTAATATAGGTTATATACGTATTAGGAACTTTAATCAGGCTACAGGCAAAGATTTTGGCAAAACTTACGGCGAATTGGTAAACAAGGGCATGAAAGGATTAGTACTGGATTTGCGCAGTAATCCGGGAGGACTTTTATCCAGTTGTGTAGAAGTTGCTCAGTACATGATTCCTAAGGGACCTATTGTTTCTATTACAGAAAAGAACGGACGTACTACTACAGAACGCTCCCGCTTAAAAGGTAAACCATTGCCTATGGCAATTTTGGTAGATAAAGGAACTGCCAGTGCGGCAGAGATAATTTCCGGCGCAGCACAGGATACAAAGGCAGGAAAGCTTTTTGGCACAACAACTTATGGCAAAGGCTGTGTTCAGAATATTTATAAACTTACTGATGATACTGCCATTAAACTTACTATGGCAAAGTATTATACCCCCAGTGGCCGCAGTATTGATAAAGTCGGAATAAAACCGGATGTGGAAATAGCTCCGGAAGATAAAACTGGCAGCAATCAATTGTCAGCGGCAGAAAATTATGTAAGGGAAGAATTAGCAAGTAGAAAACAACTTTGATGGCGGTTGGGAGATGTACTAATGACAAACGTACAGGAACTACAAGCACAGGTAAATAATTTTTTCACTTGGTTAGCAGCAGAAGCAGGCAAGCTGGCAGGCCAGAATAATATAGGTGCGGGTGTTGCCGTAATAGCTGCTATTGCTGTTATCTTACTGATTATGTATCTTTTGAAAGCAAGGCAAGTGAAAAAGGAACGTGAAGTAAAAAATAAAATCGCTCTTTTAATACTTCATTTGTGTGATGCCTATGATCAGGTGGAAGAATGGAATTTTGAGACTAAAACAGCATCAGTATATTCTGTGAATGATGATGTGGTGGAAGTAACACCGAGAGAAATCAAAGGCCCGGGAGATTTACTAAAGGATATGTATCCTGAAGATGCGGCAAACTATTCAGAAGAAAAACTTCGACTGATTTTTGAACGTGTTATGAAAACCTGTACGCAGGACGAACTGGTTGTTCGTGTTAAAAATTCCAAGGGTTCTTATGAATGGGCTTCATATTTATTACAGGGTGTCAAGCGTGACAATCATCATCACAGAAATTGTCTTGTTATGAAGCATAGTGTAGATAATGTTAAGAGCAAAGAATTAGAACGGGGAGAACAGATGCAAAAGGCCATGACTACGGCGAAAAATTCCGCAGAAGCCAAAGGCCGGTTTATGTCGCGTCTAAGCCGTGAGCTGCGAACTTCTCTTGATGCCATTATTAGTTATTTATCTTTGGCTAAGGAAGAAGAAAATAAGGATAAGGCTGACGATTATATTGCCAAGAGTGATGAAAGAGCTAAGCATTTAAGAAATGTTATCAGTGATGTCCTGGATATTGCCGCTATTGAAAACGGCGACATGAAACTAGAAAACGTACTCTTTGATTTTGAAGAAAATCTTCACTCTGTGGGAGAACTTTTCAGCAAGGAAGCCAAACGGACTAACATTGGTTTTGATATTCAGGTAAAAGATTTATCTATGCAGTATGTACAAGGAGATAAACTTCGCCTTAATCAGATCCTTATTAACATATTGAATAATGCTTTTAAATTTACCAAGTCAGGGGGCCAGGTTAATTGCCTGGTAAGACAAAAAGAACTTAAAAACAAAAAAGTCTATATGGAATTTTCTATTAGCGATACAGGCAAAGGCATTCCCAAGGAATATCTTAAAAAAATTTTCCTGCCTTTCGAAGAAACCAAGAGCGGGGATAACGCTAAGTTAAGTACAGGTCTTGGTTTGGCTATTACAAATAATTTAGTCCATATGTTGGGCGGGGTTATTGATGTAACCAGCGAAGAAGGTAAAGGCAGTGTCTTTAACCTGATTATTCCTTTTGAATATAGTTCTGAACACAACAGGAATATGGCAGAAATTCAGACTTTTCCTTTTGTTAAGGCTTTGATTGTTGATGATCAGGAAAATAGCTGTAAATATTTGGAAACACTGTTGAAAAAGTTTTCTGTAGAAACAAAAATTACTACAGGAGGGCAACAGGCTATTCAAATTTTGACGGAAGCCTATGCAGCAAATAAGCCTTTTAACTTATGCCTATTAGACTGGAAAATGCCGGGCATGGACGGACTAACGGTTGCTAAAAAAATCAAGGAACTAAATATGAAAGATTTGCGGGTAATTTTGGTTACCAGTTCTGATTTTAAGGCCATTGAGCATGAGAGCCCGGAACTGGGAATTACGTCTATGGTTAATAAACCTCTGTTTACAGCAACCATTTTCTCGATTTTAATGGAAAACTTTTCCGAAGAAGCAGCAGCTCTCAATAGAAGTCAGCCTAAATTTGATTTTAAAGGTGCCAGAGTTCTGGTGGCTGAGCATAATGATATAACAGCTGAACTAGTGGTAAAACTTTTGGAAAAGGTTAATTTTAAGGTAGATAAAGTTTCAGACGGGAAAACTGCCTGTGAAAAGTTTGGCTCGGCAGAACCTCGTTTCTATGATGGGATTCTCCTTGATTTGGATTTGCCGGAAATTGACGGTACTGAGACAGCAAAAATCATTAGGATGAGTGACCATCCGGAAGGCCAAACCATTCCCATCATTGCCATGGTCGACAATGTTTTGTCAGAAGATGTTGCCAAGGCTATTTCCAATGGTATGAATAGCTATGTTGAAAAGCCTATTGATAAGGATAAGCTGTACAATACATTAAGCAATTTATTACGTTAAAAAAAGTGTGATAAAGGGGAAAAACCTTTATCACACTTTTAATTTAACTGCCGAATTCTATTTGTTTTTAAATTTCATGCTGTTGACGATAGCATCAATTGTGTGTGTAGATTCGCTTAAGGCACTGTCCGGAATAATAAAGTTCACTTCGATAATGATGTTTTTATGATAGAAGTAATTCTTAAGCATAAAAGTCTTAATGTGGGTACCACCCATATCCATATCAGATTGAAAAAGAGCCCATAAATATGGAAAGCCGGAAGTAGTTTTATTGGTGTCGTGTTGCATATAGGAGAACTTATTAGTGTTTACTGCTGCTACAAAACGTTGCTTTTTGATAAACTCATCTATTTGTTCTTTAGTTACAGTTCCAAATGTGTCACCGGTATATTTGCCCTGAGGTTCAATGTACTTAATGTGAAGAAACATTTTTTCGTTAGTATAGGCACCTAAAGAAAAAGGCGCATCTGCCTTCATGGTTTTGAATTCCTTGGGAATAGTCAGGGAAAAACCATATTTTTCATTGGTAAAAGTGGTACTTTCTGCGGCAAAGGCCACAGAGCATAACAGGCATAAAGCAAAAACCAAACTAAAAAGTTTTTTCATGTAAATTCCTCCTAGTCCTTATGTTCATCGGACACAATTATACCATTGTCATATAAAAAAACGAACCTTTTTGTTTTAAGGTTCGACTTTCGTTTGCTATGGTACGCCTGGGGGGAGTCGAACCCCCGCCCACAGCTCCGGAGGCTGTTGCCCTATCCACTGGACTACAGGCGTGTTTTTGTTGCGAGGTTTATTATATCACAATAAAGCCCTATTATCAAATAGAAGTATTTTTGCTATAATAAAGATGTATATGAGTTAACATTTAGAGCAGGTGAAGCTGTTTTCATAAAATAGCTTCAATAAATAAAATTTTATGAGGAGGAAGAACAAATGGAAACAGTATTTGAGAATCATTGGGAGAAGTTAGGTAAATATGCAGTTGAGGCATTAAATAAAAATGGTTTTAAGGCTCAGTATGTGCCGGACAAGGCTGCAGCTTTAGCAGCAGTCCTGAAAATTATTGATAAAAAAGCTACTGTAGGGATGGGTGGTTCTCATACCATGGATGATATAGGTGTGCAGAAAGCTTTGCAAGAACGTGGTAATATGGTTTTTAACCATCAGGGCTTAAGTAAAGAAGAAGCCTTTAAAGTCCGTCGCCAGGAAATTACTGCTGACGTATTTCTGTCAGGTGCCAATGCGGTTACTTTAGAGGGTGAACTTATTAATGTGGATGGTTCAGGAAATAGAGTTGCAGCTTTGGCTTTTGGACCGGGTAAAGTTATTGTTGTAGCCGGAGCTAATAAAATAGTCAAAAACGAAGCTGCAGGCAGGGAAAGAATTAAGATGATGGCAGCACCTCTTAATGCTGATCGGCTCCAGAGAAAAACACCCTGCAGAGTGACAGGAATGTGTATGGACTGCCATAGTCCTGAGAGAATTTGCAATGTTACAACCATTACTCATAGGCCTTTAACATATACGGACATTCACGTCATTATCGTAGGGGAAGCAATGGGATATTAATATTCCTTATTTGTCTGTAAAGTGCTATAATAATAAAGTTGTGAGAAAGTGGGATAATAGATGATAAGTATTGAAGACAGAGTGAGATTTGTAGAAACAGACCTTATGGGGGTTGTGCATCATGCCAATTACCTACGTTGGTTTGAGATGGGAAGAATCGCTTATTTGCGGGCTGCCGGTATTGATTTGAACGACCTTATGGCAGCAGGAATTATGTTTCCCATTGTTGCTGTAGAATGTCAGTATAAAAATTCTGCAAAGTTTGATGATGAATATCTCATCTGTACTACTCTCTCGGAATTTAATCGGGCCAAATTAGTCTTTTCCTATAAGGTACTGAGAAAAAAAGACAATCTGCTGCTGGCAGAAGGAACCAGCCGGAATGTTTTTACCAACCTGCAGGGCAGGATAACCAGATTAAATAATGAATATTATCAAAAAATTGACGCACTTTACCGTCAGGAAACAAAGGAGAAAAAGGAATGTTAACGTTTATTGAGATTATTGTAGGTCTTGCTGTGCTGGGTTTTTTAGTGATGGTGATTTATGCTGCCATGAAACCAACTGATAACACCAGAGTTGTTACAGAAGAAATGACGCCCTTGAAATTGGAGAGCATGGATGATAAGGAAGCGGTTTTTTCTACTCAAATGCCTTTGCGTAATACCGGTGTAGAAGATGCGGCTATTACTGATGTCTTTGCCCGCCCTTATTTACCACAGGAACAATTTCCTGATGCTGTTTGCTGGGCTCATGTGGAAACTCCTCATCGCCGCAGAAATGACAATTATTTTGAAGCACTTATTTTAAAGGCCAATACTGAAGTCCCTCTCATAGTTACTTTGCATTATGAGGCTAGAAATGACAAGAATATTAAAGAGGTCTTGTCTAAAATGGTTGATATGGATGCTGCTGTTTATTACAATGGTATGGCACGTAAGGCTATTTATATTAAGAAAAACTTTTTTACCATACATAGAGAGGTTATTACAAATTTGGTAGGAGGTAACAAGCAATGAGTGAAACATATGAAATCATACCGGTTCCTACCAGAATATTGACAGTACATGACAATATTGTAGAAGCTATAAAAGAATATGGTGGAAATAAAATTGGCCCTAATGATGTAGTTTGTGCTGCAGAAAGTGTTGTAGCCATTACACAAAACAGAGCTATTCGTCCGGAAAGCTTAAAACCTTGCTTTTTAGCTAAGGTTTTATCGCAGCTGTTTCCGTCCCAGGGAAGTATTGCCGGCTGGAACAGCATGCAATCCTTGATGGATCAGGAAGGTCAGTTTAGAGTACTGCTTGCTGTTGTTTGCGGGTTCTTTGCTAAAGTAGCCGGCAGACCGGGTGTCTTTTACAAAATGGCAGGTGAACAAGCCCGTCTTATTGATGATGTTACAGGAACTATGCCGCCCTATGATAAGCATATTGTTTTAGGTCCCAAGCATGCTTCTTTAGTTGCTAAGTCCATTCAAGAAGGGACAGGATGTTTTGGGGCTGCTATTGCTGATGTTAACGACTTAAAGCGCTCCTGCGTGTTAGGCTGTTCAGACGGCGTTGACCCTAGACTGGTGGAAAAGATTCTTATAGATAATCCTTTTGGAAATGCCAGTCAAAAAACACCTATTTGTATTATTAAAAATTATAAGAGGTAACTTTAATGAAAAGCGTTGTTATTGCAACTCATAATCAAGGGAAGGTCGAAGAATTTAAAGCTCTGATGCAAAATTTAGGAATTGAATTTAAATATCTGGCAGATTTCCCTGAAATAGAAGAACCGAAAGAAACCGGCAAATCATTTGCTGCCAACGCTAGGCTCAAGGCTCAGTACTATGCAAAAATAACAGGAGAATTGTGCCTGGCCGATGATTCCGGATTAGAAGTTCTTAGCCTTAAAGGTGCTCCGGGCGTATATTCTGCCCGTTATGCCGGGGAAGAAGCTACTCCGGAAGAAAATAATAATTTACTTTTGCTTAATATGAAAATGCAAACTAGAAGAAAATGCCGTTTCTTCTGTGCACTGGCCTTAGCTAATCCGGCCGGCAAAATTCTCCTGGAATCTTCCGGCACTTGTGATGGAATTTTATTGCATGAACCTC
>Ga0183095_11448_pt1 | contig 17756 bp, 12 predicted proteins | sample BioMet4_FD_130346 | JGI IMG/M metagenome (GOLD analysis project Ga0183095, IMG submission 130346) | Microbial communities from bioreactor (seeded with sewage sludge) at LBNL, California, USA - Biofuel metagenome 4 (v2) (version 3) | ecosystem: Engineered > Bioreactor > Anaerobic > Unclassified ...
GGGATGGCAATGAAACACAAATCTTAGCTGAGGATTTAGTCCCTGGCGATGTTATGATTATTGAGGAGGGTGACAAGATCTCTGCGGATGCCCGTTTGATTGCGGCAAGTGATATGCAGGTCAACCAGTCGACATTGACGGGAGAATCCAACCCAATCCGAAAGACACAGGACCCAATTTTAGAAGATGGTCTGACTAAGTTTGAAATGTCCAACCTGATTTTTGAAGGTACCAGCGTATCTTCTGGTACTGGCAGAGCGGTCGTGATAGCGACAGGGATGAACACTGAATTTGGGCATATCGCAAGTTTGGCCCAGGATGTCAAGGAAGAACAGAGTCCTTTGCAAAAGGAATTGGACATTTTAACACGGCAGATTACGATTATTTCGTCAATCGTTGCCATTGCTTTCTTAGTACTTGCTTTATTTATTGTCCATCAGCCATTTGCACAGGCTTTCATCTTTGCTTTAGGTATGTTCGTTGCTTTTATTCCAGAGGGTTTATTGCCAACGGTAACATTATCTTTAGCGATGGCAGTACAGCGGATGGCGACCGAACATGCATTAGTCAAGCGTCTGTCTGCTGTTGAAACATTAGGCTGCACTTCTGTAATCTGTTCTGATAAGACTGGCACACTGACGCAGAATGAAATGACGGTAACGCATGTTTTTCTGCCGGGCAGGGAAATGGATGTCACAGGTCTTGGCTATGCTCCAGAAGGTGAAATCCTGTATGAAGGAAAAGCAGTCAAAGCAGAAGATGATTATGATTTAAAGACATTGCTTGTTGCGGCAACCTTCTGCGGCAATGCACGTGTTCTGCCACCCGATGAAAAGAGTGACCGGTATACAGTATTAGGAGATCCAACGGAAGCCTGCTTAGGCGTTGCGGCACAGAAGGCCGGTATTCATATTCAGCAGGAATTGGATCGTACACCGAGATTGCGGGAATTGCCATTTGATTCCACCAGAAAACGGATGAGCACAATTCATAACTTAGTACGTCCAGTGAATGGGAAGAATCGGATTGCTTATATCAAGGGCGCACCAAAGGAAACTTTGGATCTCTGCGTGAATATGATGAAGGATGGCGAACTTGTTGAATTGAACGATGAGATGCGTCAGCAGATCATGGCTGCCAATGACCAATATGCAACGATGGGACTGCGTGTCTTAGCGGTTGCAGTCAGAAGACTTGGTGACGATGATAATCTGCCAACTGCACTGCGCGATTATACACCAGAGATTATTGAGAAGAATTTATCCTTTGTTGGTTTGGTTGCTATGATGGATCCGCCACGCCCAGAAGTTGCAGCAGCAGTTGCGGAATGTCATAAGGCAAGTATTCGGATTATTATGATTACAGGTGATTATGGTCTGACGGCAGAATCCATTGCCAAAAAGATTGGAATTGTCACTTCGGAACATCCAAATATTATTACTGGCACACAGCTAAAAAATATGCCGGATGAAGAATTGAAAGCAGCTTTGAAGAATGAAGTCATCTTTGCCCGCATGGCACCGGAACAGAAGTACCGGGTCGTCAATGCACTGCAGGAGAATGGTGAGATTGTTGCCGTAACCGGTGATGGTGTCAATGATGCACCTGCATTGAAGAAGGCAGATATTGGTGTTGCCATGGGTATCACTGGTACCGATGTTGCGAAGGAAGCTGCTGAAATGATCTTGACCGATGATAACTTTGCGTCCATCGTAAAGGCCATTCGTGAAGGACGTGCGGTTTATCGGAATATTCGTAAGTTCCTGTTATATATCTTTAACTCCAATACACCAGAAGCAGTTCCATCAGCAGCCTTCTTGCTGTCTGTTGGCAGAATCCCATTACCATTGACGGTTATGCAGATTTTATCCATTGACTTAGGTACGGATATGATTCCTGCCTTGGGCCTTGGTGCAGAAATGCCGGAAGATGGTATTATGGATGTACCACCACGTTCGACAAAAGAGCATTTGCTGAACAAACGTCTGATTGTTATGGCCTTTGGTTGGTATGGAATGATGGAATCTCTGTTGTCGTTAGGCGGCTACTTCTTAGTCAACTTTATGAGCGGATTGAACTTTGGTTCGCTGGCTTCCAGCGGTGCGGTCTATCAGGAAGCAACAACAATGGCTCTCGCTTCGATTGTCTTCTGCCAGATTGGCGTTGTATTATGTGCCCGTACAGAAGCAACCTCTGTCTTCAAGAACTCTATTCGGAATAACCGTACCATCTTGATTGGCATTCTGATTGAAGTCCTTCTGATTTTATCCTTTATGTATGTACCATTTATGCGTGAGTTCTTAGGGACAGCACCAGTCGGTGGAATGGAATGGCTGTATCTGATATTATGCCCAGTACTGATCATCAGCTTGGATGAAATAAGAAAATTGATTGTCCGCAAAGAGTTACGGAATAAAAAAGGAGAAACAAGATGAAAGTAATCATTGTTGGTTGCGGCAAGTTCGGTAGTGGACTTGCAATGACACTAGAAAAAAAAGGCAACGAGGTAACCATTATTGATAACGATCCAGAGGCCTTTGAATTATTAGATAAGAAGTTCATGGGCACAAAGATCATTGGTATTGGTTTTGACCGTGACGTTCTGGAACAGGCTGGCATTTCACGCTGTGATGCGGTGGTTGCCTGCAGTAAGAAGGATGAAACAAATGCATTAATTGGCAAGCTTGCAAGAGATGCATTCAGTGTCCCACGTGTCATTTGTCGTTTGTATGATCCGCGGCGGGCTGCCATTTACCGCAGTTTTGGCATCGAAACAATTTCTACCACTTCCTGGGGTATTCAAAGGGCAATGGATATGTTAAGCTTCAATGCCTTGGATAGCATTCTGACGTTGGGGGATTCTCAGGCAGAAATCATTCGTACGAAAGCACCGGAGATGCTGGAAGGCAGGACGGTCAAGGAATTATGCGTGTATGGTGAAATGAACGTTATTGCCATCAACCGCGGCAATAAGATCTTTATCCCAAATACAGGCACACCGATTGAAAAGAATGATATTCTTTATATCTCTGTAGTATGTGCTTCAACAGATCACTTAAAGTCACTGTTGGGAATGGACTAGAGGGAGGAACATATGATGAATGTAATTATTGTAGGTGGTGGCAAGACAGGTGTCTATGTTGCCAATCTTCTGTTAGCCAATCACTGCAGAGTCAAAGTAATGGAAAGCAGAAACAGCGTTCTAGCTAGACTAAAGGACGAACTGCCGATGGACTGTATCTTTGAAGGATCTGGTACCGATCCAAATATGCTGGAAGCAGCAGGAATTAATAGCGCCGATGTCTTAGTCTGTGCAACGGGTGCGGATGAGACGAACTTGGTTGCCTCAACGATTGGTAAATATGAATTCAATGTCCCACGTATTATTGCTCGTGTGAATAATCCTCATAATGCATGGATGTTCAATGCTGGAATGGGTGTTGATGTTACGGTCAATCAAGCAGATTTGATTGGACATATCATTCTGGAAGGAATCGATATGCGTGATATGACAACTTTGTTAAAGCTGGAACGTGGCAATGCGTCGATTGTACAGATTCATGTCAGCGAAACATCTTCTGTTAATGGCAAGCGAATCAAGGAATTGAATATTCCAAGCAATGCCATTATTATCACAATCATGCGTGGCACGGAAACGATTGTCACAAAGGGTGATACTGTTATCCATGCTGGGGACGATCTGTTAGCAATGGCAGATGAAGCAGCCCAGGCAAAGTTAAACAAGATTTTCCATTCGTAATTCTGCGAGGATTCTTATGAAAACATAAGAATCTTTTTTTATGCATATTCTAAAAAGAAAAATGACTTTTCCTATGGTACTGTTATATAATTTTGAAATATCGGCAGACAAGAGGGAAAATTATGGATAATAAACTGACAAAGAAATACGGCTTATGGACGGCTGTGTGCATGGTCGTAGGAATTGTAATAGGCTCCGGTGTCTTTTTTAAAGCTCAGACCATTCTGACAAAAACTGGGGGCAATATGCCGCTTGGAATCCTAGCATGGATTATCGGTGGCATCATCATGATGGTATGTGCATTGGCATTCTCACAAATGGCACAGCGTTATGAAAAGGTCAATGGAATCGTCGACTATGCGGAAGCGACCGTTGGCAGTAAATATGCGTATTATGTTGGCTGGTTTGCGACAACAATCTACTTCCCGGCAATGACATCTGTTCTTGCCTGGTTATCCGCTAGATATACCCTGGTCTTCTTAACAACCATTTGTCCAACAATGAATCTGATTATTCCAGTGGCCAAGGGCGGCTGTGTCATTGGCCCGGAATGCATGGCTCTGACCATGTTCTATTTATGTGCTTCCTATGCGGTCAATGGCATATCGCCAAAGTTATCCGGTCGGTTTCAAATTAGTACGACCATTATTAAACTGATCCCGCTGATTTTAATGGCAGTGGTCGGTGTCATCATGGGTCTTGTCAATGGCACATTGACCACAAACTTTCAGACAACAGCGACCGTTGCAGCAGGTGCTTCCAATGGCAACTTACTGTTAGGTGCTGTCTGTTCCACAGCCTTTGCGTATGAAGGATGGATTATTGTGACAAGTATCAATTCTGAGATCAAGGATTCTAAGAAGAATCTGCCAAAGGCTTTGATTATTGGCTGTCTAATTGTTATGGCAATTTATGTTACTTACTACATTGGTGTTGCTGGTGGGGCGGCAAACCAGGATCTGATTGATCAAGGTGCTACGATTGCTTTCATTAATGTCTTTGGGCCAGTCTTCGGCAATATCCTGAATCTGTTCATCGCAATTTCTTGCTTAGGTACATTGAATGGTCTGATGCTGGGCGTCACGCGCTGTATGTATTCCTTAGCAATCCGTGGCGAAGGTCCTGCTCCGAAGGTGTTCTCACAGGTCGATACAACAACGAACATGCCAAATAACTCAGCGATTTTCGGTTTGTTGATCTGTTCGGCCTGGGGATTATACTTTATTCTGTCAAACCTACTGCAGACATGGACCGGAGTATTTGTCTTTGATTCTTCCGAACTGCCGATTATTACGATCTATGCATTCTATATTCCAATTTTGATTCAATGGATCCGAAATACCAGTGATGCTAAAATAATGCAGAGATATATTATCCCATTGTTTGCAATTGCAGGATGCTGTTTCATGATCTATGCAAGTATTGTCAGTCATGGTATTGAGAACCTTTGGTACTTGATTGTTTTCACGGTTGTAATGTTCATTGGCAAATTTGTAAATTCAAAAACAAATAAATGAAAAATACATCTTGCGAAAGTAAGAGATAAGTAGATATACAAAAAGTCATAAGTGGCTTCCACGTGTATCTGCTTTTTTATGAAGTTATCAACAAAACGATATGAAGCGAGAAGTATATGAAGATCAGGACATTGCATCTGTCTTAAGAGGAACATCAGTGTACCACTTTTTAATATCCTGATCGACGGGTGCTTGCGTGATTTGGCAGCCACATGCGTAGGTATGGTCAAAATAAAAAATACCATATTTCAGGGAATGCCCTAAATACAGTATATTGAGTGGAGCCAAGGAGGATCGAACTCCCGACCTCATGATTGCGAACCACGCGCTCTCCCAGCTGAGCTATGACCCCATTAACGTTGCTATTTTAACATGTTTTATAAAGAAAAGAAATGGTGGATTGCGGCCGTTTTTCTCGCATAGAACGTGTTAAAATACTTAGCATATGAAGAAAAGACGTCTGACGAAGGTAGGAAGGGTATTGATTGGTTTGATTGCGGTGAGTCTGATTTTTATGATGTTCTGGATGATTCGTCCGCTGTTCAGCGAAAAAGCAATTGTGACAGAGTTCACACCAACCGCGGAAACCACCGCAGCCCCATTGGCCAGTCCTGAAGTAACCGAAGATGCGGCTTTTGCGGCAGAGTATTTCCAAAATAAGCAAATCAATCCGGAGTATATCGGGAAGATGACTTTTGAGAGCGGCATCATTGCACAAAATCTGACGCAGGGAACCGATAATGAGAAATATTTGCACACTGCCTGGGATGGTACGGCGAATCATGTAGGTGCGGCGTATCTTGATTATCGCAATGTACTGAGTGATCAGAACCTGATTTTCTATGGGCACTATCATTATGATGATCCTGCTGCAATGTTCACACCATTGGAACGGCTTATTGACCAAAGTGGCTATCAGGCGAACAAATACATTGATATCAAATTCAGCGGCACGGATATTCGCCGATATGTCATCACGGATGTGTTCTATTATGAAATGAATAGCGATACATTGAAGTATTACAAACCAAACTATGACGGCGATTTTTTCATAACATACTACATGGCAGTCAAACAGGCAGATTTCTATGATACAGGAGAAACGTTGACGATGAATGATCATTGGATTTCATTGCAGACATGCGTGCGGAACCATGATGAGCTGCGTGAAATTGTTTTAGCAAAACAAATAACACAATAAAGATGCGCAGGCATCTTTATTGATAGGAAAAAGTCAGGGAAGCTTTTTTCTTTTTGTATACCAGGTGCAGCATCGCACCATTGATCATTGTCATATGGGGATAGGTATGACCAATATCGGCTTGATAGAGAACAGGAAGCTCGCCAAGAGCTTTGGTAATTGCTTCAGCATAGGTCATGCCTGTTTCGCTGGATTCAAAGACCGTACGTCCAATCATGATTGCTTTTGCATGTTTAAACCATCCAGCATAGGAGAACTGGAGCAGGGTGCGGTAGAGGACTTCGGCCGACAGAGAAAAGTTGTCAAAATACCAGAGGAAGCCATCTCGTTCATATTTCTTGAGGAACTTCTTCGTGCCATCGTATTCCGTACCAATCAGATCTTTTAATACATCAATGCAGCCGCCAATACATCTACCATTTACCTGAATAGTATTCTGATTGGAAAGCCAATGAGAAGGGGTGTCGTATTCGATATGCTTTACATCGTAGGGTGACCGAGACATATAAGCAGGATAACTGTGCTGCGTAACATGCTCGCCCTTTAGAATTTGTAAATTTGTTTTGACAAAATCCAGCATTGGTTTTTCATCATAAGATGACGCATTGAGACCATAGATGGTTGCAACATCATATTTCGTAGTATACGGATACAAGATTCCGGTCGGGTCAGAAAGGCCCATGACCCACTTCGGATTTTTCTGCATCACTTTAAAGTTTATATACGGCAGGCATTCATCGAGAAAGTCGCCGCCTTTAGCACACATGATCATTTTGACAGAATCTTGACGGAAGAGGAAAGTAAATTCTTCTCCACGGTTCTCGGCACTTGTGGATCGAGCACCATTATTACGAACCGATTCTGTTTCTAAGATCCGATATCCCTGTGTTTCCAGGGTATGAATGGAAGCCTGGTATTGTTTAAGATGATTGCCAGCGCCTGCGCTTGGTGCGGAAATACCAATGGTTTCATTTTTGTGAAGAAATTCTGGATAGATCATTTTTTAGCACCTCTGTCTTATTATACAAGAAAATGGGTTCTCAATGATGAATCATGTCACAAGATGAAATTCTGTTTTTTATAGTCTTGATCCACGCATCAAAGTCACAGCGATAAATATTGTTCGGTTCGATCAGCTATCTTGTATCTTTGAGCATTCTAAAACATATAGAGGTGCAGAGAAAAACCGTCACCGTAGAGAATATCGTTTTACCATCAATAAAGTTGGAATTCGTTGGCAGGATGCCGGCAAGACATTGAACATGGATGTTAGCGTAAACATGATGCATGTATGACTGTATTCAATACCATTGGTGTCTTTGGCGACTGGATAAGCTGCATCGGTATGTGAATGGGTGATGTGCTTCTTATTTTCTACTACCTGCAAACGCGAATGGAGAAAGCTTACGGAAGTTTAAACTGTTTAAGATTTACAGCAGATAATACAGAAAGGGAGACTCAGATAATAGAAAAAGCACTGCTGGATTTCCGAGACGGATTTTCGACAGTGCTCTTTGTTCTTCGGGGGGAAGAAATAAAAATGAATGTAAATTGACTCATGTCATCTTGTAAATGACGTTACAGTTCTCCTTTCTTGTATGCTAAAAACTATAATGCGGTAAAGTTATTAAAAAGAGAAAAGCAAGTGAATAAATGTTGAAGAATTATGGGATTGTACCCATAATTTATAAAATTCACATTCTATGAAAGCGTAAAAACATGGAAAATGGTATACTGTTTACGTATGAAAAATATATGGAAAAAAACATTGGCGGCTGGTATATGTGCCGCAATGGCCTGCAGTTTTGCGGGCTGTGTTTCACCAGAGAGTGTTAAGTTCGTAAAAGATGGTACTTATACAGGAACCGCTGCAGGATACAGCGGTGATATTGAAGTCTCGGTTACCTATAAAGATAATAAGATGACGGATATCAAGATTACGAAGAACAGTGAACCAGGTGTCGTTGCTTATTCGGCAATGAAGGATATTCCTGCGTATATTTTGGAAAATCAATCGACGAATGTTGATGTTTCTACTGGCGCAACGACAACCAGTAAGGCGATCTGTGATGCAGTTGCATCCACCGTCACTCCAGCCGGCGGAAATCCGGAACAGTGGACTATTGATTGCACTGGCAAGCACAAAGATAAAGAAGTAAATTACACGACGCAGGCAGTCATTGTTGGCGGCGGATTTTCTGGTATTCTTACTGCTCTGCGTCTGCAGCAGGAAGGTGTTGAGACGCTGATTGTAGAAAAACAGCCAAAAGTTGGCGGTTCTTTGAACTACATGTTCAATTCCATGCAGATTACCGCAGGAAGTACTTCTCTGCACAAAGACAATGTTGCAGATGAAGAAGCAGATGCAATTGCCAAAGATATATACAGCTACGGCAACAATCTGGGAAATCAAGATTTGATTAAGCTGTTAACGGACAATATTGGAAAAGTCACAGACTGGCAGATTAAAGATCTGGGTATGTCATTTGCGGACAAATATGGCGTTGCAGGGTACAGCAGCAATGCGGCGCGGTATTATGATAACAGTGATGCAGAACTATATGAATTGCTGACGAAAGAAGTGAAAGTGTCTGGTTCTAAGATTGTACCGAACGCTGCGGTAATTGGTATCGATTATACCGATGGCAAAGCTTCTGGTGTGACCGCAAAAGCAGTCGATGGCAGTATCGTAAAGGTCCATGCAGATTATGTCATCCTGGCAAGCGGGAGTTATGGGACGAACCAGTCAATGCTGAATGATAATTCCAGTTTATACTATGGTCCATTAGGGGCATCTGGTGATATGATTACCACTGGCAAAAGTGAAGCAAATAATTTTTCGATTCTATCTCAAAATGGCGGTGCTTCCTTCTTTACTGGTTTTCAGCTAAGTGACAGCAACGCGGTTGATTCCTACAATGCTGTACAGCGGTGCTTAACTTCCGGTGCTTTGATTATCAATCAAAATGGTCAGCGCTTCATCAATGAAGATGCAGAAAAGAATGTTCTGTCAACGGCACTTTCTGCCCAGACATCATCCTATATTATCTTGAATAATGATGGATATCGCGCTTTCAAAGCAGGTTTGCTAGTCAATATGAGTGACGCACAAAAAAAGGTTGTCTTAGGCGAAGATGATGCATCAACGAATATTGATACAAAGTATAAATCAGACAACTTAAAGGCTGCCTGTGAAAAATATGGCCTAGATTACGATACGGTAAGTAATACGGTAGATGCATACAATGCATTGGTTAAGTCTAAGATTGATTTGACGTATCAGCGTTCCAAAGATACGTTTGGTACAGGCATTGATAGTTCGAAGGAATGCTACATTATTCCCTTCAGCATGTACATCTATGCGACAATGGGGGGGATTGCCTGCAATACATCTTTGAATGTATTGAAGACAGATGGAACAGCAGCGGATAATATTTACGCGATTGGCAATGCCTGCGGCAATGTGTTCGGAAATGGAATGAAACAGGGAGCAGGCTCTGCCTGGGCAGCGGTATCGGCATATTTAGCAGCTGAGGATATCATTGCCAAGAATGATGCAGTATATGCTAAGTCCTCTGCCAGTGCTTCAGCAAGTGCTTCTGCCAGTGCAACTGCAGAAACAGGTACAGAACCAACCGCAGCACCAAGCAATTGAGATTCTCCTCAGTGAGAATCTTTTTTGTTACAATAGAGGAATGAAAAAAGTTTTGATTACAGGTGGAAGTGAAGGAATTGGTTATGCCTTTGCAGAAGAATACGCAAAGCAGGGAGCAGCATTATTTCTTGTTGCAAAAGACCATATAAAATTAGAGCAAGCAAAGAATGTGCTGCAGGGAAAATATCATGTTCCGGTCGAAATATTATCAGTAGATCTTTCCTTGCCGCAAGCGGCAGAGGAAGTCTTTGCTGTTTTTGCCTCGAAAGAGATCGATGTGCTGATTAATAATGCAGGAGTTGGCCGTACGGGAGAAGCACTAACAATAGCGAATGAAGAAGACGAAAAGCTGATTCAAGTAAACATTACTTCATTGATGATATTAACAAAATGTTTTGTGGGCCAGATGAAGAAACGTGGTCAGGGAATTCTTTTGAATGTTGCCAGTACCGGAGCTTTTCAACCGGGTCCATATCAGGCATCCTATTATGCCTCAAAAGCATTTGTTTTATACTATACCAGAGCTCTAAATGAAGAACTTCAGGGTTTGGGTGTATCGATCTACTGTCTGTGTCCAGGTCCAATCAATACGGCATTTTATCAAAAAAGTAATGGCGTCATGAGTCGGTATCATATGTCAGCAAGGAATTGTGCAGTGTATGCATTGAACCACATGCATAAAAAGGTAGTATTGATTCCGGGATGGTTCAATCGCTTTCTTTTTTATGTACCAACAGCATGGAAGATGCATTGGCTGACAAAAAATAAAAAGTGATGTACAGAGTACATCACGAAAAGAGACTACGGATAGAACGCAGAATCCTGGTAAAGAAGTTATGATCTGCCGGTACGGTATAGGTGTAATGTAGTTTTTCTATAGGTACACTATTATAAAGAACCGTAAGTGTGTAAGACAGATCCTGACTGTCATTTGTAATGTTGATTTGATCCGGCAGGTCTGTTTCAACGGTCAAACTTGCATCACTTGCAGCGTCCATGGCGAAATCTTGTGGAACCATCACAGTCACATCTTTTTGTGAAAATAGGTAGTGATATGTGATGGTCTTTAATTGGTCGCCTGCATTCATGACTGTGGTTTTTTGCATCTTTCGCAGCCCTTCTAAGATGGTCGACAAATCTGCAATGTGTGTTGTGGCAGAAATACTGGAATCGGAATGAGCAGTTACAATAATAATATTCATACCATTGACCCGTTCCCAAGAAGCGAGACAGTGTCCTGCTTCATAGGTGAAACCTGACTTGGCACCAATCATTTCTTCAATATTATAGTTTTGTAAATTGACTGGATTCTTTACAGATGATGTTAAAGTAAGCCCTGCTGGTGCAGAGCTTAAGGAAGTAGTAGTATAACTCGCTGTTGAAAATATCTTCGCAAACAGTGAATTTTGAATGCCGTAATGAAGAAGAGAAGCAATATCTTTTGCCGTACTGTAGTGATTGTCATCATGAAGACCAGTTGCATTGGTAAAGTGTGTATTGTTCAGATCAAGTTCCTCAGCTTTTGCATTCATCATTTCAACAAAGCCATCAATACTTCCGGCAACCGTGAAAGCTAATGCATTGGATGCATCCGCCCCAGAAGGAAGAGCAGAACCATAGAGGAGATCTAAGACAGTGGGTTGATCATTTTGCTGGAAACCAGCGACGGAAGCATTGCTTTCCCGCAGACCATCGAGCATTGCAGAGGTAATTTGAACGGTCTGATCTAGGTTCGGTAGATTTTCAATCGCCACCAGTATTGTCATAAGCTTTGTCATGGATGCCGGATACATTTTCACATCCGCATTTTTTTCGGCCAGTACTTGATTGGTATCGGAATCAATGACGTAAGCATAATCTGAAGTAATCTGATTCAGCAAAGTATCGTCTGCATGGATTTCGATTTGCCGAGCACGGGCACATCCAAACAGAAGAAAAGCAATCAGAACCATGTTCAGAATTTTTTTCATCATAAAAATATTATATTAAAAAGGATGAATCTTTGCACGGATTATCCAATGCCACATTTTTAATGTTGCTCGTTTCTTTAATTGCACAATTGTTGATCGGGGAAATTTCCAAAAATGAATCCCAACATGAAAAAAATGGGAAAAGTCGTAAACCGTTAAAAAATGCACATTATTTTAACGTAACATCTTGCAAAGCCTTATTTTTAGTGTAAAAATGAATGTATCGTAAAGATGAAGGAGGCCACTAAAATGGCAACAAAGGAAATCACAAAGAAGACTTTAGCAGATGAGCTTGCAGCAAAGTATGGTTGGACAAAGAAGGATGCTAATGAGGCAGTTAATTATGTCTTTGACCAAATTGCTGAGACTGTCAAGAAGGGTGGAGAAGCCAACATCAATGGTTTCGGTAAATTCTCCCGCGTTAACAAGAAAGCTAGAACTGGTCTGAATCCAGCTACTGGCGAAAAAATTAAGATTAAGGCTACAAAGGCTCCTAAGTTCAAGGCTTCTAAGACATTCAAAGATCTCGTTAAGTAATTATCATTGAATATAGAGTATCTTGTCTGTGGAAGGTGATTACCGGAAGTGATATCTCATAGAGATGTCACTTTTCTTTTCGGAAATGCGAAGGGCAAAAGAGCAATCTATAATTTGGTGACCGATATCTCATTGCCCATGAATAAGAACAGCGGCATTCCAATAAAGAATGTATGCAAAATGCCAATGTCTGCTTGTTGGTGACAGATAAACAAAGAATTTCATAATACATCATGTAAGGAGCGTCAGCAATTATCTTCAACGCATCGGTTGGCAAAAGAAAACCTCAGTTTTCTGAGGTTTGTATCATCAGTCTGTGATATATACTTTCTTCATGACGACTGGCTGCAGCGGTTTATCGTTGAAGTCTGTCTTTACACTTGCAATCTTATCAACGACATCCATCCCTTCGACAACATGACCGAAAGCTGCATACATACCGTCCAGATGCGGCGCATCGGCGTGCATAATGAAGAACTGTGATGAAGCAGAGTTTGGATTTTGAGCCCGCGCCATTGAGATGACACCTCTCATGTGCTTGACTGTATTCTTGAAACCATTGGATTGAAATTCCCCTTTGATGGTATCTTTGGAACCCCCAGTTTTATTTCCATCTGGGTCACCACCTTGGATCATAAACCCTGGAATGATACGGTGGAAAGTTAAACCATCATAGAATCCTTCACTGACTAATTTCTTAAAGTTTGCGGTTGTTACAGGAGCAGCTGTTTCATCCAACTCAAGCTTGATGATGCCACCATCTGCCATTTCAATACATATCATTGTTTTTCTCCTTAATATAAACAAAAGAGGCTTTTGCCTCTTTTATTGTAACGTTTTCTTACTTCAGATGCCAGATATCACGGTTATATTCACGAATTGTACGGTCAGAAGAGAAGAAACCACTTTTAGCAGTGTTGACTAATGCCATGCGGACCCAGCCTTCTCGATTTTCGTAATCCGCTAAGACCTTTTCTTTTTCTTCAACATAGGATTCTAGATCCAGCAGAGTCATGAACCAATCTTTGTTCATCAGGTTCTCCTGCAGGTCACTCAGCATCTTTTTATAACCAATTTTGAGTAACTGCTTACTGGTAATGAAGTCAACGACTTCTCTGATCTCGGAATTTTCTTGATAAAAATCAATGGCATGATATCCATTTTCTGCATACAGTTTAATGACTTCGTCAGAAGACCTGCCAAAGGTGTAGATGTTGTCATCACCAACGAGTTCACGAATTTCAACGTTAGCACCATCGTTTGTACCTAGGGTGACAGCACCATTCAGCATGAATTTCATATTTCCGGTACCGGAAGCTTCTTTAGAGGCAAGTGAGATCTGCTCAGAGATATCACATGCAGGAATGGTAATCTCTGCTTTCGCAATGTTATAATTCTGTATCATCACGACATTTAAGTATGGCGATACTTCTGAATCGTTGTTAACAAGCTCTTCCAAACAAAGGATTAGATGAATGACGGCTTTTGCCTGATAATAGGCAGGAGCTGCCTTGCCGCCAAAGATGACAGTAATTGGCCGGGCAGGAATGTTTCCCTTCTTAATCTGTATATATTTCCAAATGACCCATAAAGCATTCATCTGCTGACGTTTGTATTCATGCATACGCTTGACTTGGACATCATATATTGAATCGGGATTAATCACAATGTTCTGTTTCTTCTTAATAAATTCAGCTAAGTGGACTTTATTTTCACGCTTGATTTGATCCATATGATTGAGAAGGGTCTCGTCATCCAGATGTTCCATCAGCTTTTCTAATTCCCGCTCATCTGTTTTCCATGCTTCGCCAATGGTATCATCAATCAACTTGGTCAGGGCTGGATTTGCGTGCATAATCCAGCGGCGGAAGGTAATACCGTTGGTCTTGTTGTTGAATTTATCGGGGTAAATATCATAGAACGGTTTCAATTCCTGGTTCTTTAAGATTTCGGTATGCAAGGCAGCGACGCCGTTGATCGAATGAGTGAAGTGCATATCCATCTTTGCCATATGGACACGGCCCTCTTTATCAATAATACTAAGTTCTTCCTTGCCATGGAAGGCAGTATCGACAACGTAATCCAATCCTTCTATGATAGGCATCAGCTGTGGTACAACTTCGAGCATGTAGCTCATTGGCCACTTTTCTAGTGCTTCCGCAAGGATGGTATGGTTTGTATACGCACAGACATCAGTAACAATGTCGGCAGCTCTCTTCATTGTAATGCCTTCCTGCATCAGTAAACGAATCAATTCTGGAATGACCATGGAGGGATGAGTATCATTGATCTGAATGGCGACATACTTGTCCAGATGATTGAGATCATGTTTTAATTCCTTCTGTTCCTTTAAAATCAGCTGAGCTGCATTGGATACCATAAAGTATTGCTGATAAACGCGCAACTTTCTGCCGTCATCATCGGAATCATCTGGATACAGGAATAAGGTCAGATTCTTAGCAATAGCCTTTTTATCAAATGCAATGCCATTCTGTACGATTGCTTCATCGACTGAATCTAAATCGAAAAGATGCAGGGTATTCTTATTGCTTTTATAGCCGATGACATCCATGTTGTACATCCGGGAAGTATATGTCTTGCCAGCCAGTTCGACTGGAAAGCATATATCCGTTTTTGTCAGCATGTTTTTACCATCCAGCCATTTGTCTGGAACTTCATTTTGCTTATGATCTTTGAACTCCTGCTTGAATAAACCGAAGTGATAATTTAGGCCGACACCATCGCCCTTCATATCTAAGGTGGCAATGGAATCTAGGAAACATGCGGCGAGCCTGCCAAGGCCGCCATTTCCTAAGGATGGTTCTTCCTCTTTCTCTTCGGCTTTTCGAAGGTCTTTGCCGTTCTTTGCAAGGATATTTTTGACTTCATCGTAAATGCCAAGATTAATTAAATTTTTGCCTAACTGTTTGCCAATTAAAAACTCTGCACTGATATAATACAGTTTCTTATCACTAAAAACTTCAGGGAGTTTTTCTGCTTTGTGCTTCACAAGACTTAAAATAGCTTCATACAACTGCAGATCAGTTGACTCACTGATGGAATGCTTTAGATAGGATTCCAGTTCTGTTTCAAGTTTCATGTTTTTCTCCTTCATATTACTCTGAAATCTTAGCATAGATAATATGCTTTTCAAGTGAAGATGGAAACGTATCCACGAAATTGATTTGGCTTTTGATTTTTGTCTAAAAAACTTCGAGAAGATAAAACAGGTTATATAGAGATAACACAGTAATTAACATTATTTTTCAGAGTTACTAAAATTTGCTTGGAAACGTTTACAGTCACCGCCGGAAGGACATGGGATTATGACTACCATTAGGGATAGTGCCAGATTGTCTGGATATAGCGTTGGTACCGTATCACGTGTCATTAATCAGCATTCTGATGTATCTTAAGCAGCACGAAAAAAATAGAACATATTACTTCACAGAAAAACTTTCAGCTGAACACCAACGCAAAGATATTGAAATAACAAGTAAAGACATTCGTCATTATCTTAGTAAAGGGGCAGTGAAACATTTTCTTGGATGTCATTCTTGAAAATGTACAGAAGATGCTAAATGAAAACGGAGAAGATGAGAGTGTTACTTTTCTAGATGAAGCTGCCAATGAAGTAGAGACAGCTGTGAAGTTGTGCACAGAGCGAAAGCCAAGAGGAATTATTTTCTTAGGTGGAAATATAAATTTTTTCAAGAAAAAAGTTTCGTGAGATTGTGGTGCTATCGATATTAGTAACTGTTTCGGCATCCAATCTGGGCTTCCATAATCTATCGTCGTATGCGACAGACGACGTTGCAGCTTCTGCCGCTGCGGTTGAGTATTTGCTTCGTATGGGGCATAAAAGGATTGGTATCATTGGCGGGTCTGTCTCATCTCGTCATGGACAGATTGGTTATCGCCGTCATGATCCAACAGCATGAGGATATCTGGGACATCGAATCCAATGTATTTTGAATCAATCTGGCAGAGGATTTCTTCTGTGATGATCGATGCGCAACAGTATAAAATAGTTTCGTCATGTCATGTTACCGTGGGATACTGTTGATATGCTTAATTTCTTTGCTAAATATCCGACCTTGGATCATGGTCTGTTTCCACTATGGAATTCTGCATTGTATGTGACAAAAGATATGAAGGCACGTTATACTATCTGTGCTATTTGAAAGTGAAAATTACATGAGAAAAGCAGGAATATTAATGCCGGTAGCCTCCCTTCCTGGAAGACATGGCGTAGGAACCTTCGGACATGAGACATATCACTTTATTGATCTAGCTGCAAAGGCTGGCTTTTCAATATGGCAGATTCTTCCTTTGAATCCATTAGGATATGGCAATTCTCCTTACCAGTCCTATTCCTCTTATGCAATGGATTCTTTATACATTTCTTTAGATATTCTTGAAGAACAAGGGCTTTTGAAACGGCGAGTTCCTTCGTTTCACCGCCGGCGTTCCCGCATTGCGTATGAAGACATACGCGATTATAAAGAATCGTATTTAAGGGAAGCGTATCGGAACTTTGTGCCGGATCATGCGTTCGGTGTTTTTGCTTTTCAGGAATGGGCACGCAATTATGCTATTTTCATGACATTTAAACAATTAAATCATGGTATTTGCTGGAATGAATGGAAACCGGAATTTCGGGATCAGCCGATTGAAAATCAAGTGCCGCTAAAACAATATGAAGATGAGATTCTGTATCAGGTATTTATTCAATATGAACTATTCCTGCAGTGGCGGAATTTAAAACAGTATGCGAATGACCATGGTATTGAGATCATGGGGGATCTGCCATTCTATGTCGGTCTTGACAGTGCCGATGTCTGGGCATCCCGAAAAAATTTCTTGCTGGATGCGAAAGGACAAGCAAAATTCATTGCAGGTGTACCGCCAGATTATTTCTCTGCTACGGGTCAGCGCTGGGGTAAACCCAATCTACAACTGGGATTATATGAAAAAGGATCATTTTAGTTTCTGGCTTGAGCGTCTTTCTTACACAAAACGTCTGTTTGATAAAGTGAGAATTGATCATTTCCGCGCCTTTGATACCTATTGGAAGATCAAAGCATCTTGTCCAACCGCGTTGGATGGAGAATGG
>Ga0183095_10943_pt2 | contig 17695 bp, 12 predicted proteins | sample BioMet4_FD_130346 | JGI IMG/M metagenome (GOLD analysis project Ga0183095, IMG submission 130346) | Microbial communities from bioreactor (seeded with sewage sludge) at LBNL, California, USA - Biofuel metagenome 4 (v2) (version 3) | ecosystem: Engineered > Bioreactor > Anaerobic > Unclassified ...
GCAATGACCTTGGCCTGTGCTAGGAGGTTGGGACGATCTCCTGTTGTAGCTGTAGTAGCCTGGTCTTCCTTGTTGTTGGTCCGGAAGAGTTGACCGGCCGGAATGACTCCAGGTTGCTCGTCAACAAGTGTTGCTGCGAAGACCACCACATGGTCGTCATCAGGCAAGCGCACCTCCGTGGCACCACGAGGGATATCCACTGCCTCCTTGAACATATAGGTATACTCATAAATTCCGTCGCCCACTGGAGAGTGACGATGGCTGCCTATATAGGCGGGTTCGGCAGACTTGACGAAGCCAGTAGTATGCCCCTGATGTTCCCACTGCCCATAGAAACCGGTATAATCGGGTACGACGAACTGTTGACTCTTGTCTCCAGCTGTGATGGTCACGCTACGGTCACCACTTGTCGAGGCCACGAGCAGATAGAGCTTATTGTATTGCCGAGCCTTGTGAACTTCCTTGGCGGATTGTGGCAGACTGATGACATTGCCATGACAGGTCAGTCCATTGGGCTCGTCGAGCGGTCCAAACTTGAACGGCACATTGTCCACCGTCAACCCGCCCTTGGGTAAAAGTTCTGCGGCATAACTATAGCCACCCGAGAAATCGGCCTGGTTGCGGAAGCCGTTGAAGCTGAAGCAACGACGATTGAATGGCAGGTTGACCTGTTCAGAGGCTATGTTGGCCATGGGTTGGCGCTGAAGTGACACACGGTAGGTCTTGACACCAAAGGGCTTTACCTCTACTATAAGCGTACGACCGCTAAACGATGCCTCTCCCAAGGTCTTCTCCGTGCCATCAGCCTCCATGGCCTTTACGATGTCGGCAGCAAAAGTTAACTGTGCCTTCTGTGGTAAGCGGCCAACGTTTTCATACACGCGGACGATATAGTCATCGCCCACCTCCGACTTCTTCAGAGCACGCACGATGACGTTTGGATTATCAGACGAGACGAAAGAGAACGTCCGCTCTAGGTCACCACTATGTCGTTCGCTTAAAAATGCCTTAATAGGGCTGTTGAGTATGGTGCTCTGCTTTACTGCCAATGCCTTATCGAGCTGTCCAGGATGGCCTACGATACCATAGGTGAAGGTATGGAAACCGAGGTCTTGACGATCCTGATAACTAAAGGATTTATTGGTCCTTGGCGTGTAAAGCAAGGACAAGCGTAACGTGTTGTCATTGGGTTTGTCCCAGCCATATTTCCCATTGTTGAGTATGGTCACGCCGTATGACCCATCGGCAGCTGTGAGGTCAGTCCACTCGTGGGATGGTACCTCATAGGCATTGGCCTTGTTGTTGCCTCGCTCCACACTACCGAGACCAAGGTCGTAAGTAGCACTGGGATTGCTAAAACTCATCGGGAAGTTTGCCTTGAGCAGTGCATGTTGTGACTGCCAGTCTACTTCACAATCCACATCGATGCGGTCTACCAGTGCGCCCTCGTAGAGATGGATATACTGGATGATTTCTGACTGACCATAATGACGCTTCACACGTAGCGTCCAACGCAATGGACCACTCTCCGTAAGACTTATGTCGGCATTGTCGCCAACCACCACCGGTGTTTGGTCGATGGTCTCCTTGAGTATCTCCCATGCTGGCCATCGGTATGATTTCGCATCGTCAAAGACAACAAGACCTATGCTTTGTCCTTGTGCCACCAACTCCTTGCCCAATCTCTTATCCACTAGCGACGAAATGTCACCATGCGCGTCGAGTGTGAGGCGGTACACGGTATTCTCGATAGTACGAGTCTCTCGTTCAGGAATGATACTCGACTTGCCACTCAAGGGACTCATGCTATAAACGGCAGCACCTGTGGCAGGGACACTGGCCTCAACAAGAAGGCTGCGCGTTCCCTTTGTATCAGTGACCACTTGCGAGCGCACCCACTGATTCTTATCGTTGCGAAGGGTATAGCTCTCGGCCATATTCGACAAGGCGACTGTGGCCAATGCATGCACCGGGAAAGCCTCAGCGTTGTAGAGCACTACAGGTGTGCCACTTACCAAGGTATTCATGCGACTGGCAATGCCGTTGACGGCGGTCGTCAAGTCTTTGGAGAAGCGTGTAAGCGAAAGCAGTTCATCATTCCATGAAAACTCGTAGGCACGTGGAATACTCGTTCCCGTGAGGTCATCGTGGAATTGATGCACTATGACACGCTGCCAATTTTCTCGCAACTCCTGCTTCGGATAGGCCATAGTGCCAAGCCATTCCGCAGACACCGAAGCACGTTCGGCGGCATCGCCAAGATGCTCGTTCTGTCTATTGTAGGATTTCATCGCAGCCTGAGAGGTATAGCATCCGGTGCCGTGCACGTCCATAAGCAACTCGCCGTCATATACCGGCAGCTCTGGATGACTATCGTAGGGCAGAAAGTCACGGTAGAGTTGATCACTCGTAGCGCTGATAATGCGCACTTTTCCACTGCCTTTCAGCCCACGCTCCACGGAGAGCACAGAGGAAATAGTGGGCGAACCGCCAATATCTCCCGTACCATAATAGTGATATATTACTGGCAGTGAGCCTTTCGAAATCTCATTGGTTAAGTCCTTGTTAGAAGACAAATCTGAGCCATCATATCTTGAGGTGTAGTCAAATCCATGAGCCAACATGATACGACTACCATCGATGCCTTGCCATAAGCCCACATTGAAAGGGTATTTCCTGCCATCATCGAAGAAAGGATTGTTGCGCCATGCGAGTTTCTGCGTGGAGAAGCCCAGCAATCCGCAATGGGCGGCAAGGGTGGGAAGGGTATAGGGGAAGCCGAAGCAGTCGGGCAGAAAAACGTCCGTACTCTCCTTGCCGAATTCCTCACGATAGAACGTCTGTCCCAACAGGGTGTTCCTTAGCCATGACTCAGGAGAGGAAACGATGGTCTCGGTGGCATCCCAACTGCTACCCGCGAGATGCCAACGATCATTGGCCACATAGGGCTTCATTGCAGCATAGAGTTCGGGATAGTATTCCTTCATCCAGGAATACTTCACCGCACCCTCAAAGTTGAAGACATAGTTGTGATATCGTCCGAGGAGGAAGAGATTTTGTTCAAGCGTATTACGCACATATTCGCCGATGGTGGTCTGCACATCCCAATTCCATTGGGTATCGAGATGGGCATCAGCTACTATATAAGCGGTCATCGGATGAGAAGTGTCTTGAGCACTTGTGACACCTGAAAATACTGTAGATGCGATGACCATGAGTAAGGCTTTACGGTTCATCAGATTTCGTGTTAGTTAGTATAATGGTTGTTTGCAAGGCTAGGGAGATTCAAGCTTCTCACTCCTTGCTTCTTTACAAAAGTAGGTTTTAATCTGAATATAAACAACATATTGCTTGTTATTTATTATCTCGCAAATCAGTCAGGGGTACAAAGATGGCTCCTTCAATGACCACAGGAAAAATAAACGGAATAGTCAACCAAATTCAGAAAACCAAAGCCACAACGGAAAAGCATGGGATTCAAGCCGTAATGAATATAAGTGCTTATTTACTAACACAAAAAGTGCAGGAATACAAGAGTATTTGCTGCACTTTTTGTAATGTAACGAATGATGGCGCAAATTACCTCTCTAGGCTTTTTACGATGTTGGAAGCAATCTTTGATGAGCTTTTCCGGCTATCCTTGCTCAGTTTGTCCTTGTTCTCCAGATTCATGCTTGTAAAGTAGTTATTGCCGCGGGTCACCTCTTTCTGATTCTTGTCATAGAGAGAGTAGCTAGTGATATGAAACAAAGTACGCAATGGCTTTTCCTGCCATTTCAAATAATGCTGATTCAGAAACAGCACATAGTCCGACTCAGTATCCTTTATCAACTGCTCGTAGCTGCTCACGTCCACCTGACTAAGATCGGCATACTTTTCCTCTTCTTCGCCCTGCAACTTCACTTTACCTAGCAACTTGCTGATGAGTGTGGCTTTCTGCGGGGTGACGAACTGATATTTTTTGTCCTTATTGCCAGCGATGATGTTCTTTACCATCACCTGATTGTAAGTATAATCAATGCTGTCTTTAGGAATCCCTGTCTCCTCGGTAATCATGCTATTGGGGAAATAATTGGAGTTCACATTGTCCGGAAGGGCTAATACAAGCACCTTCACTGCATTACGATTAGCCTTTGCCCCATCTTCATCAACAGTGGATGCTGAAACAGAACCGGTGGTCAAGACAATCAAACCAAAAACGAACGAGATTTTTCTTAATAAACTAGCTTTCATTTCTATTCTTATTATTTATGCCTTAAAAGTACAACTTCCACATTACAGCCTTGTGTAAGGGAGGTTATATTCCTGTTAAACATGCATTTACTTTTGGTCCAGACTCATCTTCAGTGCCTCCACGGGAAGGTCGGTCGTGATAAAGTCCACCTTCAAGTCCAGCATCTTCTGAATCAGTTTCGTGTCGTTCACCGTCCACACGTTCACCTTCATGCCCAGCTGATGGGCTTCATCCACCCATTCGGGGTTCATCTCGAAAGCTTTGTAGTGATAGTCTATGCCGTTGATACCTTTAGCTTTCAGTTCCTTGGGAGCCATGTCACTTTTCAAATAAGCGATTTCCGAATTGGGTGTCAGCTTGACTAACTGTTCGCAGATGTTCATGCTGAAAGAAATGTATTCAACCTGTTTCTCCATTTTCATCTCCTTTACCTTGCGGACAACGATGGCAGTCACGGCATCTTCCTCTGCCTTGGTGCGGTGAGGTTTTATTTCCAATATCAGCTGGATGTTCGGCAATGCCTTGCCCGCTTCCAGATAATCGTCCAGCGTAGAGATCCGTTCTCCGTTGTTCAGCTTGATGTCCTTCAGTTCGGCGTATGTCACATCACTAATCATCAGACCCTTTATCGTATCATCATGATTCACCACCACATTCTGGTCTTTTGTCAGTTGCACATCGAACTCCGAGCCATACGCCCGTGCCTCAGCCGCCCTTTTCAACGAAGTGATTGAGTTCTGGGCTGAGCCTTCACTTTTCCAATAGCCACGGTGTGCAATAATCCAGGTCTGAGCCTCTACCCCCAAAACAGCCATGCACAAAGCGATGACAACTATCAATCTATTCATTTTCTCTATTTTTTACTTTATTTTTTGAACCTATTACAAACTATCCTTCGTTAACTGTCACATATCTTAACCGCCCGCAGACACTACTTCAACTGGCTGCGGACGGTTCTGAAACAATTACCTAAGATAGTAGCACCCTGTCAGAAACCATATCTCAAACCGATTTGAACCTGGAATGGTGTACCGTTCAAGTTGGATACACCTGCATTGGCATTCACATTATAAGTATATTGTTTGTTGCCCTGGTCAAAGCCCTTGATGCTGTAGATGTACTGATTGCCCAAGATATGACCTGACCCCCAATCCTTACTCAACATGTTTGCCACATTGAAGATATCGGCAGACACTTCCAGGTTCTGATTCTTGAAAGTCTTGAACTTCTTGGCTAGACGCAAATCCAGTGTGCCATAGAAACCGTTCACGCCACCGTTACGTTCGGCTACCTTACCAAAGTTCTTGCGGATATAGTCCTTCAGACTCTGTTCGGCATCCGGATTGTTCAAGATGGAGTTGATTCCCTCTTGGATATAGGCAGGAGTGGCAGCATTATTCGGGTCATAGACATGAGCCAAATCATTGCTGCTTACAAAGTCTCCGTTCAAATTACCATTCACAATCATTGAATAGCGTGTACCGCCAATGCCTGAGAAGCGTGCACCGACACTGATACCCCAGAAGGTAGGAGCAGAACCATAGACTACCAGTTTATGGCGGAACTGATTGTTGGAGTAAGTCATCTTGCTTAAATCACGAGGATCATCCACGACCATCTGAGAAAGCGTGGCGGAGTTGGCCACATTACCATTATAAGAAGTATTGTCTTTTGTATCATTCCAAGTATAGCTGAATGAAAGTTCACCATCCCTGTAGTAGCGCCATGTTCCGTCAACGGTGAAGGCAAACTGATTCACTTTTCCTTCGCTGATCAATTCGAGCACACGACCCACTTTGGTACTCTTGCGACCATCCATCCAATCCAACTCGGCGTTTGATTTAATATTTTCAGCCGGAACATACACGCCACGGTTTCCTTCTGCCGTCAGGCGGAAATAAGGCTCATCCACCATCTTGCGATCAACATACATATAGTTGTTACGTCCCAAGGTCATATATCCGTTGACACTCAATTTGAAACGGTCACTGAAGAAGTGGGTGTATGAGATGTTTGCCTTATAAACCACCGGCACTTTGGAATCCTTGCCGTTCATATTGATAGTAGGTACGGCATAAGAAGCATATTTCGGATTATTCAGCAAGTCCACACCCGGTGCAGTGGAGGGGTCTTTACGATAACTTTCAAAGTTGGGTACAGGCACAATATTCGGATTATCATTTGTATTCGTGATATCAATGGACATCACCTTAGTACCATCGAACACCATGTTGTTAATCATAGCATAGTTATTGATATCAGATGCGAAGATACCACCACCTAAGCGAAGGATGTCTGTGTGTTTATCATTGAAGTCCCAAGTTATCTGCACACGCGGCTGGATTTGGAAAGTGGACAGTCCATTGTCTGTGCGCAGTCCCAGTTCGTCATACACCAGCTGGCTGAAGTTACCTTTATTGAAATAAGTGGCATTATCCAAACGTAAGCCAGCCATCAGTTCAAATCCAGCGAACAGTTTGGTCTGCATCTGTGCATACACGCCCGCATTCAAAATGTTCTGACGCACACGCTGATTGTCTTCGTTGTTATCTAAATAGACTTCACGTACATAACGGGAAGGTTGCAATGCTTCGAAGTTATCCAAACCGGTGAAATAGTAACGACCGTTGGCCTCACTGCCGTAACGTGAGTTCAGGTGAGTGTACATCAAGTCGAAACCATAGGTATAGTTCACCTTGTTGGTATTGTAATAGTAGTTGTCCACCAACTGTAAGACATGGTTGAAGAAGTTTTCGGGACAGTAACGCTGACCACCTAGTTGGATGGTTGTGGTCGCCGTCTTTCCGTTTATATCAGAAGTCACACGCTGTACGATGGCACGAGGAATATTGGCCGAAGGCAACTCGCTACCCGGCATGGATTTCTCGGAAGTATAGAGGTGCTGCACCTTCAGTTCGTTGGTACTGTGAGGTCCGAACACCGAACGCAAAGTGGCGGTGGCACTGTTGTTCAGGGATTTCACGTCACCATAGACTTCATAGATATTGATGGAACTGTTATCGTTCAGTCCCATATTGTTATTGTCATTTACAAAGTTATCCGTGAAAGTCAACAGATTGGTCGCATTAATCTGCCAGTCCAGACGTGCGAATGCGGCATCTGTGCTTTGTGACTTGTCAAACGAGCCGAACTGTGCATGGTCTGACACTCCATACTTGCTACGTGCTATCTGCAGAAAGCGGTCGCGTGTATCGGCTGTCAAGCTATAACGCTTTTCATCGGCGGCACTCTGGAGATCAGCAATGTACAGCGGACGCGAATCGGCCTGATGGTCCCATGAAATGAAGAAGTGCACACGGTCCTTTACCAATGCGCCACCCAAAGAAGCACCATACTGATAGGTAGAGAAGTCATTGGTGCGCTTGTTTCCACGGATGTCATACTGGCTGGACAACCAGTTGGAACGCAAGAAAGAGAAAGCACTACCATGCAGCTGATTGGTACCCGACTTGGTCACCGTGCTGATGATACCACCTCCGGCACGCCCGTTGGTCACGTCATATTCGTTGGTCACCACCTTGAATTCACGGATAGCCTCCATCGAAATAGCGTATGGCACACCATTACGGCTGGTCGTACTCCCTCCCGAGGTAGGGCCTTTGGCACTCATACCATCAATGGTATAGTTGGTAGACGAGGCCAACTGTCCTGATAAGCTGGTGCCTGTACTCAGCGGAGACAAGTCAATCAGCGAAGTAAAGTTTCGTCCGTTCACAGGAAGTTTGTTCAGGTCATTGGCAGTTACCGAAGTAGCTGCTCCCGTAGTGGAGATAGAATTCTTCAGCGAATTGGCTACTACCTGTACAGCCTCCATCACTACGCTCTCTTCCTTCAACTGGAAGTCCAGACGAAGCACATTTCCCTGGTTCAGTGTATATCCTGTCTTTTTCTGGTCACCATAGCCCACATAGCTGACCGTAATAGAATAAGGTGAACCCAGAGGAAGCTGATTCACAATATACTCTCCAGTCTCGTTGGTGATAGAACCGGCGCTAAATCCGGTCGACTCGTTCTTCACCATAACGGTGGCCCCGACTACTCCCTCTCCGGTTTCATTGGTGACGACACCCTTTACTATTGCACGGTAGTCCTGTGCAGACACATTGCCCATACCTGCCAGCAATAGACATAATAATAATAAGGAATACTTAAACTTGTTTGAGATTTTCATACTTTAATTTGTTAATCACGGTCTTATAATAAATACAACTCGCCTTAATTTTACTTACGAGTGCAAAATTAAATTTATTGAATTACACTCGGATTTCTATCCCATTACATTGATATGTCAATAACGATTTACCCGGATAATGTCAAATTTTGAGAGTATGACCCAATCCCATTCTGGCATCTACAAGGAAATTGATCACCTCAAAATTCATATCTCCGCCTGTGATTCCATCCATGAATGCTATAGGGAGCATATGAAGGTTCAACGTATAATGGCGGAGATAAGCCAATGAAGCATCATGGGCCATCTTTATAAGGTACCAAGGCAGGTTGGTTACAGACGGACTGTCACGTCATTATATTAAAGTGTCAGGAGACAAAGGATACAACAAAAGCATCGGACTACGATGTTCCCATCTGCCCGATGCTTCTTTATATCTTATTATAATATATAGCGCTTAGAATGCCTTCGTGTAAAGATTCAGAATAATTCTACTGTCACATCACGAGGATGTGTTTCTCTTCCTATCCAATATTATTGGTTTTCGGAAGGAATAATCATTTCAGTATTTCATATTTTCATTCTGCTAATGCAGCTATAGTGGCTCGCACACGACGTTCCGTTGTCTGCATGATAGTGCCAGCATCATGATTGGTAGAACCTACATTAAGATCGGGATTGGTATATTCCATGCGACTCATCACCGGTTCACGAGCCGAGAAATGGAACTCGCAGATGCCCGTCTCGTCACGGATTCGTCGGATATTCTGCTCGTTCACTCCACTGCCAGCAAGCAGTATAATGCGTCCGTCGGCTTGCTTTTGTAGCTGCCGAAGCAATGGGATGCCTTGCTCGGCAGTAGGTTTTTGTCCGGAGGTGAGGATGCGATCAAAGCCCAGAGAGATAATGTTCTCCAAACCGTTCTGAGCATCACGACAACGGTCAAAGGCACGATGGAATGTTGTAGACAGTCCTTCTGTGTGCTGTAAGAGTAACCTACAAGCAGGCATATCCACATCTCCCTGTGGCGTGAGACAACCAAATACCACTCCATCTACGCGAAGCTGCCGACACATGTCGATGTCCGCAATCATCCGCTCCAACTCCAAAGGCGAATAGAGGAAGTCACCTCCTCTAGGACGGATGATGACATGGAGACGCGTCTTGGTCAATAATTTGCGAGCTATGCATACCTCCCCATAGGAAGGTGTGGTGCCGCCTTCAGGTATTCCTGCACAAAGTTCCACGCGATCGGCACCTCCTGCTTGCGCTGCAAGGCAACTTTCAACACCATTTGCACACACTTCTGTGTAAGCAAGTCGGTCATAGGCAAAGCAGAACCTGCCCAGGCCCTCCAAAAGGATAGGATTTGTGACTAAAGAATCATTATTTTCCATCGTAGCCTTTGTAAATGATTAAGGATATCTTCCCTTAGGAAGAGCTACAATAAAACTCACTGCCACAACAGGCAGTTTACTCATTTGGTTACTTAGTTTGTCTACTCTTGTGAGTAGTCTGCTACGAGTTCACGATATACGCGTAGCATTCTCGCCTTGATGATATAGCCCTTGAAACGACTATTGATGTCGACCACGGGCAACACGTCGGCACCAGTCTTGTCGAATTTCTCCATCACCTCTTCCATGGGTTCGTTGTCGTAGAGATATCCTGGCACAGGTATCATGAGCTGACTCACACGGAAACGATGATACAACTCTGAGCGGAAGATGACGTGTCTGATTTTGTTGATGTCAATCACTCCAAGCAATCGCATACCTTCATCAACCACAGGGATAAAAGTGTCTTTGCTGTTGCTGAGCACATCAACAAGCTTACCCATCTTCATGTTCGGCGAAACAGTAATCACATCCTTCTCGATGACCGACCCCATGCTCATCAACGTGAGCACACTACGCTCTGTATGGTGCGTGAGAAGCTTGCCCTCGCGTGCCAAACGCATAGCATAGATACTATGAGGCTCGAAGATTGATATGACCATCACACTGACAACAGCCACCAGTATCAGAGGAACAAAAAGGTCATAACCTCCCGTTATCTCAGCGATAAGGAATATACCAGTGAGCGGGGCATGCATCACACCCGACATGACACCGGCCATTCCAAGGAGCGTGAAGTTCTTTTCGGGCAGGTAAACACCTATTTCCTCCATATTCCATACTCTAGCAAAGAGGAATCCTGCGAACCCTCCCACAAACAAAGAGGGAGCAAATGTACCACCACATCCGCCTGCACCGTTGGTCGACGAGGTAGCGACAATCTTGGTAAGCATGACAAAAGTGATATAGACCACCAAGAGTTCGGAGTGCCCATAGAATAGTGACCCATTCATCACTTGGCTCCAGTCAGTTTCCGTCTGGCCATTGATAAATATCGCAATGGAGTTGTAACCCTCACCATAGAGGGATGGAAACAGGAAGATAAGTGTGCTAAGCAATAGTCCGCCAGTAATAAGCTTCGCATAAGGATGCTTTTTCATGCGAGCGAATTTGTCCTCGCAGAAGGTCATAGTACGCATGAAATAAAGGCTCATAAAGCCACAGAATACACCAAGAAGCAACGAGGCAGGAAGGCGATCCACACTCCAGGCACTGTCCAAATGAAATGTGAAAAGAGAAGCCGATCCCATGAAGAGATAGGAACAGATGTCGGCTGTGATGCTGGAAATGAGGATAGGCACGAGCGAAGACATCGTCATGTCAATCATCAAGACCTCCAGTGTAAACACCAGTCCGGCAATAGGCGCCTGGAAGATGCCAGAAATGGCAGCGGCGCTACCGCAGCCTACAAGCAGCATCACAGTGCGCTTGTTCATCTTGAAATATTGGCCCAAGGTCGAACCGATGGCAGAACCGGTCAATACGATTGGAGCCTCAGCTCCCACCGAACCACCGAAGCCGATAGTAAGGGCCGATGCAACAACCGAAGTCCAAGTGTTATGACGTTTGATTTGGGAGTTTTTGGTAGAGATGGCATAAAGAACCCGTGTGATGCCATGAGAGATATTGTCGCGCACCACATACTTGATGAATATTGTAGTGAGATAGATACCAATGACTGGAAAGATGAGATAGAGCCAGTTGGCAGTATCAGTCAGGAATCCTGACGTGAGTAGTTTTTGTATAAGATGAATCAGAGTGTGTAGCAACCACGCTGCGATCGATGCGAGAACACCGATCATTAGTGCGAGGGCATAGGTCATCTGCCTATCCGGCACGCGTTGTCTAATCCAAGTGATGCTATTTTCTTTCAATATCTTATCTGTCAAAATCTGATTGTTCAAAGTAAAAGAAAGGAGGTCTTTCTAAAAAGTCGAAGAGCAGAGCGTTCAAGCTAATGACTTGAGGTCATGCCTTGATCCGTCTGCCCTGTATGTATTCTCTTCAAACATTAAGCTCTTATTATACTCACTTCCCCATTTTGGCCAAGCTTAATAATGGAACTTGGTGTATGAGGTTTATGCTCGTTGCGACGGGCCCAGCACACATAGTCGACACTGTCGAGCAACTCTTGTGAGATATCCTTATAATTCTGGGCTGCCGGTTGACCGCTGATGTTAGCGCTGGTACTTACCAAAGCCTTTTGAAAGCGATAGCACAACTCCTTAGAGAACTCTTCCTTTGTGATACGCATAGCTATCGAACCATCTTCTGCGATAAGGTTGGGGGCAAGATTCACAGCTCCTTCGAGGATAACTGTTGTGGGTTTGGTGGCCAAGTCCAACAAATCCCATGCTACTGTAGGCACATTGCGGACATAGCGTTGCAGACGTGCGTCTGAGTCAACAAGGCAGATGAGTGCCTTGGAATCGTCTCGCTGCTTGATTTTGTAAACCTTAGCCACCGCATCAGCGTTGGTCGCATCACATCCGATACCCCACACCGTATCGGTGGGATAGAGAATAACACCGCCCTCATTGAGGACCTTTACGGCGTTCCTAATATCTTCTTCTTGAGTCATTTCTTCTATGCTTTTCAGCGCAAAGATACATATTCTTAATGAAGTTTCAAATTTTTTCCGATGCAAATCGAATGGTTTTCGTAATAAAAATATAACTTTGTGCGTAGATTCAAGTCTTCTTAATCGATTTCAAAACAGCATCTTAATTAATATCTAAAAAATGGAAACTACTAATGGATTTGTAATGGCTCGTCCGATGATGTCATTCTCGGACTCAGCAAAAACAGTATGGAACAAGTATGCCGTGTTTACAGGACGCGCTCGCAGATCAGAATTTTGGTGGTGGTTTTTGCTCACAGCCATCCTTGGCTCTGTGACTACTGCCCTCGACGCGTCTCTCGGTTTGAACTTCACATTCTTTGATGTCGATCAAGATTTTGGTCCCCTTAACGTCGTCTATTCACTCATAGTTCTCCTCCCAAACTTAGCTGTGACGATCCGTCGTCTGCACGACATAAACTACAGCGGATGGTATTTCCTCTTCGTGTTCATCCCATTATTTGGCCTTCTCTTGATGCTTTGGTGGACCACACGCGACTCACAGCGCATTGATAACGAATACGGGCCTTCCCCAAAATATTATACTCCCGATAATAATGTAGCTCCGGCAGAGCCCGGCATCTAGCCAATGAGACTCCAAATGGTCATTTAGCTGCTCTGACAAGCATGTGTTATCCGTTCGATAAGATTATTATAACAAATAATATTTTCAAAAACAAAATGAGAAATAAATTCCTTTTCCCCATCGTCGCCCTATTTACTATGGCGACTGCCAGTGCAGAGAATAATATTCCTACCTGGATCAACAACGTAAAATTCTCCGGATACACCATGCTTCAATACCAGTACACTGGTAAGCCGAAAGAAAAGGACAACACCTTCAATATTCGCTTCACCCGCTTGACACTTGATGGGCGCGCCGGTACCGACTGGTATTGGAAGATTCAGTTGCAGCTCAACGGCAACACTTCCACACTCACTGCCTCGCCGCGTATCGTAGATGCCTTCGCCGAATGGCAGAAATACGAGTTCTTCCGCGTCAAGGTGGGCGAGTTCAAGCGTGGTTTCACCTTTGAAAGTCCGATGAGTCCTATCGATCAAGGGTTCATGGGATTCTCTCAAAACGTTAGCAAACTGTCATATTTCTCTGACCGTGTGGGTGCCATCAATAGCAATGGACGTGACCTCGGCATACAGGCACAGGGTGATTTGTTGAAGAACAACGCTGGTCGCAACCTCTTACACTACCAGGTAGGCGTATATAACGGCCAGGGTATCAATACCAGCGACGTAGACAATCGCAAGGATATCGTCGGTGGCGTATGGGTGATGCCTGTCAAGGGAATGCGCCTCGGCGTGTTTGGCAGTGAGGGCAGCTATGCCCGCAAAGGCACATGGACCAATGAACAAGGCAACGCTGTTGACGAGGTACGCAGCCTGCCTCAGCATCGCTACGCCATCTCAGGCGAGTATATCGTGAATGATTGGACCTTCCGCTCAGAGTATATCCACTCAACGGGGCGTGCATTCAAAACCACATACAACAGTTCAGCCGATGCCAGCAAGTGCGATTTGAACGACCAAATCGGAGATAAAGCTGATGGTGTCTATGCTCTTGCCATCGCGCCTATCGTCAAAGGTAAGTTCTATGCCAAGGCCCGTTACGACCTCTATCGTCCTTCAGGCAACTGGAGCGATGCCAAGACGAACTATGAGGTGGGACTCAACTATAACTTCCATCCCAATATTCAACTCAAGGGCGAATATGTTCGTGTGAACGACCGCTCATTGCCTACTCACAACTACGACATGATCGACGTGCAGTTGGACTTCAAATTCTAAACCCAATTTTTTCGGTGGACGAAACATCTTAGTATTTCGCACGCCCATCAAAAAACCAAGGGGCTGGAGAATCAAAACGATTTTCCAGCCCCTATTGCCTTCTGAGCTTCTTGGAGCATTAAGAAGCTCTGTAGACTCAGAACACTCGGAGTCATTTGGTCTCTTTCTCTCCTGGTAATGGCCAGTTTGGGGAAGGCTGGTGTAGTTTCTTTATCTCACGATCCAATGCCTTGACCTTCTCAGGATATTGACTGGCAAGGTTGTGTTGCTCGGTTGGATCCTCTTTGATATTATAAAGCTCCAAGGGCTGTCCCTTCTTCACGGTGACGGCTTTCCAATCTCCCTGTCTTGCCGCACGTTGAGTGCCAGGGAACTCCCAGTAGAGAATACGCTTTCCTGTCTCCACATTACCACCATAAAACAACTCATGCACGTCCATGCCATCAATGTGTCGGGGTAGCGCCTTTGTACTTCCAGTGATGGCTGCCAGCGTAGGCATGAAGTCGGGGAAATATACCAGATTGTCCACGGTCCGTACGGGCACGCGGCCAGGTTGGTTTACGATGAGCGGCACACGGATGCCCCCTTCATAGAGCTGTCCCTTGGTGCCACGGAGTCCACCGCCACTATTGAGTTCCTTTCGCGGTGCCATCACGGCCACGCCATTGTCGCTAGCGAAGATGATTATCGTGTTTTCTCTCAACCCTAATGCATCTACGGCACCTATCACCTTGCCGACATTGTCGTCCAAATGGGTTATCAACGCTGCATAACGCTTGGTGTCTGCCGCCCATTTCGCCTCGTCGTCATACCATGAGGTCTGATCCATGTGGTAGGGTTCGTGGGGTGCATCGTAAGCTAGAAAAAGGAAAAACGGCTGGTCCTTGGATCTATTGATAAATCCGATAGCATCATCTGTGGATATCTCAGTGTTGTGTCGCACATGGGCATCATTGGCATTCTCATTGATATTGATGAGACTGTCTCCATGAAACCTATAGTAAGGGTAGTAATAATAGGGCCCGTTGCTAATCGCCGTGGATATCGCCCATCCATAAAACTCATCAAATCCGCGGTGGTTGGGGGTAGCCGTTGGGTCGTAACCATCAAGGTGCCACTTATTCACCAAGCAACTACGGTATCGGGCAGTGCCAATCACTGTCGCCAAAGTGGTGTCCTCTGGCAGTAGGTTTACGCGCCTGTTGTACGTACTATCGCCCCTTGGAGAAATCTTCAGTCCGCGTATTCCGCCCACTGGGCACTGGTTGTCGCGGATGCGTGAATGCCCCGAATGCTTGCCTGTCATCAGCGTGCAGCGAGACGGAGAGGATATGCCGCTACCAGCATAGCACTGGGTGAACCGGGTGCCTGTTGCCGCCAACCGGTCTATATTGGGTGTCTGGATATAATCGTTGCCATAACAGTGCAAGTCGCCATAGCCCAAGTCATCCGCCAAGATGAAGATGATGTTGGGCTGTTTAGGGGTAGCCGATTGTTCTGTAGATTGTGCCACTGCTGGAGAGCATGTGCCAAGCAAGGCAGCACCAAATAGATATTTTGTTTTTGTCATTGGAATTTGTTTAGTGGACTATTTCGTTCTACAAAGTAAATACTATTAGATTTATCTCCCCATGAAATCTTGATTTATTTTACTTTTAATTTGGCGGAAGCCTTCGCAAGGGTACTTTGTGATTACTAAAATCGCCTTACTGCTCGTCTCTAATAATTGATTATCTATCTCGACATTCTCGTTGTTTGCCCAACAATTATTACTTTTGTCGCGCACGAAACAAAAACTATTTACTATATTTGCAGTACAATACGTACAAAATCAGTTGGATTATGAAATCAATCAACACAGACAAGGCTCCCGCAGCAATCGGTCCTTACAGTCAGGCCATCAAGGCCGGTCATTTGGTGTTCGTCAGTGGTCAACTCCCCATTGACCCATCAACCGGCGCGTTTGCCGAAGGGGGTATCAAAGAACTCACTCGTCAGAGTCTCACCAATATGAAACACATCCTCTCGGAGGCTGGTTACAAAATGAGCGATGTGGTGAAGACCACCGTCTTTCTGACCGACATGGCAGACTTTGCTGAAATGAATGAGGTCTATGCTGAGTTTTTCAGCAATCCCTTTCCTGCCCGCTCGGCTATTGCAGTCCAGGCTTTGCCTAAGAACGCACGTGTAGAAATCGAGTGCATTGCCTCTGAAAAATAGAACAGCCTCTCCCTAGCCCTCCCCAGTAGGGAAGGGAATGCCTTTTAGGTTTACCCAATTATAAAGAAATCCCTCAATATAAAAATAGCATTACAATAGTTTTCCCTTCCCTATTGGGGAGGGCTAGGGAGAGGCTGTTCCTCCTTATTGGTCTTATAGCCCATAGCTTCGGCCTTTTTCCAAAGCAGTTTGGCGCGCCCAGCGTCCTCACGCACGCCTGTACCATTCCAATAGCACCAACCCAAGAGGGCCAGGGCCTCGGGGTGCTTCTGGCGCTCAGCATACTTCAATATGCGGCATGCATCCTCATAGTTCTCTTCGCGAAGCAAGCGCTTTGCTCGTTCCACTGCCTCTTCGTAAGTCTCATTGGACTCGTCGTCGGAATATCCAAAAAAAGTACGCCACAAACTATTTCCCATATCGATATTGCCAAAAGAAAAAATCACGGCAATCACAACATCATGCCGTACCATGCAAAGATAACGATAATATGTCGTCATTTGCGATGAAAAAGCCAAAAAAGTAATATCTTTGCCCGCATGAATGGCAAACTAAACGATTGGTGATGCCGCGCGTAAAACGAATAAAGGATAAAACAATGATCAAGATTTATGGCATGAAAACTTGCGTACACTGCCAGGCAGTGGAACGGCAAATAGTAGGCGACGATCGCTTTGAGTTTATTGATATTGGTACATACGTAGGCAATATGAAGGAATTTATACGCCTCAGGGACAAAAGTCCGGTGTTCGATGAATCCAAGGCTGGGGGGTATATTGGCATTCCTTGCTTTGTCTTAGAGGATGGCACGATTACCATCTCGCCTGAAGACGTCGGCCTTCTACCTAACAGCGATGAAGAAGAGACAGAAGAAGAGGGTGACAAATGCAGCATTGACGGCAAAGGGTGCTAAACACGCCCATTTGCTTTATTATTGACACGCGATTGGCATCCTTTGGCGCTGCACCCATATTTGGGGGCTCTTGACAAGCCTCCAAACGGCATAGCCAAGACTTATCTTCCACAGCCCGAAACCGTAGTTTGGAAAAAATCAAGGGCAGAAAACACATGACAAGAGATTATACTTATTTATTTGAAAATACCCTTACTCATAGACGGTTGCCAAGTCATAGGATAAAATATTAGGCCGCGTTTGCAAGGTTTCTTGTTTTTCGGCGATTCATATATAACAATAGTTCGTTATAAAATTATTCGTTATAAGAAGTTCA
>Ga0183095_11450_pt1 | contig 17679 bp, 15 predicted proteins | sample BioMet4_FD_130346 | JGI IMG/M metagenome (GOLD analysis project Ga0183095, IMG submission 130346) | Microbial communities from bioreactor (seeded with sewage sludge) at LBNL, California, USA - Biofuel metagenome 4 (v2) (version 3) | ecosystem: Engineered > Bioreactor > Anaerobic > Unclassified ...
ATTATCAATGTACAGTAGGTGACAATGAAGAACGTTTGCTGAAAGCCTTTGACATTGCTGCTCACAGAGCCGACATTATTATTACTACCGGCGGATTAGGACCGACCCGTGGTGACATTACCAAGGAAATGGTTGCTAAATATTTAGGTTTGCCTTTGGAACTAAATGCTATGTGGATAAATAAGTTGGAAACTTATTTTAAATCCCGTGGCCGTGTCATGACGGACAACAATAGGAAACAGGCAATGGTTCCCCAAGGAGCCACGGTCTTTTATAATGAGGTGGGAACAGCACCGGGACTGGCAGTAAAGTCTCAGGACGGAAAAATCTTTATAATGCTTCCGGGACCACCGGCAGAAACACAGCATGTTTTCACAGAACATGTCATGCCATATTTACGTAAAGAATTTGCCAGTCAGGGTGTTATTCATTCCAGAGTACTGCATTTACGTAACATTACAGAATCTGCCTGTGCTGCCAAATTAGATGATTTAATCATGGCCCAGACTAATCCTACTATAGCCACCTATGCCAGACGGGGAGAGATAGTAGTCCGTATTACAGCCAGAGGAAATACTTTGGAAGAAGCAGAAGCTTTAAACAAAGGAATGGAAGAAAAAATCCGGGCATTACTGGGAAAACATATTTACGGTGTTGACTACGAGAATATGGCTGAAGTTTTAGGCAATATGCTTAAAGCCCATAACTACACTATCGCTTGTGCAGAGTCCTGTACAGGAGGACTGGTTTCCAGCATGATTACCGACATACCCGGCAGTTCAGACTATTTATTGGGTTCAGTAGTATCCTACAGCAATATGGCCAAACATAAGGTACTGGGAGTAAAACAAGAAACCCTTGACAAATACACTGCCGTTAGCGAACAGACAGCTAAGGAAATGGCAGAAGGAGTGCGGAAACTTTTTGGCACAACCTTTGGAGTAAGTATAACCGGCATTGCCGGTCCTAGCGGCGGAACACCGGAGCAACCGGTAGGTTTAGTTTACATAGCTGTGAGCAGTCCCTTGGGAACTACCTGTGAAGAACACCGCTTCATGAGTTCCCGTTTAACGAATAAATTGCGCAGTGCCATGACTGCCATGTCCCAAACCATGGATACAATTAAAGAATTACAACAGGAGAAAAAATGAGTAAAGACAAAAAGACTAAAAAAGAATCAAGCAGAAAGACCTATAGTAAAAAAGAAAGCAGCCATAAAGAATACGGCAAAAAATCAACAGGCAGAAAACCGCCTTTTGGTAAAAGAACCGGCAGCAAAGACAGCAATAAAAGATATGGCACTAAAAAAGGCAATTTCAGAAAAAATGAAGATTTGGAAAACTTGAAGGATGATTATCTGGTTCCGGACATTGATACAATTGATGTACCGCCCAGCACTGAAGAAAGTGATATTATGGATATCCCTGATTCCATTGTTCCTGTCGTTCCGGAACAAACAGCTATGTTCGGGGAATTGGAACTTGATAAAAAAATTGTCAGTGCTTTAACTGACATGGGATTTGAAGAGCCTTCGCCCATTCAAAAAGAAGCGGTTCCCACAGCCTTACTTGGTAAAGATGTTATTGGCCAGGCTCAGACCGGTACCGGTAAAACCGCTGCCTTTGGTATTCCTATTATCCAAAATTTAACTGACAGAAAACATATTCAAGCTTTAATTATGTCACCTACCAGAGAACTGGCTATACAAGTGGCAGAAGAAATAACTAAAATCGGCCGCACCAAGCGCATTAAAGTTTTGCCTGTTTACGGCGGTCAGCCTATTGACAGACAGATTCGTTCCTTGAAAAACGGCGTCCAGATTGTTATCGGTACACCGGGACGTTTGCTGGATCATTTACGCCGGGGCACTATTAAGTTGGATCATATTAAATTCTTGGTTGTAGACGAAGCAGATGAGCTTTTGGATATGGGCTTTATTGCCGATATGGAAGAGATTATGCGTACTCTGCCTGCAGCCAGACAGACCATGCTCTTTTCTGCTACCATGCCCAAACCGATTTTGACCTTAACCAGAAAATTTATGAAAACCCCTAAGGTTATAGCCATTCATAAAGAAGTTGTCACAGCACCTACCATTGACCAATACTACTACGAGACTCGTGACAAAGTTGATGGTCTCTGCCGTGTTTTGGATACAGAAGAAAACTGCAAGATGATTGTTTTCTGCCGTACCAAAAAAGGCGTAGATGATTTGGTTATGGCCATTGGCATGCGAGGCTATCAGGCAGAAGGTCTTCATGGTGACCTGAATCAGAATCAGCGTGATAAAGTCATGAAGAAATTCCGTGACAATAAAATTGATATTCTGGTTGCTACTGATGTGGCCGCAAGAGGTCTGGATATAGATAATATTACCCATGTAGTAAACTTTGATATTCCTCAGGATCCGGAAAGCTATGTTCACAGAATTGGCAGAACCGGTCGTGCCGGCAACAGCGGTATTGCTATTACCTTTATTACCCCACGTGAATTCCGCCAGTTAAAATTAATTGAGCGCATTGTTAAAACTAAAATTCAACGGAGAGAACTGCCTACAGATGCTAATGTTCTGGAAAGACAAAGAGAGCAGATTGTCTCCAAGCTCCAAGCTGTTTTGGAACAGAATAATTTTGACGAATACAAGAGTATTGCAGACAGAGTAGCAGAAGATTATAGCCTGGAAGACGTTGCTGCGGCAGCTTTAAAGCTTATGCAAGAAGGTGTAAAAGCTTTAGAAACACCCAAGAGCTCTGCCGAGCAAGAGGATTTGATGAACACAGGAGCACGGTCCGGTATGGTCAGACTGTTCTTTAATCTGGGCAGAACCAGCAAGGTTACTATTCCTGATTTTGTCAAGGCTATTGCTAAAGAAGCAGAAATACCCGGCAAAGTCATCGGCTCTATCAATCTGTATGATAAATTTACTTTTGTGGAAATTCCTTTGGAATATGCCGAAAAAGTTATTAACGTTATGAAACACAGCACTATTAAAGGCTATAAAATTAACGTAGAACCGGCTAAAGCTAGACAATAAACTTAAAGTAAAATAACGGGTTTCTCATTGCGAGAGACCCGTTTGTATGTTATTATGATAAGCGTTGGAACACATAAAAAAGGTGGATAATGCCGTGAATATTAATTGGGATTTAATTAAAGAAAAAGCTTTAGAAGTTGTAAACAAGGAAAGTAAGCAATACGAAAATAATGCTCTTGTGAATACGCAAAAAGTATTAAAAGCATTTAAAGAACATCAAGTTTCTGATTATTATATGAAACCAACTACAGGCTATGCCTATAATGACGTAGGACGTGAACAGCTGGATTTAATCTATGCTGATATATTCAAAGCTGAGGCAGCACTGGTCCGTTCTCAGTTTGTTTCCGGCACCCATGCCTTAGCGGTAGCTCTTTTAGGCAACTTAAAACCCGGTGACGAAATGGTAGCTGCCACAGGTACTCCTTACGATACCATGCAAACCATTATCGGCGCTCCTGTCAAAACTCCCGGTTCTTTAACAGACCAAGGTGTCATTTACAAAGAAGTGCCTATGATAGGCACTAAACCTGATTTAGAAGCAATAAAAAAAGCTGTAACCACTAAGACCAAGCTGGTACATATTCAGCGTTCTTGTGGCTATAGCAGCGTTCGCAGCACACTCTCTGTTGCTGCCATCGGGGAAATCTGCCAAACTGTTAAAGCTATTAATCCAAAGATTATTTGTTTCGTAGATAATTGCTATGGTGAATTTATGGAAGCTCAGGAACCTACAGAAGTAGGTGCTGATTTAATGGCCGGTTCTTTAATTAAAAATCTGGGTGGGGGACTTGCTCCTACCGGGGGATACATAGTAGGGAAGAGCAAGCTGGTAGAACTGGCCTCTTACCGTCTTACAGCACCCGGACTAGGCGGAGAAATGGGTGCTACTTTAGGTGATACGGCCAGAGAATTTTACCAAGGTTTATTCCTGGCTCCTCATGTTGTTTTACAAGCAGTAAAAACTGCTATCTTTGCTGCAGAAGTATTCAGACTGTTGGGTTTTAAAGTTAACCCTCTGCCTAATGCCCTGCGCAGCGATATCATTCAAACAATAACCTTAAAAACGCCGGAAAACCTCTGTGCTTTCTGTGAAGCTATTCAGGCAAATTCACCTGTTGATGCTAACGCTACACCTGTACCGGGAGAATTGCCCGGCTATCAGGACAAAGTCATCATGGCTGCAGGAACCTTCGTCCAAGGTGCTTCTATTGAGCTTAGTGCCGATGCTCCCATGCGTGAACCTTACAATGTTTACTTCCAGGGTGGACTGACTTTTGAGCATGGTATTATTGCTATATTGTCTGCTGCCAAAGAAATTATGACTATAAAATAAAAGCTGTTTTACCGAAAATAAACAGGTGATAATATGCATGAAATTTTAGGCAATAAAGAAAATTTAAAAAACAATATTATTCTTGCTTTAGAGGCTATCTACGATTTAACCGTACCCCAGGGACAACTGATTACAGAAGAATTAGCCAGAACCATGGTGGAAATTTCTCAGGAAATCAATAGAGAAGTTTCCATATATGTTGCCCGTAATGGTACCATTCTCAGTGTGTCAGTTGGCTCTGACAACCAGGTGGATTTACCCAAACTACGGGAAAGACGGGGTAAAAACCGCCTAAACGGCTATCGCTGCATTCATACTCATCCCGGTGGCTCCAGCCAGCTAAGTGGTGTAGATATTTCCGCTTTAAAAGATTTACATTTTGATGCTATGGCAGCTTTAGGTTGGGCCAAGAACAATACTGAACATGTGGAAGTGTCTTTTGGGGTAATAGCCGATCTAACTGAAAATGATGATGCCCTTGTCCAAGAATTCGGACCTTATACCCTTAAAGACAGTTGTGCTTTGGGTTTCGGTAATTTAATCAATACCATAGAACATCTGCTCAGTAAAAAATCCCGCCAGCATTCATTGGTAGAAGAACCGGAAAGAGCTATGCTGGTTTCTTTGGAATGGGGACAGGACAATCATTTGTGGAGTTCTAAAGATTCTTTGGAAGAATTGGCCCTATTAACAAAAACAGCCGGTGCCAATGTTATCGGCATGTTTTCCCAAAAACGGCCTAAACCTGACCCTGCCTATTTCATTGGCTATGGAAAAATGCGGGAATTGGTTCTCTATGCCCAACAGGAAGATATAGATTTATGTATTTTTGATGATGAACTGTCTCCTGCTCAGCAACGAAACCTGGAAAAGGTTCTAGGCACGCGAGTTATTGATAGAACAGGATTAATTCTCGATATATTTGCCCAAAGGGCAACCACTAATGAAGGAAAAATGCAAGTAGAACTGGCTCAGCTGAAATACAATCTGCCGAGAATCATGGGACAGGGACTTAGTCTATCCAGACTGGGGGGTGGTATTGGTACCAGAGGACCCGGAGAAACCAAGCTGGAAGTAGATAGAAGAAAAATTCGGGACAGAATCTCCGTCATTGAACAACAGATAGAAAAAATGAGTACTGTCCGGACCTTGCATCGGAATAAACGAGAAAAAAATGCTGTTCCCAGAATAGGTCTGGTGGGTTATACCAATGCAGGAAAATCTACTTTACTTAATGTTCTCACTAATTCTGATATCTATGCTCAAGACCAGCTGTTTGCCACTTTGGACCCAACTACCAGACAGTTGGAGCTAGCTAATAAGCAAGAAGCCGTTTTAACCGATACAGTTGGCTTTATCCAACGGTTGCCTCACCAGTTGGTAGCTGCCTTTAAATCAACTTTGGAAGAAGTTACAGAAGCAGATTTACTCCTTCATGTGGTAGATTTGAGCCATCCTCTTTACAAAGAACAAATGACGGCTGTCTTTCAGGTTCTTAAAGAATTGGATGCTTTGGACAAAACCATCATTACTGTCTACAATAAAATAGATAAAATTTCTGATAGAGAAAGCTTCTGTGCTCGTCTTAATCAAGAAGAAAATACCATATGCGTTTCCGCTAAAGAAAAAATCGGACTTGATAAACTTCTTGCTCTTATCAGCCAAAATCTTAAATTCAGCTCTGTGGAAGTACAGCTGATTTTTTCCTATGCAGACTCTGCCAAAGCAGCCAAGCTCCACGAACTCTGTACTGTCCTGAAGCAAGAATATACAGAAAAGGGCATTGTGCTGAATGTGAGAATGACAAAGGACCTGTACGCAGAGTATGAAAAGTACTGTGTAAAGTAACAATAGATGTAGCTTGCTTTTAGCCTTATTATTGCACTAAATTTATTATTATGTTATAATATAAATTCAATAAAGACAGTTCATTTGTACCATCCTGTCTATAAACAAAACTAGGGCATTAGCGGCCTTAGGCTGCTATTTTTTTGTCCTTAACAAGGAGCGAAAAATTATGAAAGAATTATCAAAAACACAGAAAATTACCATCTCAGCACTGGCCATGGCTATGTATGTAGTCATCATGATCTTCACCCAAAGCTTTGCTTTTGGTCAGTATCAGGTTCGTTTGGCTACAGCCATTTACGGATTGTCTGCCCTCTTCCCTTTTCTAATCATACCATTAGGCATAGCTAACTGCCTTAGCAATACGATAATGGGAGGTTTAGGACCTCTGGATATGCTTGGTGGGGGATGTGTAGGTATTCTGACCTGCAGCTTAATCGTACTGGCTAAGCGCCATAATCTATCTAATTTATTTATTGTTGTGATTATTACCTTAGTACCGGGTTTAGGCGTAGCAACCTGGCTGTCCTATTTACTGCATATTCCTTATAGTGTATTGGCTTTATCTTTGGTTATTGGTCAATTTTTCCCGGGAATTGTTGGTGCTGTTGCTGTAACAGCCTTAGAAAAACGCTATAACAAAGAAAATCAAATACAGAAAGAAGTTGCCAATAATGCGAACTAAAGAAGAATTACAGAGTGTTACGCTCCTTGGAAGTAATGTGACTAAATATTCAGATAATTATAGCCCTGAAGTTTTAGAAACTTTTCTTAATAAACATCCTGAACGTGATTATTTTGTTAAATTTAACTGTCCTGAATTTACCAGCTTATGTCCTAAAACCGGACAACCTGATTTTGCAACTATCTACATATCCTATGTGCCGGATAAAAAAATTGTAGAAAGCAAATCTTTAAAACTGTATCTCTTCAGTTTCCGTAACCATGGGGATTTTCATGAAGACTGCATGAATATTATCCTGGAAGATTTAATTAAGCTTATGAATCCTAAGTACATTGAAGTCTGGGGAAAATTTACACCTCGTGGCGGACTATCCATTGATCCTTATTGCAATTATGGCAAACCCAAAACTGACTGGTTTAAAGTTGCCAAAAAACGTTTGGCCTATCATGATTTATATCCGGAAGTTGTAGATTACAGAAAATAGTAAAAAGTAGCTTTACAGACTAAAAGATGGTGTCGAAATTCATAATATGTCAGCAAAATTGTTTAAAAACTAGAATTGTAACCACAAGAAGCTGAAAACCCGCATAAATACTGGTGTCTCAGAATACGACCTCCAAATTTGCGTTTTGAGCGGTTTTTTCAGAGGGGTCCTAATGTTTATACCTGTAATTTATAGCTAAAATCACAGATTCAACTAAAACCAACAAAAAAGCCATAAGATTTGTGTCTAGACAAGGAAAACGGGAGCAATCAAGAAAAGGATAGAACATGATGGTTCATCCTTATCGAGATTGCTCCCATTTAACGCAGTATAGACCAAATATCATAGCTTTTATAGCATTCTAAATACGGCAATAACTTTACCCATGATCTGAATATTGTCTGTGCCCAAAATTGGCTCATAAGCATCGTTCTCCGGTTGCAGACGTATTTGCTTAAGTTCCCGGAAATAACGCTTGATAGTGGTATCTTCGCCGTCTATAAGGGCCACAACAATATCACCATTGTTGGCAAAATTCTGTTTGCGAACAAAAATATAATCATGCTCCAAAATACCGGCATTTTTCATACTATCACCAACAACCGCCATCATAAACACATCGTCCTGGCAGCCAAGTAAATCCAAAGGAATAGGGTAGGTCTCTTCAATGTTTTCCACAGCTAAAATCGGCTGGCCGGCATGTACAGAACCAACCAATGGTACAGGAACAACAGTCTTCTGACGCCAGGCAGCATCTTCCGTAACACTGATAGCACGAGGTTTATCCTGATCTCGGCTCAAAATACCCATATCAGCTAACTTATGCAAATTAGCATGAACACTGGCACTGGAAGAAAGACCAACAGCTTTGCCAATTTCACGAACAGTAGGAGGAAATCCTTTAGTAGAAATAAACTCTCTAATATATTCAAGGATATGTTTTTGACGGTCATTTAGTACTGGTGCAGAGCCATCTTTCATCTTTTTCTTCATAAATTGATACCTCCGGAAAATTATTTATATAAATAGTATAGCAGGCAAACTAACGCTTGTCAAACAATTGTTTGTATAAATAACGTCCGATAATATATATTATGTAAAATAGTTGAAAATATAGATGTGTTCGGTTCTTAAATAATATTACAAGGAATTAACGTATTGTTTTTATCTAAAGGAAAAGGTCTGTCAATCATACAAACAACTCCACCATTTGTTAATTCCAAGGAACTTTTTGCAAGTAAGTGAAAGTTTTTAACTGTTCTAATATCAGGACTAGCAGACATTTTAATTTCAAGAGGAAATATTTCCCCATTTTGTTCTATTACCAGATCTATTTCTTTCTGATTAGTATCTCTGTAAAATGAAATATTGACTTTTAGTGAAGAATAAGCAAAGCCTCTAAACAGTTCTCCTACTACATAATTTTCAAAGTAGTGGCCGCTGGCAGCACCCTTCATCAAGGTATCTTTGCTTGTCCATGAGGAAAGATACGCACAAAAACCTGTATCACAAAAATATACTTTAGGCTTTTTAATAAGACGTTTTAGTTCATTATTGGAAAATGGTTCCAGCAGATATACTATACCCATAGTTTGCAAAATTTTAATCCATTCCTTAGCTGTTGCCACAGTGATATCTGCGGCATTGGCAATATCTGAATAGTTCAAGATGTTGCCGGCAAAAGCAGCGCAGGCACGCAGCGCTTTATTAAAACCTGTAGTATCTAATACACCGTTGTCATCTACAGCATCTCGCATTATATAGTTGTTTACATATGATTCGTAATATACCATAAGCTGCTCGCCATCCATATTTACAGTTCCCGGCATACCTCCCCGCCAAATAGCATCGAAAACATTTACAATGTTATTTTTCGAAAAAGAATTTTGGCGCTCTACTAAACTATCATATGTAAAATCTATAGGTCCTAAAGCAGTAAGTCCTAATTTTTCTCTTTGTGATAAACTATACATTTTAAGAATACATACCCTACCTGTTAAAGAATCTCTGGCTTCTTTGAGTAACCTTTTACTTTCAGAACCTGTTAACCAAAATAAACCATTTTCTTCGGTCTCATCACACATAATTTTAATTGTTTCAAAAAGTTCTGGAGCTTTTTGAATTTCATCAATTAGAATAGGCGGCTTATGTACTTGAAAGAATAATCGAGGATCAGTACGAGCCAATTCTCTTTCCTGAAAGTTATCCATGGAAACGATCGTTCTATTTTCATGTTCTGCCAACTTTTTGAGCATAGTGGACTTTCCCACTTGTCTAGCACCTGTAATCATGAGAGCTTTAAATATGGTATTCATTTTTAAAAATTTTCTTTCCAGTTCACGTGTTATGTACTTCATACTGCTCCCTCCTAATTATAAATCATGGTATAAAATTAGTTTAAGTTATAGCGTACTATAATTTAAACTAATTTTATACCATGTATGACTTAAAATCAAGGGTTATCAGCTTTTTGGTTTGGCATTCCAAACCAAGAGAGCTAAACAAGTTAATGCAAGTATTCTTATGCCTATTCCCGAATTTCTAATTCTCTTAGATAATTTTTCAGTGGAGTATTTTAGTGAAAATATTTAAACTATTACTCCTCCTCCTAAAACCTCATCACCATCATAGATAACAGCTGCCTGACCTGGAGTAATAGCTCTCTGAGGCTCGTCAAAAGTTAATTCTACCCTTTCATTTGACTTAGGTGTAACCTTTACCCATTGCTCAGGTTGTCTGTAACGAATTTTAGCTCGGCAGCGAATACTGTCTTTAGGTGGTTTGCCGGAAATCCAATTAAACTCATTGACAAGAGCTTTATTATTAAATAAATCTTCTTGAGGACCAAGAACTATTGTATTATTTGCCGGGTTAATTCTGATAACGTATACGGCATAAGGCAAGGATAATCCGAGACCTGTGTGTTGACCTATCGTGTAATGAATTATGCCATTATGGGTACCTAAAATATTTCCTTCTGCATCGATAAATTTTCCTTGCGTAGATTTTTTCCCGGTATGTAGTTCAATAATTTTAGCATAATCTCCATCCGGCACAAAGCAAATATCCTGGCTATCAGGCTTATGGGCGTTGCGAAACCCATTTTCCTCTGCAATTTTACGAGTTTCAGTTTTCCTTAATAATCCCAGTGGAAATAAAGTATGGGCCAATTGTTGTTGAGTCATAGAATACAACACATAGCTTTGATCTTTTGAAGAATCCAAAGCCTTTTTTAAATGATAGCCGGACACATCCTGAGTAATGCGTGCATAATGTCCCGTTACAATGTATTGGCAATTCAATATTTTAGCCCGGTCAAACAATTTAGCGAATTTCATATAACGGTTACAGTCTATACAAGGATTAGGAGTAATACCACTTTCATAGCTAGAAATAAATTTATCAATAATTTTACTACGAAAATCATCCGTGAAATTAAAAACATAATATGGCATTTTTAGTTTTCGTGCAACACTTCTGGCGTCTTCTACATCGTTCAATGCACAGCATGTGTGTTCACGAGAAAGGCCCGCATCAGCATTCTGATATAATTTCATTGTACATCCAACACACTCATACCCATTGTTTATGGCTAATTTAGCAGCTACGCTGGAATCTACTCCTCCACTCATGGCAATTAAAGCTCTCATCTCTTACTTCCTCCTAAAAAAACGGTCAAAGCTAGCTTCAAACGTTAATCTAATAGTTTTAATTCCTACTGGTTTAGTAGTATATTATCTCTAATTTGCCAATTTGTCAAGGCAGAAACAGGTACCATTAAACATGTAAAATAAGCTTGGGATTGCAGAATTGTCAGTTCTTAAATATAATCTAGCCAATATTTTGTGCTTCTTCATTCCTTTCACATAACCTACAATCTAGCTGCACATTTTCTTCCCCAACTAAGTTGGTGAATTTAGTATAGGCTTTTTTATAACAGGTTAGCATTTCTTGCATCATGGTGTTTTTAGTGGAATAGATTTTAGACAAAGCGTAGAGCAATTCTAACTTTTTATAATCTTCTAAAGGGACTCTGGGAATATACCATAATCCGTTAAATTGATAAATTTGTTGGTAGGGAAATTTAGAAAATTCCAAATACCGTCCTTCCCTATCCGGCTGTGAATAGGGATCGATGAGCAGTGTGGCGTACCTTACATATAACAAGTATGCTTGTTTTTCATGATTAAAATTTGGGAAATTGGTAATGTCTTTTCGAGCAATAGCTTCTTCCGGCACAGGATAGTTGGCATTCAAGAATTCTAATAAATTGAAAGTCGGTACATATAACTTTCTATATATTAAGCTAATTTCATAATGCAAATCTAACATATTACTAATACTTCGCATAGTAATTGGACCTTGGGGATATAGTTTATAAATACATTTGTTGCTGCTTTGCAGGGAAAAAACTTCTCTAAGACTAAAATCATTAAATAGGAATGGCAAATGCACAAAAGAAGTTATGTTTTTGCTTTCTGCTTCCTTTTCTGTATCACAGGTATGCACATGTATATTAAGTGCGTCAAAAAAACAACGTACAGCTTTAAAGCCACTGCCAGAGCAGCCTCTGCTGCCGCCTGAATAAACATGCTTTTTAACTCCTAATGTATTGATAACACCTGGTTCTGTGGCAGATCTTAAACTAGCGCCGATATAATTAGACAGAGAGATTATTTCAATAGGATTTTCTTTTAACTCATGTTGCAATAAATCAGCAGAACCAAATTCCGGTGACACAAGTATTATTTGTTTTATCTTCCGTAAGGTGCTTAGCTTTTTTGCTACAGACAAATACCCTGTGCAAGGAATACAGAGAAAAATGCTTTCCCATTTGTCCTGTATATTATCCAGCAGAAATTCAGTTTTTCTGAAAATAGTCTTAGCATTTAGCATAGGATAGTCTGACAAGGGAGTTCGGCTTTCTATTACCCCTTGTGCTTTGTCTAAATTGTCTTTCAAACGCTTTAAGCTTTTTCCATCCCTTGTCATTAAGGCAATATTATCCGCCCAGCCCTGAGCTAATAGAGTGTACAATACCAAGCCAACCGGTCCCGCCCCTAGCACTAATGTGGAACCAAATACCGGCTTAGGTTTGTTCATTGCTGAACCCTTTCTTTAATAATGCAATGTTATATAAAGTATCGACAGTAGTTATTAATTGAATTTCTTGCCTATCCAAGAATTCCTGAGACAGTGTGTGATTGAATAATTCTTTTATACCGGACCCGTAACGTATGATGAGTTGAGCATTGGCATTTATTGCGTTTTCAAGTTTTTTTGCTAATTGTTCTTTTTTTGTTATTAAGGAAGCCAAAATTATATGGGTGTATTTAGATATGTTAATACCTCCTAATGAAGACACAAACTCTATGTTATTAATACCCAGCTTTTTACTAACTGCCCGGGCTAAAAGAAGTGCCTCAGGATCGATATCCATACAAGTTATTTTTGCGTTTTTATGGGAAGCCAGATAAAAAGCTGTTATCGGCATGGCGCCTGAACCAATGAAAAGAATTTTTTGGAGTCCATTGCCTTTGTAATAAGCATACTCTTTCTCTAAATTTTTATATAAAGCTTCGCCATATAGATAACAATTGTTTTCGTTTCGCAGATACTTTTCTGCTTGTAATTTTTCCAACACACCTAAAGCTTTGGTAGCATTCTTAAGGATGTTTCTGCTTAATACTTGAACACCTTTGACAGAAGCCAAGGAATTATATTTTAAGCTATTATTTTCATTGATGATAAAACGGCCTAGGGTAGCAATAGCTTGTTCCAGCAATAAATATTGCTTGTTTTTATCTTTGCTAAAATTAATGCCTATTTTTAGTTCTTTGTTTAGTTTGTGTAAGTGTTCCAATAATGAATGAGTCATGTGTCATCCTTTCTGTATATTCATTAACTGTGTGACGCAGAGTGATATGAGGATTCCTCCGCCTATAGTATAACCGTCCGGGATTTCCTGAAAAAGAAAGTACCCCCAGATTGTGTTAAAAACGATACCGATATAACGAGTAAATTCCACTATAGTTGCCTGCTGCCTAGCAAATGCTTTAGTTAAAAATGTTAATGCTGTAAAGGAAAGTAAACCAATAGCAATTAAGATAAGACTATTTACTGGATTTGGCATAATAAAGTCATTAATAAAAAAAGGCAAAGGCAATAGTGTCATACCTAATAAAAAGTAAAACATTATTTCATTACTGCTATGTCTACCTGATTTAGCCAAATAACGCACGATGATAATAACCAATCCGTCTAATATCTCTGCTCCCACCATAAGCATAGCAGGTAAAAACGTAGCAGAGAAATTCCCCGGTTTAACAATCAACAGCGTTCCCAAAAAGATTCCGCTCAATGGTAAATACGCTTTGGAAACAATTTTTTCTTTCAGGAGCAGTTTATTCCAGAACACAACAAATACTCCCGATAGTTGAGCAAGAATGGCTAAATCACTTAATTTCATTCTATTGATAGCATAGATGTAAACCAAAACATAGGCAGCTCCTAAAAAACCGCGCAAAATTAGCAAAGGTACATCTGTGGATGATAATCTTGATCTTTTATAAATCATAATCATAGTAACTAGAAGCAGACCGATAAAACCACGGGCAAAAGCTATTTCCCCTTCAGGAACATTAAGACCGGTTATTTTGAGCATTACATTCATAAAGCTGAAAATTACGCTGGAAGCTACTGCTAAGAAGATGCCGTTATTCATAGGCTGCATTTTTTTAGTTCTTCCATGTTTATTATTTTATTGCATAGACGGCGTAATAGAGCCATTTCATGACTGATAACCAAAAGACCGATGTTTCTCTCTTTGCAAATAGCCAATGTTTCCTGCCAAATTTTAGCTTGAGTAATGGCATCCAGCATGGTAGTCATCTCATCGGCAATTAAATATTTAGTCTTTTCACCCAAGGCTCTTACAATGCAGAAACGCTGCATTTCTCCCCCGGATATTTCTGCCGGATAGCGAGTTAGCCATTCATCTCTTATACCAAATTTACTAAGCAGATCTTTGTCAGGAATAAAACCTTCTTGAAGAGAACGTTCCATGGTCCAACGGGGATTAAGAGCCTTTTCCGGATGCTGGTAAATAAGCTGTACCGGCTGATAGATGTTTTGGGCAAAATTTTGCCCATCTATAGTTAAGCTTCCCGACCAGGGTTTCAGCATATTAGCCAGCACTTTACCTAAAGTGCTTTTTCCACAACCGCTTTCTCCATACAAACCTTTTACTTGTCCACTTTCCAGAGAAAAGCTCACTTCCTTCAGCAAAGGCTGTTTTCTTTGATAACCTACGGAAATATTTTCTGCTACTAAAGCCATGGTTGATCCTCCTGACAATTGATAAATTGATTTTCGGGGATACTAAGCCAAAGCATTTTTGTATATGGATGCTGTAATTTGTTCCCTTCACCGGAAAAAGCACTTACCGATGATGTTTCAATTGCTGTGCCTTCTCGCATAACTGTGACTCTATCCCCTATTGTTAGTGCTGATTTAATATCATGAGTGATCATCATGACAGCAGCGCCATTATCTGCCAAAAGCCGCAATTCCTTTAGAACCGCTTGTAAAGCTTCTTGATGGATTCCGGGAGTTGGCTCGTCAGCAATAATTAATTCTATTCCCTCTCGCACACTTGTGGCAAAAAGCACCCTGCGCAGCATACCACCGGATAGTTCATAGGGATATTTTTGGCCATCAATTTTTGTTAGTCCATATGCTTTTAATAATTTATTGGCCTGCAATTTCTTGTTGCCGTTTAAGCCCAGACTTATCTGTCTGCCTACTTTCATTAACGGATCCAAATAGTTAACTGATTGTGGCACAAAAGCTATTTTTCGGCCTCTTAAAGTTTCTTTTCTTTGTTCCGTCAGTAATTGTCCTTTATAGAATATGTAGCCATTGCATTGGGAATTGGCAGGCAGAATGCCCAAAATAGCATGAGCCAAGAGGCTTTTGCCACTGCCGCTGGCTCCTATTACAGCATGGACTTCTCCTGCCCTTACATTAATATTTAAAGCTTTAATAGGTGTTATTGTTCTTTGTTGCCAACCATGAGTATATTGTCTAAAAGATATAGATAATCCTTCTACGTGTAAAATCTCCTTCTTTTTTGTGTTCATATTTTCTCCTATTCATTGGCACTAAAGGGATTAGCCAAGATTCTGCATTCTTCCCCTATGTCATCGAAACTTTTGATGACAATAACTAGAAGTAAGCCTGGGAAAACAGCTAACCACCACTTCCCTATGGATATATATTTAACAGCTTCAGAAAGTATGAGTCCTATGGAAGGAGTCTGCACAGATAAGCCGAATCCCAGAAATGTAATAGCAGCTTCATGAATTATAGCGTGAGGAAACAGCAATAAAAATCCTACTATAATCTGAGGTAAAAGATGAGGCAAAAGATGTTTTCTCACAATAAAGAAGTTGCTTTTCCCCAAATTTCTGGAAATGGCAATATATTCGCTGTGTCTAATATTCCGTACTTCATTGCGTACCAGTCTGGTGAGGATGGGCCAATGGGTAAGTCCTACGCCTAAAACAACGCCTTTAACACCGCCCCCTACCATAAAAGAAATAAGAATAATAAATATTAGATGAGGCAAACCCATAAATAAATCTACAAGCCACACAATAAACTCATCTACCTTATTACTGCCGATGCCAGCTATAATACCCAAAATTGTAGCAAGTCCTGCTCCTAAGAAAGCACCGATAAAGCCCACAGACAGAGAAATTCTTAGGCCTTTAATAGTTCTGACCAACATGTCTCTTCCCATCCAGTCTGTGCCAAAGGGATGCTGCCAGGATGGTGTTAAATTTTTATTGGCGAAAGAGCTTATTAAGCTTTCATCGCTTAAAAATATTCCAAGAACGATTAGTGTTCCTAAAATTAACGCCGTTCCAATAATATTAAACACCAATTTTTTTCTATGATTATTAAACATACCTTATTCCTCCTGCAGCCTTGGATTGACTAATATATTAATAATGTCCCCGAACATATTACCGCTAAAGACAAAGACTGCACTTATCAGGACAATTCCCATAAGTAGTGGCATGTCACTTTTTAATCCTGCTTCAGTTAAAGTAGAACCTAAACCTGGATAAGAAAATACTTGCTCAGCAAGAACAGAGCCACCGAATAATTCACCGAAATAAGCAAATTGTAAGGTGATAACGGGAAGTAATGAATTGCGCAAACCATGGTTTTTAACTATCTGCCAGGTACTTTCACCTCTTGTTTTGGCAAATAAAACATATTCGCTGCTTAGTACTTCCTGCATTTTTTCTCTAGTGTGCATAGTGGTATTGGCAATGCCAATAATGCTTAAAGTTGCTAACGGCAGAATCAGATGATAGAGTCTGTCAGCCATAGTCACTTCTTCAGCGGCAACGCCAATAGGAACACTGATACCAATTGGCAGCCATCTAAGCCATACAGAAAAAACAATGAGCAACATTAATCCAAGCCAAAAGGTTGGAACTGAGGCCTGTAAATAGGCAAACCAGGTAATCATTTTATCTACCCAGCCTCCCTGTTTTACAGCCGCTAACGTACCTAAAAAGAAACCTATACAACCAGACAATACCCAAGCAGGTCCCATAAGTAGAATGGATGCCATAAATCTTTCTCCGATAATAGCACTTACGGGTTTTCTATGAATTTTCGAATAACCCATGTCACCTTGCACAATATTTTCCAGCCAGTGTAAATACTGAACATGAGGGGGCTGATTAAGCCCCCACTGCTCATATAAAGCTTCCCGTTGTTCCAAGGTTATAGAAACATCACCGCCTATGTAGGCCGTTATTGGATCAATGGGTGAATTGTACATTAATGTGAAAGTCAAAATTGATAAACCTAAAAGTAAAGTAATACCTCTACATAATTTACAAAACATAAAATGTATTTTGTTCATAGTATCACCTATACAGCATCATCTTGCCATGTCCATTCTCCTAAATTAGCTAAAACTGACCATTCATGTCCATGGGTGTGAATGGCTTGCTTTCCTACATTAATGTGCTCGTTACCTAGGTGTATGTGATTTAATCTAATAAGCCATACATAAGGAACATCACCTATAGCACTGGCACCGGTTTTCCCATCCCATTGGGCTAACTTCCAATATTTATTAGCTTCTTGCGGATTTGTGGAATTAATGGCCTTGTGCATATACTTGGTAACCGTAGGGTTATCATAGTACACAATATTGCAATAGGATGTACCTGCTTTAGCAGGATCATGCATTTCCCAAAATTGGT
>Ga0183095_11451_pt1 | contig 17664 bp, 15 predicted proteins | sample BioMet4_FD_130346 | JGI IMG/M metagenome (GOLD analysis project Ga0183095, IMG submission 130346) | Microbial communities from bioreactor (seeded with sewage sludge) at LBNL, California, USA - Biofuel metagenome 4 (v2) (version 3) | ecosystem: Engineered > Bioreactor > Anaerobic > Unclassified ...
CAGCACCAGGCCGACCAGAAGCGGCGTGATCACCACCCCCGCCAGGTTCGAGACCGAGGCGCAGCACACCGCCGCGGGAACGTTGCCGCGCGCGATCGAGGTGAAGGCGATCGACGACTGCACCGTGGACGGCAGCATGCTGAGGAAGACCAGCCCCAGGGACAGCTGGGGCGAAAGCAGCGGCCGCGTCAGATAGCCGAACGCGATCCCCAGCACGGGAAACGCGACGAAGACGAACAGGAAGACCAGAAGCTGCAGGCGCCAGTGGGTCAGCCCCGCCAGCACCGATTCCCGCGACAGCCGCCCGCCGTAGAGGAAGAACAGCAGGGCGATCGCCCAGTTGGTCACGCCCTTCATCACGTGGGCGGTTTCGCCGCGACAGGGCAGCACCGTGGCCAGGGCGACCATGCCGACGATCGCCACGATGTAGGGATCGATCCTCAGGCGCTCGAAAAGGGACGGACGGGACATGGGGCGCTCCTTGCTGCCTGGGTCCGGGTGGAATAGGGATTTTCAGGCCCATACATACGAAACGGGCTTGAGATTTACAATCGTCATCATATAACTAATAGTTATCGTAAAATCGAATGACCGGAGGCCGGATGTTCGACATCGCCGCCCTCAGGACCTTTCTCGCGGTGGTTGAGACCCGTCATTTCACCGAGGCGGGACGGCGGCTCGGCCTCAGCCAGTCCACGGTGAGCCAGCACATCCGCCGCCTGGAAGCCGCGGCGGGGCGGCGCCTTCTGGCCCGCGACACCCACGCGGTGAGCCTGACCGCCGACGGTGAGGCCATGGCCGGGTTCGCCCGCGGCATCCTGGACCTCCACGGCCGGGCGGAAAGCCACTTCCGCGGCGCGGAACTGCGCGGGCGCCTGCGCCTGGGGATCGGCGACGACCTGGTGCTCACCCGCCTGCCGCAGATCCTGCGCGAGTTCGTCCGCGCCAACCCCCTGGTGGACCTGGAACTCACGGTGGGGCTCAGCGCCTATCTTTACGCCAGGCAGGACGCGGGCGAGATCGACCTGGTCTTCGCCAAGCGTCCCGCGGGGGACGGCCGGGGACGCCTGGTCCGGCGGGAATCCCTGGCCTGGGTCGGCAGCCGCGACTTCCGCGTCGAGGCGGGCCGGCCCCTGCCCCTGATCGTCTTCCGTCCGCCCAGCATCACCCGCGACCGGGCGATCGCGACCCTGGACCGCGCGGGCGTGCCCTGGCGCATCGCCTGCACCAGCGGCAGCTTCAACGGCCTGACGGCCGCCGCCGCCGCCGGCCTGGGGGTCACGGTCCAGGCGCGCCACCTGGCGCCCCAATCCCTGGTCGATCTGGGGGCCGCCCTGGGCCTGCCCGACCCGGGGGAGGTCGATTTCGTCGTGGTGACGCGCAATTCCGGCAGCAACGGCCTGACCCGCGCCCTGGCCGCGGCGATCGTCGCCAACAGCGGCCGCCTGCACTGACTGGCGTCCCCTAGATCCGGGGCAGGCACTCCGAGCGGCCGGCGGCCCAGGCGGCGGCCAGATCGACCAGCAGCAGGACGGCGCACATCCCGGCCACCGCGGGCCAGCGGCCCGCGTTCCAGAACCAGCCGCCCGCCGATCCCGCGAGGCTGGAGCCCAGGTAGTAGGCGAGAAGGTACAGCGAGGCGGCATGGCCCTTGGCCTCGCGGGCGGTGCGGCCCACCCAGCCGCTGGCGATGGAGTGGGTGGCGAAGAACCCCACGGTCATCAGGCAGATTCCCGCGATCATCGCGGCCAGCGGCGCCAGCACGGTCAGGGCCAGCCCGGCCAGGCTGACCAGGACGCCCCCGATCATCACCGCGTTGCGGCCGGCCCGGTCGGCCAGGGCGCCCGCCACCGACGACGACACGATGCCGAACATATAGGCGGTGAAGATCAGGCCGACCTGGGCGTGGCTCAGGCCGTAGGGCGGCGCCATCAGGCGGAATCCCGCATAGTTGTAGACGGTGACGAAGGTCCCCATGGACAGGAAGCCGATCAGGAACAGCAGGTCCAGACCCGGGTTGGACAGATGCCCGCCCCACAGGCCCAGGTGGGTCGCCAGCCCCAGGCTCCGCCGGGGGGTGAAGTTCCGGGACGGCGGCAGCAGCATCAGGAAGCCCAGGGCCGTGGCCAGTCCGGCGATGCCGGTGACGGCCAGCGCGGTCCGCCAGGTGGCGTATTCGGTGACGAATCCCACCACCACCCGGCCCGCCATGCCGCCGAAGGCGCTGCCGCTGATGTAGAGCCCCATGGCCAGTCCCAGGCCGCGGGGGTCGATCTCTTCCGCCAGGTAGGCCATGGCCACCGCGGGCACCCCGCCGAGCGCGATCCCCTCCAGGGCGCGGGCGGCCAGCAGAATCCCCCACGTGGGCGCCGCCGCGGCCAGCAGGTTGAACGCCGCCGCGCCGCACAGCGAGGCGAACATCAGGCTTTTCCGGCCCAGGGACTCCGAAACCGCCCCGGCGCAGAAGATCGCCGCGGCCAGGAATCCGGTGCTGAACGACAGGGACAGGGAACTGGCCGCCGGGCTCACGCCGAAGGTCTCGGCCAGCACCGGCAGCAGCGGCTGGGTACAATAGAGCAGGGAAAAGGTGGCATAGCCGGCCAGGAACAGGGCGATGCTGATCCGCCAGTAGGTACGGGTGCCCAGGCGGACCCCCTTGGGTTCGGGGGCGGAGGGAACGGAACAGAGCGAGGGTTCGTCTCTCGAGTCGGACAACACGGGGGCGTCGGGACGGGACATGGAAGACAAGCGGCCGTTGCAGGGAAACGGGAAAGTCCGTCAACATAGGACCGGCGCCGGGAATTCCCAACCCCGATTTTCGGGCCTCGGGGATGCGGAAACGGCACCGCAACGAAAACCGGCCCCGAAAGGGGCCGGTCTTTGCAAACGCTCAGTCGAAGCGGCGGCCGGCCAGGGTGAAGGCCGCGGCCGCCAGATAGCGGTCCAGGGCCGAGGCGGCGCGGGGCGGAACGTAGGGGGCCTTTTCCGTCGCCGGAACCTTGGGGAGGGTCTTGTTCGTTGCGGCTGCCATGGTGGCTGCTCCTTGTCCTGAAGCGGAAGGCGACCGGCCGGAAGGAGGGGGGCTGACTGCTTCTGGGGGTCTTTGCTCCTTCCGGCCGCCGGTCCTTTCAATCTTGGTTCGGCAGAGAGATTTGTCTAATATATTGTAATCTCATTCTCGATATGTTTTATATATGGCACGCACCGCCCCGCTCCGGCAGGCGCGGCGGAACCGGAGGCCGACCCCATGGAATTGCGGCATCTTCGCTATTTTCTGGCGGTGGCGGAGGAAAGGAATTTCACCCGCGCCGCCGTCAAGGTCGGGATCGGCCAGCCGCCGCTCAGCCAGCAGATCCGGGCGCTGGAGGACGAAATCGGCACCCCCCTGTTCCACCGCGTGCCCCACGGCGCCGAACTGACCGAGGCGGGAAGCGCCTTCCTGCCGCGGGCGCGCACGATCCTGCGGGAATCCCATGAGGCCAAGATCGCGGCGCAGCGGGCCTCCCGCGGCGAGACCGGGCGGCTGCGGGTCGGGTTCTCGGTGTCCGCGGCCTTCAATCCGGCGGTGCCGGCGCCGATCCGCAACTTCCGCCACGCCTATCCCGGGGTGCAGTTGTCCCTGGTGGAGGCCAACACCCTGCAACTGCTCGACCTGCTGCAACGCGGCGGCATCGACATCGGTTTCATCCGGCCGGGACCGGACGACCCCGAGAACCTGCGCCTGCACCGCTTCCGCGATGAGCCGATGCTGGCGGTCCTGCCCGCCGCCCACCCCCTGGCCGCCCGGGAGAGCCTGCCGCTTTCCGCCCTGGCCGGGGAATCCTTCGTGCTCTATCCCCGCACCGTGGGCCTGGGCCTCTATGATGAGGTGATAACCTGCTGCCGCAAGGCCGGGTTCACCCCCCGGCCGGCCATCGGTTTCGAACCCGAACTGGTGCAGGAGGCACCCCAGCTTTCCTCGGTGATCAACCTGGTGGCCGCGGAAATGGGGGTGTCCCTGGTGCCCGGCTCCATGGCCCGGGTCCGGGTGCCGGGGGTGGTCTACGTGCCGTTTTCCGGCGAGGCGCCGGTGGCCCGCCTGGCCTGCGCGGTGCGCCGGGGGGAATGGACGGCGACGGCGCACAACTTCATGGCCCTGGCCTCCCGCATCGAGGGGTGAAACGCGGTTGCGCCTGCGCAACGGTTGCCGCGGGACGGGGTTGTGAGCTAGAGCATAGTGCGGCGGGGGAAGGGAAAGACGGGCGGGACGGGAATCCAGGAATGGTCCGGCGGAAGAACGATACCGGGGCACGGCCCGGGGCGGCGGGGCTCGCGGAGCTGAAGACGGCCTTCGCCGCGGCGGTGGCCCTGCACAAGGCGGGCGACCTTGAGGCCGCGGTCGCGGCCTATCGCCGCCTGGCCCGGCGGTTCCCCGGCGTCGGCGAGGTGCAGAACAACCTCGGCCGGGCCCTCGACGCCCTGGGCCGCGCCGACGCGGCGGAAACCGCCTTCCGCCGTGCCGTCGCCCTCAACCCCGCCCTGACCGAGGCCCGCACCAACCTGGCCCGCGTCCTCACCGGGCGGGGCCGCGTCGATGCCGCGATCGCGGTCTGCCGCGAGGCCCTGGCCCGCGACCCCGGCCACGCCCGCACCCGCAACACCCTGGGCACCCTGCTCAGGGTCAAGGGCGACCCTGAGGCCTCGCTGGCCGAGATCGGCAAGGCGCTCGAACTCCGCCCCGGCTATCACCAGGCCCTCAACAACCTGGGGGTCAGCCTGCTGGCCATGGACCGGCCGGAAGAGGCGCTGGTCGCCTTCGCCAAGGCGGCGGACCTCGCCCCCGCCTATGCCGCGGCCCGGGCCAACCTGGGCACCGCCCTGGTGCACCTGAAGCGCCCGGCCGAGGCCCTGGCCCCCTGCCGCGAGGCGGTGGACCTCGCCCCCGACGACCCCGCGGTGATCAACGACCTGGGCAATGCCTGCCAGGCCAACGGCCGGTTCGCCGAGGCCGAGGCCGCCTTCCGCCGCGCCGTCGCCCTCAACCCCCGCAAGGTCGAGGCCCTGAACAACCTCGCGGTGGTCCTGCGCACCCTGAACCGCCTGGACGAATCCATCGCCACCTACGAACGGGCCCTGGCGCTCGCCCCCGAGGTGCCCAAGCTGCGCCTGAACCACGCCATGGCCCTGCTCCAGGCCGGGCGCTTCCGCGAGGGCTGGCGCGCCTACGAATGGCGCTGGAAGACCGAACGCCTGCTCGCCCACCCCATCCCCGGCGGCCGCCCCCGCTGGCGCGGCGAACCCCTGGGCGGCCGCACCCTGCTGTTCCACGGCGAACAGGGCCTGGGCGACACCCTGCAGTTCATCCGCTATGCCCCCCGGATCGCCGCCCGCGGCGGCCGGGTGGTGATCCGGGTCTCGGAAAAGCTGACCCGCCTGCTGGCCCCCTGCGCCGGGGTCGCTGCCTGCGTCGGCTACCACGACCCGGTGCCGCCCCACGACCTGGTCCTGCCGATGATGAGCGCCCCGCTCGCCTTCGGCACCGAATGGGACACCATTCCCGCCGAGATTCCCTATGTCGCCGCCGATCCCGGGCTGGCCGCCCGCTGGCGGGAACGCCTGGCCGACCTTTCCGGCTTCCGGGTCGGCCTGGTCTGGTCGGGCGATCCCCGGCCGGGAGATTACGAGGCCGCAACGATGAACGGCCGCCGCAGCGTGGCGCTGTCCGCCTTGGCGCCGCTTGCCGCCGTGCCCGGGGTCTCCCTGGTCAGCCTGCAGATGGGCGCCGCCCGGGACGAGATCGCGGAAAACCCCGCCGTCCCCCTGGCCGACCCCATGGGCGAGGTCGCGGACTTCGCCGACACCGCGGCCGTCGCCGCCGCCCTGGATCTGGTGGTCAGCGTCGACACCTCGGTCGCCCACCTGGCCGGGGCCATGGGACTGCCGGTCTGGATTCTATCGCGCTACGACGGCTGCTGGCGCTGGCGGCGCGACAGCGACGCCACCCCGTGGTATCCCACGGCCCGCCTGTTCCACCAGCAGGCCCCGGGCGACTGGGCGGCCGTGATCGACCGCGTCGCCCGGGCGCTTGCAGAGGTCATTCCGAAAGCGGAAGAACCTTCTTGAAGGCGCGGATCACCACGCTTTCGAACAGGCCCGCCTTGGCATAGGGGTCGTTCTGACTCAGGGTTTCCACCGCGGCGCGGTCCGGGGCCTCCACCAGAAGCATGCTGCCCAGCAGGGTCTTGCCGTCGTCGCTGAGCATCGGTCCCCCCATCACCACCGCCTTCTGCGTCTTCATGTAGGCCAGGTGGTCGGGCCGGACCTTCATCCGAAGCGCCATCGCATCGGGCTTGTCCATGGCGTGAATGACGAACAGCATGATCGAAAATCCTTTCCCTTTCAGTCGTGCTCGGCGCGAAGCGGCCGCGCCAGCAGGTCGGCGATGGCGGCGTCGATGTCGGCGCCGTCGAACAGCACCGCGGCCACCGCCGCGGTGATCGGCATCTCGATGCCGGATCTGGCCGCAAGCTCGCGGGCGGCGCGGGCGGTGAACACCCCCTCGGTGACCGAACGCCGCGCGCCCAGCACCTCGGCCAGGGTCCGCCCCTCGCCCAGGGCCACCCCCAGCGAGAAGTTCCGGGACTGCATCGAGGTCGCGGTCAGGATCAGGTCCCCCAGCCCCGCCAGCCCCATGATCGATACCGGATCGGCGCCCTTGACCGCGGCCAGGCGGGCGATTTCCGCCACCCCGCGGGTGATCAGGGCGGCCTGGGCGTTGTGGCCCAGGCCCCGGCCCTTGACGATGCCGCAGGCGATCGCCAGCACGTTCTTGACCGCGCCCCCGACCTCCGCCCCCGCCACGTCCGGCGACCAGTAGGGTCGGAACGCCGGCCCGCCCAGCACCGCGGCCAGGCGGCGCCCCAGGTCCGGATCGGCGCAGGCCAGCGTGATCGCGGTCGGCAGGCCGCGCGCCACCTCGGCGGCGAAGGTCGGCCCGGAGAGAATCCCGATCGGCGCCCGGGGCAGTTCCCTGGCGAGAATCTCGCTCATCAGGGAAAGCGTGCCTTCCTCGATGCCCTTGGCGCACATCAGGACCGGCACCCCCGGTCGGTAGAAACGCGAAAATCCCCTGAGCACCGGCCGCACGAACTGCGCCGGCGTCACCCACAGGATCAGGTCGCCGTCCGCGACCCGGGCGAGGTCGGAGGTCGCGCTCACCGCCGGGGGCAGGCGCACCCCGGGCAGATAGGCGACGTTCTCGCGCGCCGCCTCGATGCCTTCGGCCACGGCGGGTTCGTGGGCCCAGAGGGTGACGGCGACCTCCGATCGCGCGACCACCGTGGCCAGGGCGGTTCCCCAGGCGCCTGCGCCGACGATGCCGATGCGTTCCATGAAGCGGTTCCCCCGGTTGGGTGTCAGGCCTTGACCCCGGCGCCGCGGGCGGCGGGGGCGCGGGCGTCCAGCGGCCAGCGCGGCCGGGGCCGGAACGAAAGCGCGTCGGTGAGGCCCAGGCGCAGGCGTTCCAGCCCCGCCCAGGCGATCATCGCGCCGTTGTCGGTGCACAGTGCCAGGGGCGGGGCCGCGAACGCAAGCCCGTTGTCCCGGGCGAGCGCGGCCAGGCGTTCCCTGAGGTGCAGGTTCGCCGCCACCCCGCCCGCCACCACCAGGTGGCGGCCCAGGGGTTCGGTTTCGCGGAAGCGGGCGATCGCCGGGGCGAGCCGGCCGCACAGGCTGTCGGCGATCGCCTCCTGGATCGCGGCGGACAGGTCGGCGACGTCGGAAGGCGAGGGCGCACCGTCCAGGGTGTCGAGAACCCGCCGCACCGCGGTCTTGAGCCCCGAGAAGGAAAAGTCGCAGCCCGGCCGGCCCCGCATCGGCCGGGGCAGGGGAAAGCGCGCGGGATCGCCGCCCCGGGCCGCGCGCTCGATCTCCGGGCCGCCGGGGTAGGGCAGGCCCAGCATCTTGGCGGTCTTGTCGAAGGCCTCGCCCGCCGCGTCGTCGATGGTGGTGCCCAGGCGGGTGTAGTCGCCGGGGCCGCGCACGATCAGGCTCTGGCAGTGGCCCCCCGAGGTCAGCAGCAACAGATACGGAAACGGAACGTCGTCGGAAAGCCGCGGGGTCAGGGCGTGGCCTTCCAGGTGGTTGACCGCAAGGAAGGGCAGGTTCCGGGCCAGTGCGATCGCCTTGGCCGCCGTCACCCCCACCAGCACCCCGCCGATCAGCCCCGGGCCCCCGGCGGCCGCCACCGCCGAGATCTCCGCCCACGGAAGGCCGGAATCCGCAAGCGCCTTGCGCACCACCGGGCCGATCGCGCTGACGTGGGCGCGGGCCGCGATCTCGGGCACCACCCCGCCGTAGGGGCGATGCGCCGCGATCTGCGAGGCCACCACCGACGAGAGGATGGTGCGGTCGTCGCGCACCAGCGCCGCCGCGGTTTCGTCGCAACTGGTCTCAATGCCGAGAACGATCATCGGTTCCTTCCCCGAAGCCCTGCGGGTATCAAATAGCGCTTTGCACGGGCGCGGCCAACCTTTAGAGCATATCGCGACCGGATGGAATCGTCTGCGCTGGCCCTTCGGGTCGCCCCGCGACGCAGGTGTTTCCATCCGGCCACAATATGCTCTACAACACGGAAACCCCGAATCGGGGACGCAAAAATCGACCTCTTTGGAATGCGCATGACCGACCGACCCCTGATCTCCCTCGGCACCCGCGGCAGTCCCCTGGCCATCGCACAGACCGAGGCGGTGCGCCTGGCCCTGGCCGCCGCCGTGCCCGAACTGGCCGCTCCCGGGGCGGTGGCGATCGTGCCGATCCGCACCACCGGCGACAGGATTCTCGACCGGCCGCTGGCCGAATTCGGCGGCAAGGGCATGTTCACCCGGGAAATCGACGAGGCCCTGCTGTCCGGCGCCGTCGACGCCGCGGTCCATTCGATGAAGGACGTGCCGACCGTCCTGCCCGAAGGCATCGTGCTTCCCGCCATGCTGCCGCGCGAGGACCCCCGCGACGCCATCCTGTGCCTGTCCCGCCCCCGGCCCGCGGGCCTGGCCGACCTGCCGCCCGGCGCGGTGGTGGGCACCGCCAGCCTGCGCCGCAGCGCCTTCGTCAAGGCCCGGCGGCCGGACCTCCGCGTGGTCACCTTCCGCGGCAACGTCCACACCCGCCTGGCCAAGCTGTCCGAGGGCCTGGCCGACGTCACCCTGCTGGCCGCGGCGGGCCTCTCCCGCCTGGGGATGCTGGACCGCGCCGCCGCGATCCTGCCGGTTTCCGAGATGCTGCCCGCGGTGGCCCAGGGCGCGATCGGCATCACCTGCCGCAAGGGCGACGACCGCCTGCTGGACTGGCTGGCCCGGATCGCCGACGAAAAGACCATGATCGAGGTCGCCTGCGAGCGGGCGTTCCTGGCGGTGCTGGACGGATCGTGCCGCACCCCGATCGGCGGCCTGGCCCGCCTGGCGGGGGGGCGCCTGGACTTCAGCGGCGCCCTGGCCCGTACCGACGGCAGCGCCGTGTTTTCCGCCGACCGCAGCGGGCCCGCCGCCGATGCCGACGCGGCGGCAAGGATCGGCGCCGACGCCGGGGCCGAGGTCCGCGCCGAGGCCGGGCCCGCCGCGCCGTAACGCCTGTCGTGTCTGGGGGGAGGCCGCCGTTGAGGATTCTCGTCACCCGCCCGATCGAGGACGCCCGCCGGACCGCCCGGGTCCTGGAGGACCTGGGCCATCGCGTGACGATCGAGCCGATGCTCGCGATCGTGCCCCGGCCCGCGCCGCCACCGGACTGGCGGGGGGTGCAGGCGGTGCTGGCCACCAGCTCCAACGGCGTGCGCGCCCTGGCCGCCCTGGATGCGCGCCGCGACCTGCCGCTGCTGGCGGTGGGGGATTCCTCGGCCCGCGCCGCCCGCGAACTGGGCTATTGCCGCGTCGAGTCCGCCGCGGGCGACGTCGCCGACCTCGCCCGCCTGGTCGCGGCCGAACTTTCCCCCGCGGACGGCGCCCTGGTCCATGCGGCGGCGGGCACGATGGCGGGCGATCTCGGCAAGTCGCTGGCGGGCCTCGGATTCGAGGTGCGGAAGCTCCATCTCTATGATGCCGTGCTTCCCGAGGCCCTGAGTCCCGCCCTGGTGCGGGCCTTGGAAACCGCAGGTCTCGACGCCGCCCTGTTTTTTTCACCCCGCAGCGCCCGGACTTTCGTTACTCTGGCAGGGCGTGCGGGCGTGACGGGGACGCTGGCCCGGCTTTTCGCCTATGCCCTGTCCGGGGCGGTGGCGGAGCGGCTTCGCGTCGCGCCCTGGCGCGCGATCCGGGTGGCCGGACATCCGACGCAGGAGTCCCTGCTGCGGGTGCTGGCCGCCGAGGCGGCGGATGAAAACGGTGGAGGCGAGTCATGACGACCCCAGACGACAAGACCACGACCCCGGCGACCCCGGAAGCGACGGCGGACGGCAAGGCCCCGCCGGTCGCCGACGCGGAAAAGGCCGGACACGGCGGCCGGGCGATCCTGGCGGTTCTGGTCCTGGTCGTGATCCTGGGGCTGGCGGGGTACGCCAGTCTTCCCTTCTGGCGCGGCAGCATTCCCGAGCCCTATCGCGGCTACCTGCCCGACCTGCCGCCCAGCGAGACCCGCGCCCGCCTGGACGACCTGGAGGCCCGCACGAAACGGGCCGAGGACGCGCTGGCCAAGGCCCGCGCCGACCTGGCCGCCCTGCAGGGCCGGACCGAATCCGCGGCCGCGGCGGCGCCGAAATCCGAAAACGCGGCCGGGCTTGACGAACTCCGCGACCGCATGGCCGCCCTGGAACTGCGCCTGCGCACCCCGACGGCCTCTGCCGTGGCGGCCGCCCCCGCGTCCGCGGCCGATGCCGGCCTGGCCCACCGGGTGGATCTGCTGGCCGGGCTGATGGACCGCCGCCTCGCCGAGGACCAGGCCCGCAACGCGACCCTGGAGAAGTCGGTGGCCGAGGCGATCCGCCGCGTCGAGAGCGTGGAGGCCAGCCGCGCCGATGCGGCCAGCGTCCTGCGCCTGTCGGACCGGATCACCGACGTGGAGAACCTGGCCCGCAACGTCGCCGCGCGCAAGGACGCCTCGCTGGCCAACCTGCTGGCGGTGGTGCAACTGCGCGCCAAGGCCGCCGACGGACTGCCCTTCGATGCCGAACTGCGCACCGCCCGGGCGCTCGCGGCGGACAAGGACACCTTCGACGCCGACACCGCCCGCTTCGCCAAGCAAGCCCAGAGCGGCGTGTCCACGCCGGCGGCCCTCAAGCGCGAGTTCGATGCCGTGGCCGCCGCCGCCGTGCGCGCCGCCGCCAGCCCGGCAGGCGACCGCCTGGTGGACAAGATGGCGGCCCGCGTCGTCTCCCTGGTCACGGTGCGCCGCATCGACGGCCAGGGCGACGGCAATCCCACCGACGCCCGCCTGGCCCGCGCCGGCAGGCTGCTGGACTCCGGCGATCTGGTTTCGGCGGTGGCCGAATTGAAGGCGGTGGACCAGCCCGCGGCCGCCCGGGTGCTGGCGCCCTGGATCGCGCGCGCCGAGGCCCGCGTCACCCTCGATTCCACCCTGTCCGCCCTGACCGCCGAGGCCCTGAGCCGGGTCGCCGCCGAGGCCATGCAGGCCCCCGCCGCCAAGCCCGTCCCCGCCCCCGCGAAGAAGGAGGGCTGATCCATGATCCGGATTTTCGGATTCATCGTCGCGGTCGGCGCCCTGGTGGCCGGTTCGGTCTGGATGGCCGACCATCCCGGCTCGGTCGCCGTGGAGTGGCTGGCCTGGCGGATCGACACCTCGGTGCCGGTGCTGCTGCTCGCGCTGCTGGCGATCCTGGTCCTGGGCTGGCTGGCGGTGCGCCTGCTCACCGGGGCGTGGGGCGTGCCCGGCGCCTTCGTCCGCCGCGGCCGCGAAAAGCGCCGGATGAAGGGCCTGGCCGCCCTGGCGAACGCGGTGATCGAGCTCGCCGCGGGCGAACCCGCCAAGGCCCGCCGCGCCATCAGGGACGCGGACAAGACCCTGGCGAACGGTCCCCTCACCCACCTGCTTTCCGCCATGGCCGACCGCGCCGAGGGCGCCGATGCGAACGCCGAGGCCCACTACCGCGCCCTGCTGGAAACCCCGGAGACCGAACTCGCGGGACTGCGGGGCCTGGCCGACCTGGCCGCCCGCGACGCCGCCGCCGCCCGCCCCCTGGTGGAACGCGCCTATGGCCTCGCCCCCGACGCGGTGTGGACCGCCCGCGCCCTGTTCGGGCTGCAGCGCCGCTCCGGCCGCCTGGAGGACGCCCGCGAAACCCTGAAGCGGGCGGCCAAGGCCCCGGGATTCGATGCGGATGCGGAACGATCCACCCTGCTGACCCAGCTGGCCGAACGCGCCCGCGCCGAGGGCCGTGCGGGCGAGGCGGTCAAGCTGGCCCGCGAGGCCGCCGAGGCCGCCCCGGGCAGCGAACCCGCCGCCCTGGCCCTGGCCGCGGCGCTGGCCGCCGACGGCAAGGCGAAAAAGGCCGCCGAGGTCCTGGAGTCCCTGTGGCGCACCCGCCCGGCGCCCCGGATCGCCGACGCCTATCTGGCGCTGTGGGGCGATGCCGACGCGCCCGCGCGGGCGAAACGCATCGCCGAGCTGGTGGCCGCCAATCCCGGCCACGGCGAAAGCCGCCTGGCGGTGGCCGAGGCGGCGGTCGCGATGGCCGACTGGGACGGCGCCCGCTCCGCCCTGGAGCCCCTGGCCGAATCCGGCGGCAGCCTGGGGCTGCGCGCCGCGCTGACCCGCGCCCGCGTCGAGACCCTGTGCGGCGGGGGCGCCGAGGCCGCCGCCCCCTTCCTGGAGCGCGCCGCCCGCCTGGCCGCGGAGTGAACGCCGGACAACAAGGCCAAGGGCACTGCCCCTGGCCCCCGCAAAGGGCCTATGGCCCTTTGATCCCGTTTATTTTGAGGAATTAAATGGCGACAGCCTGCCTGTCTTGCAGCAAGAGAATGACAGCGCTTCGCGCATAAAACAGGGAATCGGGTCGAGGGGTTATCAAACCCCTCGCGGGTCCAGGGCGGCGCCCTGGCCTTGTTGTTGATTATTCATGAAAAAGAAGGGAGGGAAGGTCCGGAAACCGTCGTAGGTTTCCGGGCGGGGCCGGGGCGCGGCCCCGCGACCAAAACGGAAGATGTTCTGTAGTTTAATGCAGCAAAGCCATAGCCATGTTAATGTTTTATCAGGTTGTTTTTCCATAGAGAACAAACGATGTCCATCCTTCCCTGATCTTGATCACGATCACTTATTTTCTCCCATAATGCTCTTGGTTTTGATGACAGGCTTGGATCATTTATTAATTCAGAAACAGCTTTTTTAGCATATTCCTTGCTTTTTGTAGCTTTACTGCCTGAAGGCTCGGCTTCGATGCCGTCTATTAATCCACAACCACATAGTGCAAGAAAAAATAAACGTGGACAAGATTTATTTTGTACGCTTTCTTTGCTTTTGGATTCAGAAATTGCTAATTTCCACGCTTTTTCACAAGTTTCTCCGTTTCTTATTAATTCTACAGCGAGCAAGGCTGCTTCTCCATAGGTTGTCATATTTTTCTCCTCTGTTACAAAGAGACGGCTTTCCCTCTTCCTCATTAAGGATAGACTATCTAAACATACCAATGATTAAAAGATGAGTTGCGGAGGTGTTCCGCCAAAATCGAGACTTCGATCAGGTCCGAGCTGTGCCCGACCTTGTTTTTGTTTTTCATTCCAGGAAAAGAATCCCGCCGAGGTCCGGGGACGGCGGCAGCCCACGGTCGGGGGTTCGGGGGCGGGGGCTTTCGAAACATCCTGCTGCCCCTGGACAAGGGGAAGAAAACTCTTGTATCTTCCGCCTCCGCATCGACGTGCCGGCGTAGCTCAGGGGTAGAGCAACTGATTCGTAATCAGTAGGTCGCGTGTTCGAATCACGCCGCCGGCACCAGTTCCCGCCCTGAAAATCCGAAAATTTTCAGGGCGTTTCCTTGCCCGGGGATTCGGCCATGGACGCTTCCGGCGATTTCCGCGATCCGGCGAAGGGCTATGGCCCCGGCCTGCGCCATGCCCGCCGCCTGCGCCGCCTGACCATGCGCGACGTCGCCGAAAGGGCCGGCTGCTCGGAAAGCATGGTCTCCAAGATCGAGACCGGCCGGGTCGAACCCTCCCTCAACCTGCTGCGCCGCATCGTCGATGCCCTGGACATCAGCGTCGCCGCCCTGTGCGGCGACGACGAGGCGGGCGGCATCGTCCAGCGGGCGGGCACCCGCCCCCTGATCCGCATCGGCCGCGCCGGACCCCGTCCCGCCGTCGTCTTCGAACGCCTGATGCCCGCGGCCGAGGGCTTCCGGCTCGAAGCCTCGATCCATGCCGTCAGCCCCGGCGGCTCGTCCGCCGGCCCCACCGATCACGTCGGCGAGGAGTTCGGCTACATCCTCGAAGGCGTTCTGGATCTCACCGTGGACGGCGAGGTCCTGCGCCTGGAAAAGGGCGACTCGTTCTGCTTCCGCTCGGAAAAACCCCACGGCTACCGCAATCCCGGCCCCGTCACCGCCCGGATTCTCTGGGTCAACACCCCGCCCACTTTCTGACCAGGCGGCCCGATTCCCCTTCCGCTTCCGGTCCCGGGCCCGCGGCGCACCGCGTCCTCGCCAACGCCTTGGATTTGCCCGTAAAATAAGCTGATATGCCCAATCATTAATCAGGCTTATTTTTTCGCCAGAAGTCTATTCAAGTCGCTTGAATTCGCTCCCGCGCTCCGGCAGTCTCGGCGTCCGTGATCCGGGTCCGTGCGCCGAAGATTTCCCCGCTGCGCGGGGCGGACGGCGTTCCGGAAGCCAACAGGAACTCAGGGGAGCCACCATGAAGTCCATTTTCCGAATCGGTGCCGGCGCGGTTCTGGGCGCGGCGCTGGCGCTCGCCCCGTTCGCGGGCGCATCCGCCAAGACCAAGGTCAAGCTGGCCTTCATCGGCCCGCTGTCCGGAGGCTCGGCCTCGCTGGGCGTGGGCGGCCGCAACTCCGCCGACCTGGCGGTCCGCCTGTACAACGCCGACCCCAAGCGCAAGTACGACATCGAACTCGTCGCCCTCGACGACGAGTGCAAGCCCAACGTCGGCGTCCAGGTCGCGACCAAGGCCGCCGCCGACCCCAAGATCGTGGGCGGCGTCACCCACTACTGCTCGGCCGTGGCCATGAGCACCGTGGACGTCTATCACAAGTTCGGCCTGCCGATCATCGTCTGGGGCGCCGTGCTGCCCGACATCACCTACGGCAACGACTATCCGGAAATCCACCGCGTCAACGGCACCATGGTCAACCAGAACCAGGTCGCCGCCGAGTTCATGACCGGCCGGGGATTCAAGACCTGGGTGATCCTTCACGACACCACCGACTACGGCAAGGGCCACGACAAGTACTTCAGCCAGTACGTGACCGAAAAGGGCGGCAAGATCCTGGCCGACTTCGGCGTCACCGCCGACCAGCAGGACTTCACCGCCGAGCTGACCAAGGCCAAGGAACTGAAGCCCGACGTGATCTATTTCGGCGGCCTGACGCCTCTGGGCGTGCGCATCCGCCAGCAGATGGACAAGCTGGGGATCAAGGCCCAGTTCGAGGGCGTGTCCGGCATCGTCTCCGAGGCCTTCGTCGAGGGCCTGGATCCCAAGCTGGCCGAGGGCACCCTGGCCTTCCGCGAGGGCGCGGCCGCCGAGAAGCTGCCGGGCGGCAAGTTCTTCCTTGCCGCGTACGAAAAGGCCAAGTTCGACCAGGGCCCCGATGCCTACGGCGCCTTCGCCTTCGCCTCGGCCAAGCTGCTGATGGAGGCCGTGGACGCCGTCGGCCCCGACCGCAAGAAGATCACCAAGTACCTGGGCAGCATCAAGAACCGCGACAGCATCACCGGGCCGATCACCTTCGACGACCACGGCCAGAACACCGTCGCCCTGATCACCAAGTACGTCGTCCAGGACGGCAAGTGGGTGATGTGGGAGGACAGCGAGTTCGCCTCGGGCAAGCGCACCCTGCCCGGCAAGGCCGGCAAGTAGGAAAACCCGGAATCCGGCGATCCCCGGCCCCGGGGGCCGCCGGAACGTTTTGAGATCGTAACGTCATCGGAAGGTACGCCATGGATCTGGGCCTGCTCGGGCAGTATCTGGCCAACGGCATCATGCTGGGGACCATCTATGCCCTGGTGGCGGTGGGCTTCACCCTGTTCTTCGGGGTGCTGGACGTCATCAAGTTCTCCCACGGCGACGTGCTGATGGTCGGGGCGTTTGCGGGATTTTCCGCGGCCATGGGCCTGGCCCGCTTCGGCCACCCCCTGCTGCAACTGGCCGCCGCCTCCGTCGCCGCCGTCGCCGCCACCGCTCTTCTGGGCGCCGCGGTCGCCAGGTGGCTGATCCTGCCGCTCAAGTCCGCGCCCCGCCTCAACATCCTGCTCGCCACCCTGATGCTGGGCATTGCCCTGCGCGAGTCCGTGCGCCTGTTCTATCCCGACGGCTCCAACCCCAAGGCGTTCCCCGCCCTGCTGCCGTCGGCGGCCCTGGACATGGGCAACTTCAGCCTGCGCGCCGACAGCGCGATCCTGGTGGTCGCCGGATTCGCGGTCATCATCGGCCTGTCCCTTCTGATCAACCGCACCCGCCTGGGCCTGGCCATCCGCGCCGTCGCCCAGGACGAGGAAACCGCCCGCACCATGGGCATCGACTACACCCGCATCGTCCTGGTCACCTTTGGCCTGGGGTCCGGGATCGCCGCGGTCGCCGGGGTGATGGACGGCCTCTACTACAACGAGGTCAACTTCAACATGGGGGTCCTGCTGGGCCTGATCGGCTTTTCCGCCGCCATCATCGGCGGCCTGGGCAACATCTACGGCGCCATCCTGGGCGGGTTCCTGTTCGCCGCGCTTCAGACCGTGGGCGCGGTGGCGATGCCGTTCGCCTCGGCCTACAAGGACGTGTTCGCCTTCGCCGTGGTCATCGCCCTGATGGCCTGGAAGCCCACCGGCCTGATCCCCGAACGGATGAGCGAGCGGGTGTGACCATGAACCGCCTTTTCGACCGCCTGCCGCCCCTGGCCGCCGCCGGAATCGCCGCCGTTTCCGGCCTTCTCTACGCCGTCCTGCTGATGGCCGGGGATTCCGACGTCCAGGTCATCGCCCTGATCGCCCTCGGCGCCGCCGCCGCCCTGGCCGCGGCGCGCACCGGCCTGGCCGCCCGCGTCAGCCTGGCCGCCCGCACCCGTCCCGGCGCGGTTTCCGGAATCGCCGCGCTCGGCGCCCTCGCCCTGATCGCCGTCTTTTCCGCCGACCACTTCCCCCTGCTGATGATCGCGACCACCCTGCTCTACGGCGTCGCCGCCCTGGGCCTCAACGTCCAGTTCGGCTATGCCGGACTGGTCAACTTCGCCGGGGCGGCGTTCTTCGGCATCGGCGCCTACACCTCGGCGATGCTGGTCGGCCGCAGCCCCGTCCCCTCCGCCCTGGTGCCCCTGCTGGGCGGCGTCCTGGCCGCCCTGATCGGCCTGGTCCTGGTCATCCCGGTGGTGCGGACCCGCGGCCACTACGCCTCGGTCGTCACCATCGCCTTTTCCGTGCTGTTCAAGACCTTCCTCGAGGTCAACGACACCTTCGGCGGCCCCCAGGGTCTGCCGGTCGGCCCCCTGTCGATCGGCGGCTGGTCCTTTTCCGAGGGGCCCAGGCTG
>Ga0183095_11013_pt2 | contig 17657 bp, 10 predicted proteins | sample BioMet4_FD_130346 | JGI IMG/M metagenome (GOLD analysis project Ga0183095, IMG submission 130346) | Microbial communities from bioreactor (seeded with sewage sludge) at LBNL, California, USA - Biofuel metagenome 4 (v2) (version 3) | ecosystem: Engineered > Bioreactor > Anaerobic > Unclassified ...
CTCGAGGCCGGCCACCACGGCGTGCGGCTTGACGCGGAGTCGTGGGACCGGCTTACCACCTGGATCGACCTCAACCGTCCGAACCACGGGACCTGGTCGGAGAACGTCGGCGCAAAGCGCATGGGCAACCTGGCCGAGCGGCGCACCGAGCTGCAGCGGCGCTACGCGAACCTCGACGAGGCGCACGAAGTCACCTGCGGCGTAGCGAAGCTGACCGCGCCCGCGCTGCCGCCGGACGCCGAACCGCCCAAGCCGAAGCCCGCGCCCGTTGTGGCGGGCTGGCCGTTCGATCCCGCCGCCGCGTGCGCCAAGCAGCAGGCGCTGGGCGCGACCGAAAGAACGCTCGATCTCGGCAACGGCGTCGCGCTGACTTTTGTCCGCATCCCCGCCGGCTCGTTTGCCTCCGCCGACGGGCGCGCGGTCGAGATCAGGCGGCCGTTCTGGATGAGCACGAAGGAGATCACCAACGGGCAGTACGCGCGCTTCGACGCCGCGCACGACAGCTTCATGGAGCGCGGCGAGTACATGCAGTTCACGCCGCAGGAGCGCGGCTACCCGCTCAACTCGCCCACGCAGCCGGTCTGCCGCGTCTCGTGCGAGTCGGCCGAGGCGTTCTGCCGCTTCGCGTCGCAGAAAAACGGCGTCTGCGTCCGCCTGCCGAGCGGCGACGAGTGGGAGTGGGCGGCCCGCGCGGGCGCGGCCACGCCGCTGTTCTTCGGCGACGCCGACGGCGATTTCTCGCGGTTCGCCAACCTTGCGGACGCCGTGTTTCGCCGGATGGACCGCATGCGCGCCAACATGCCCGGTGCCGCGATCCCGGCTTGGAGGCCCGCAGCCACGAACGTCTCGGACGGCTTCCGCGTCTCCTCGCCGGTCGGCGCCTTCGCGCCCAACGCCTGGGGCCTTTACGACGTGCACGGCAACGTGTGGGAGTGGACTGCGGACCGGCTGCCGGACGGTCGCGCACTCGCGCGCGGCGGCTCGTGGTGGAAGCGTCCGCAGTACGCCACCTTCGCGGCGCGCGTGCCGTACGCGGCCTGGCAGCGCGTGTACGACGTCGGTTTCCGCGTGCTTCTGGAGGATTGAACCGGCGCGCGTCCATGGATTGCCTAATTCCTCACTGGTCTCGGCGTTCAGCCGCTGGTAAACTCAATTTACATTTTTGGAGAAAACTATGGAGCGTTTCATCGTGACCGGCGGGGCCGGACTGATCGGCAGCAACGTGGTGGAGGCGCTGAACGCGCGCGGCTTCGACGACATTCTCGTGACCGACCACCTGAATCACCCGCTGAAGGAAAAGAACCTGTCGCGCCTGCGCTACACCCGCTACCTGGACCGCGACGCGTTTCGCGCGGCGCTCCGCGCGGGCGAGATCGCCCCCGCGACCACGCTGTTCCACCTCGGAGCCTGCTCCTCGACCACCGAAACCAATCAAGCCTACCTCGACGACAACAACACCGGCACCACGCGCGAGCTGTGCGAGTGGTGCCTTGCGAACGGCACGCGTTTCATCTATGCCTCCAGCGCTTCGACCTACGGCGACGGCGAACTGGGCTACCGCGACGACGACGCGGTGACGCCCAAGCTTCAGCCGCTCAATCTCTACGGCTGGTCCAAACAGAAGTTCGACCTGATCGCGCTCGAGCGCGGCTGGTTCAAGCGGATCGTGGGACTCAAGTACTTCAACGTGTTCGGTCCGGGCGAGGGGCATAAGGGCGAGATGCGCTCGGTTGTTTACAAAGCCTACCACCAGATTCGCGAAAAAGGATCGTTCCCGCTGTTTCGCTCGCATCGCCCCGACTATACGGACGGCGGACAGGTCCGCGACTTCGTGTACGTCAAAGACGCGGTCGCCGTCACGCTGTTCTTCCATGACCACCCCGAAATCTCGGGTCTGTTCAACTGTGGCACCGGCAAAGCCCGGTCGTGGCTCGACCTGCTGAATGCGGTCTACGCCGCCATGGGCCGCACGCCGCAGATTTCGTTCGTCGACATGCCCGCGCATCTGCGCGACAAGTATCAGTATTTCACCGAAGCGGACACGCGCAAGCTGCACGCGGCCGGCTGCCACCATGTCTTCACCTCTTTGGAAGACGCCGTCCGCGACTACGTGCAGAACTATTTGGAGAAGGAGTGACGCTCGTTCGAAAGTTTTCCGCCGCGCCGCCGCTGCCGGGCGGATACCGCGAGATGTGGCGGATGGCCGCGCCGCTGATTCTCAGCATGGGGTCGTTCACCATCATGCAGTTCTGCGACCGCGTCTTCCTCTCGCGCTACAGCAGCGTGACCATTCAGGCCGCGCTGCCGGCCGGCATTCTGGCCCACACGATGATCTGCTTCTTTCAGGCGCTGGCCGGCTACGCGGGAACCTTCACCGCGCACTACCACGGCGCGCAGGACCGCCGCCAGTGCGTGCGCTCCACGGTTCAGGGCCTTTGGCTGGCGTTCGCCTCGTGGCCGCTGATTCTTCTCCTGATCCCGCCCGGCTGCTGGCTTATGGCGTTGAGCGGACACGCGACCGACGTGTTGGCCGCCGAAAAAATCTACTATGTGATCCTCATGGCGGGCGGCATTGTGGTGCCCCTCAACGCGGCCGTCGGCGGTTATTTCATGGGCGTGGGCCAAACCCATGTGAACCTGATCGCCAACACGTTCGGCTGCCTGCTGAACATCCTGCTTAACTACGTCATGATTTTCGGCCACTGGGGCGTTCACGCCATGGGCATTGCCGGCGCGGCCTATGCAACGCTGATTTCCGGCGCGGCCTCGTGCATGCTTCAGCTCGTCCTCTTTTGCCGGGCGCAGCGTGCCGTTTGTGGAGAGCCGCAACCGTTGGCAACGGAGCGCTCGGCCACCGTGTGGCGGCTTGACTTGACCCTGCTGGGCCGGATCGTCCGTTTCGGCACGCCAGCCGGATTGCAACTGCTGATGGACGTCGGTGCCTTCGCCGTCTTCATCATGCTGACCGGCCGTCTCGGCGACCTGTCGCTCGCCGCCAGCAACATCGCCTTCAGCATCAACAACCTCGCCTTCGCGCCGCTGCTCGGCTTCGGCATGGCAACTTCCACCCTCGTGAGTCAACATCAGGGGGCCAGCCGCCCCGAAGCCGCCGAGCGCGTCGGTTACACGGGCTTGAAAATGGGACTTCTCTACATGTGCGCGATCGGCACCACGTTCGTTCTGTTTCCGAAAGGCTATTTCGAACTGTTTCGCCCGAAGAGCGCGGCTTTCACGGCTGACGAGCTACTCTCCATGGGCCGGGTCATGCTCTACCTGATGACCGCCTGGGGCCTGCTGGACACGGTGAACATCGTTTTCAGCGGCGCGCTGAAGGGCGCGGGCGACACACGTTTCGTGATGCTCTACATGATCGTCGGGAGTTGGTTCCTGCTGGTGCCGGTCACGCTGATCCTGCTCTATCTCGGCTACGGCATCATCGGTCTCTGGGTGTGGCTTACGATTTACGTTTATCTGCTCGCCGCCGGATTCTGGTGGCGCTGGCATCAGGGACGCTGGAAAACCATCCGCGTGATCGAGCGTGCCGGCAACGCAGACTACCTGCTCGCCGGAGAGGACCGTCTCGGTTGAGCACACTTGCCGCATCGGCATGACGCATTTGGCGCGCCCCCCCTGCTCCGCACCCTACGTCGTTGCGAGGGTCCGCTTGGCGGGATCGTAGACGATCTTGCGGCCGGTCTCGTAGGACTTCATGGCCATGATCACGGGCACGGCGTGTTGGAATCCGGCATCGATCGACGCGTTGGGCGTGGCGCCGCTGCGCATGCACTGGAGCCAGTCGAGGAAGTGGTCGGAATGGTCGACGGGCTCGACCTCCTTCTTGCCTCGGATCGAACCGTCGCGGCGCGGGGAACCCTCGCAGTCGTAGGTCGGCTTGCTCCAATTGCTGAGGTCGAGCGAACCTTTGTCGCCGTAGATTTTACGGATGCAGCCAGCGCCGTTGGCGAGGTTGTTGGCGCTGCTGACGAGGAAGCCCTCGGGATAAGTCCATGTGGCCTGGATCACGTTGGGACAGGTGAAGGCATGTTCGTCCTTCCAAGTCTCCGAACAGGTGCCCAAGCAGACGCAGGAAGTCGGGAAGCCCGCGCCGGTGATGAAGTTCATCAGGTCGATGAAATGCGCGCCGAGATTGGGAATGGGGCCGCGAGAAAACTCGTAATGACCGTACCACCCCGAGTAGATGTCGGCGCGGAAGGGCCGGTCGGGCAGACCGTGCAAAAACTCCTGCCAGTCGACGTCCTCCCTGCGCACGTCCTTCAGGTAGTGATACCAATAGGGCCGCTCGGCGTTTCGGCACTCCTCAACGCGCGAAATCTTGCCGAAAATACCGGTCTTGAAAAGCTCGCGCGCGCCGACGATGGAAGGCAGGCTGCGAAGCTGCGTGCCGACCTGCACGACGGTGCCCGCCTCCTTGACGGCATCGACCGCGCGCACAAGGTCCGGGAATTCGACGCCGAGCGGTTTCTCGCAGTAGATGTGCTTGCCCGCACGGGCGGCGGCCTCCAGATGGGCGGTGTGGTGCAGGTCGCACGAGGCGATCATGACCGCGTCGATGTCCTTCCGTTCAAGCAACTGGCGATAAGAGACGCACTGCTGCGCATCGCGGCCGAACCATTCCTTCACAAGGCCGTTGGCGGTTTCGCGCGACACGCGCCACGGATCGGCGAGCGCGACGATCTCAAAGTTGGTCTCCTTGACGTGTTGGTAGATGCCCCTCATGTGGGCGTTGCGTCCGCGGTCGCCGCAGCCGATCATGCCGATGCGGATACGATCGTTCGCGCCGACCGCGCGGCGGCGCGTGTCGGCCGACACGGACAGCGCCGAGGCCGCAGCCGCCGCGCCGGTGAGCTTCAGGATATTCCTTCGGGTCAACTCTCTTTGCATGACGCCTCCGTCGTTGGGCTGAGGCTTTCTCCCTACGCCTCCAGCATCTCTTCATGCTACCAGCGCGGCGGACCGCCGTCAAATCGGGTATGACTGGCGAGCACCAAATGGTAGAGCGTTTTTATTTGAAACAAGAATGAATGAAAAAGTGGCGATGGCTTTAAAAATTGGATTTCTTTCGTGGGCAAGAGTGCCCACGCTCCCAGAAAGCGCCCCTTTTCCATACGGCATGACATCCAAATAAAAACGCCCTGACCGAATGGTGCGATTCAACCGTTTTCAATCGCACCCACCGTTATGAGCCGTCAACTTCATTTTGACGGTTCGCATATCGACCTGTAAAATACCGATGTTTGTTTGAGTGTTTAATACGTGATGGTGGATTCCTCCCGTCGTCGGTCGAGGAATTCCCCTTCTGCATGACGAGGTGTCATAAAGCCAAGCGCGCAACTCTTTTGGCAGAAACGGATGGACCTATGACGCGAACTATCAGCACTCCCTGGGCCCTGACTCCCGAGCAGACGCTTGAAGCGACGGCAACGCGCCGCGACGGTTTGGATTCCGCCGCAGCCCAGCAGCGGCTCGCCGAAAACGGACACAACGCGCTCATGGCCAGGGACGTTGAACCGTGGTACATGATTCTGCTACAGCAATTCGCAAACCCCTTGGTCTACATTCTGGTCGGCGCAGCAGTCATGAAGGCCTATCTCAAAGGCCCGGCCGATGCGGCCATCATCGGTGCCGTGCTTCTCTTCATGGCCATTGTCGGCTTCGTCCAAGAGATGAAGGCTCGCAAAGCCATGTCGGCGCTGCTGAGCCTGAGCGCGCCCAAGGCCAAGGCCCGCAGAGAGGGCAACACGCTCTTGTTGGACGCGGCGGAACTCGTGATCGGCGACCTCTTGGTTCTGGAGGCGGGTGACCGCGTGGCTGCAGACGCGCGGCTGTTGGAAGCGGTCAATCTCCGGATCAACGAATCGACCTTCACCGGCGAGTCCCTGCCCGTCGAGAAAAACACGCAAGCCGTGGCCGCGGACGCCGCGATCCACGACCGGCGAAGCATGGTGTTCATGGGCACAACCGTCAGCCGCGGACGCGGCCTGGCCGTGGTCACGGCCACCGGCATGCAGACCGAAATCGGCCGTATCGCCGAGGCGGTCAGCGGCACGGGCAAAGAAAAAACCCCGCTGCAGCAGAGCATCGAGAAGCTCGGGCACGCCATCATCTGGGTGGTGGCGGGTGCCTGCGTCGTGCTCGCCGCGGCCGCGCTGATTCAGGGCATGGGCTGGGCCGACGTGCTGCTGCTGGCCGTCGCCGCAGCGGTCTCGGGCATTCCGGAAGGGCTGCCGGCCGCCGTGACGGTCGTGCTGGCGATCTGCGTGAACGGGATGGCCAAGCGAAACGTCCTGATCCGCAAGCTCGCCGCCGTCGAAACCCTCGGGACCGCAACCGTGATCTGTTCGGACAAGACCGGCACGCTGACGCTGAACCAAATGACCGTGCGCCGCGTCTGGACCGGAAGGCGCCACTTGTCCGTGGGCGGCCTCGGCTATGAACCGCTCGGCGACTTCCAGCACGACGACGCTCCCGTGGAGCCGGCCAGCGACGCGCTCCTGCAGCGCACCTTGCGGATCGCCGCGCTCTGCAACGACGCCCTGCTGAGCAAAACCGAGACGGGATATCAGATCTTGGGCGATCCCACCGAGGGGGCCTTGCTCACCGTGGCCGAAAAAGCCGGGCTCGTCAAGAAAGAGCTGGAGGCCCTCTATCCGCGCCTCGATGAAATCCCCTTCGAGAGCGAACAGCAGTTCATGGCCACGCTGCACGCCGAGGGCGACCAGCGCACGGTATACGTCAAGGGTTCAGCCGAACGCCTCCTGTCAATGTGCGCCCGCATCCAGACCCCAGACGGCGAGCGGGATCTGGACGCGGACGCCCGCCGCGAAGTGGCCGAAGCCAACGAACTCCTCGCCGGGCAGGCGCTGCGCGTTCTGGCCATCGCCGCCGCGCCCTATCCCACATCGCTCGGACGACTCGACGCCGCTCACCTGCAAGGACGCCTGGTTTTGCTGGGGCTCGTGGGCATGCTGGACCCGCCGCGCGAAGAGGCGCGCCGCGCCATCGCGGCCTGCAAGCGGGCCGGCATCCGGGTCGCCATGATCACGGGCGATAACCCGCGCACGGCAACCGCGATCGCCGCAGAGCTCGGCCTCTGCACGGCAGACGCCCAAGCGATCATCGGCAAGGAGATCGAGGCGATGGACGACGAGCAACTGCTCGAGGCCAGCCGCACCCAAAGCGTGTACGCCCGCATCGAGCCGCTACACAAGCTGCGAATCGTGCAGGCCTTCAAGCGCGACGGCCACATCGCCGCCATGACCGGAGACGGCGTCAACGACGCTCCGGCGCTGGAGGCGGCGGGCATCGGAATCGCCATGGGCATCACGGGAACCGATGTGGCGAAGGAAGCCGCAGACATGGTGCTGACGGACGACAATTTCGCCTCAATCGTCTCGGCGGTCGAGGAGGGCCGTATCGTCTTCAACCGCCTGAGAAGCGCAACCTTCTTTCTGCTGATGACCTGCATGGGTGAGCTGACAACCCTCTTTCTCAGCGTGGCGTTCTATGGCGAATCGCCGCTGGAACCGATCCAAATTCTGTGGGTTAACCTTGTGACCGGCGCGCTCGCAGCCATTCCGCTAGGACTGGAGGCCGGCACCGGCGACGAGCTGAAACAGCCGCCGCGGGACCGCCGCGTCGGACTGCTTTATCCCGGCATGTTCGCGCGGATCATTGCGGCCGGAATTCTCATGGCCCTCCCGGTGACGTGGATCTTCCATCACGCACCGCTTCTCAGCGGTCTCCAAGGCGAAGCTGCGCACGAACTCCGCCAGACGATCGCCTTCACGGGCATCGTGGTGTTCGAATGGTTTTTTGCGTTTCAATCGCGCTCGCCCGAAAAAGGTGTGTTCGCGCTCGGGTTCTTCCGGAACCGGGCGCTGCTCGGCTGCCTGCTTGCGGGACTCGGCCTGCAGATGCTGGTCGTCTACCTGCCTGCCGCTAACCGCATCTTCCATACGCAGCCCCTGCCGCTTGAAGACTGGCTTTGGGTCGTCCTCCCCGCCCTCGTGGCGGTCACGCTCGAAGCGATCCGCAAGCAGGCCGCACCCCACCTGTTCGGTGCCGGCCAGTGGACGCCGGTCAGCCGACGTCGATGAACACATCACCTTTTTCATCCCATCGCGAAAGAGAGCAACGGACATGACACGACGAACCTTTCTGCAGACAGGAACTGCGGCGGCCGCAGCCGCCGCGTGCGGATGCATCACTGCGCGCAGGGTGCCATCCGCCGTGATCGACACGCACGTGCATTTCTACGATCCCGCGCGGCCCAGCGGCGTGTCGTGGCCGCCAGCAACCGACGCGCTACTCTACCGAACAACGCTGCCCGCAAACTACCGGGCGCTGCCGTCGCCGCGCCCGGCAAACGGCGTGATCGCCGTCGAGGCCAGTTTCGTGCCCGAAGACAACCAATGGCTACTGGACCTCGCCGAACGCGAGCCGCTGATCGTGGGCGTGGTCGGCAACCTGCGCCCCGACGATCCGGCGTTCGACTCCCTGCTCGCGCGTTTTGCCAAGAATCCGCTGTTCCTCGGTATCCGCACGCGGGAAGTCTCCCTCGAACAGGGGCTCGCCGATCCGGTCGTCGTGCGCAACCTGCGCCGCGTGGCGCAACTCGGGCTCAGCTTCGACGTACACACCCCGCCCGCGTGGTCGGCGCACGCCGCGCGTCTCGCGCAGGCCGTTCCCGACCTGCGGCTGATCGTGAACCACGTGGCGGGCGCGGCCGTTACGGGCAGCGCACCGGACGCCGCGTGGTTGCGGACAATCGACGCGCTCGCGCCCCATCCGCAGATCTACATGAAAGTCTCCGGCCTGGTTGAGGGCACGCGCCGCACGGCGGGCGACGCGCCGTCCGATCCCGCATACTACCAACCGGTGCTCGACGCGCTGTGGGAACGGCTCGGACCGAACCGGCTGATCTACGGCAGCGACTGGCCGGTCAGCGCGCGCTACGCGCCGCTGGCGACCGTGGAGGCCATCGCCCTCGACTACTTCACATCCAAGGGTCCGCGCGCACTGGACAAGGTCTTCCGCACGAACGCCTGCGCCGCCTACGGTTGCAAACTGCGGGGTTAAATGCTTCTCGCATTCACGGAGCGGATGCGGCCTCGACCGGAAAGATCTCGTACAGAACGACCCCTTCCGGAGGCAGATCGGTCGGCAGTGTCAGCGTCCCGTCCGGATTGACGGCCCGCTGTTCTTCAGAAGGACGCATCTCGCCCGCCTTGCCATAGTCCGCCTCACGCGATTTCCAGAAGGCCGCATCGGCGGATTTGCTCAACTCGGACGGCAGGGCAAACGTCCAGACGGAATACTTGAAGGCGTCCTTGCCCATGTGCCGCGCGGCGATGTCCGCCTGCCACGGTTTCCACCAGTTGCCGTGGTCGGCATCAAGACGCCACGTCCGCACCGTCACGTCCGTGCGGCCCCGCGGCTTCACCCGGTCAACGCACAGGGCCGCACTTTCCCGGCTCTGCGCGCGCTGGTCCAAATTCAGATTATAGGCCAGAATCCGCAGTACGTGGTGACCGGCATCAAACCCCGACAGCACGCCGACGATATCTTTCGGATCGGCGGGTTCGCCCGATGACGTCTCAGCCAACGTGCGGCTACCGACCATGCGGAACGCCAGACTCCTGAGATGGGTGCTGACGGCGGGAATGCCGCCGAACACGCCCCGCGTGGTCAGCCGCCACATTGAGAAGTAGTCCACATCGTGTTCCACCATGAGCTGAAAAAGCCGGGCGTCGCTGGCGGCCTGAATGGGGTGCTCCGTTTCGCGGGGATAAAGCACGCGGTTGTGCCAGCCGTCCAAAACGCGGCCCTCGTCAATGCCGATTTTCACGCGGGCCAGCCCGACCTGATCGGCTTTTTCCCGGACCGTCCGGATCGCTTTCAAAAACTTTTCCGAATCGAAACCCGGCACCTTCGTGTAGTAAGAAATGGCAAGGAAATCGAGCTGCGTGCCGGTTTCCCCCGTTTTGGCATTAATTCCTTTGGCGCAGTGTTCGATAAAATCGCGTTCGTCCCAAAGCCCTTCCGAAACGGTCATACTGTGCGCGCCGACGGTCAAATTCCCGGTGCCGAGCGCGTCCGTCAGCGCGGCGACCGTGTAGTCGTACAGCTTGCAGTAGGCGGCCTTGGTGCTTTCGGGCCTGCCGTCCTCGGCTTCGAACCAATCCTTGTTTTCGTATTCCACGCCGACGCCCCACGACCAGCTCCGCATGTCCTCCACACCGAAGCGGGCTTTGAGCGCTTCGGCGGCCGTCCGGATATAGGCATAGTACGCGTCGTAATCGCAAGGCGGACGCAGATTGGTTTTAAACGCCTTTCCGATGCGGGGATTGGCGCTCAGCTTCAGCGGAACCCAGCCGGTTTTGATCATGGGCTTGAGTCCCTTGGCGCGGATATTTTCGCAGGCTTTAATGAGGGGACGAAAATCGGTATCCGCAGTCGTCGCCCGATTCGTCGGATTGACGAAAAGATCGCGCGCCGCATTGCCGCCCGTCGCCGCCATCAGTTGGATGCGTTCGACAAACGGAAAACGACGCTTAAAGTAGTCGTCGGGATAATCGGCCACCGTTTTCAGCCAAGTCGAATCAATCATCCACACGTTGATGTCGCTGAATTTGTTTGCTATGGTTTTGCCGGTCTTCGCGGACGAGAGATCGACCGTCACGCGCAGCGGCTCCCCGCTCGCGGCGCATACCCCGAGCGCCGCCATGAATCCTCCCAACAGCCATACGGTTTTCATTTTTCTCCGTTCGTTTTCCGCTGGTTCGGCGAGGCGATAAAGTTCGCGCCGTCATGGGTGTAAAATCGCCCCGGTCACGCGCACATCCCCCACCTCGCTGTTCGACAGTGAGCAGCTACTAAGCGTGATAATATGCAATTAGTGGTTGACATTTTACTGCCCCCCCATTACAAAATAAAATAGAATATTAAGGTGAGATGGTAAAAGGAAAGAGTGGGTTCAATGACGTCGAAAATCTTGGTTTTCTCGCTGTTGGTGATGTTTACGGCGAACAGCTTCGCCACAATCAAAATCTGGGATGGCGGCGGTGCGGACGCCTATCTTGCTACCGCGGAAAACTGGTCGGACGATGTCGCGCCGGTCTCGGGCGATTACCTCGTCTTCGCAGGTTCGACGCGTACTTCCGTGACAAATGACTATGACCCTGCGACAACCACATTCAAGATGATCGTCTTTTCCAACAACTACACAACCTGTTCCGCTCCGTTTACGGTGTCCGGCAACAAGATTGTCCTGACCGGCTGTGTCGCGTCCGAGTATCCCGCTTTCGCAAACGGCACTCCCGCAATCGGTGTGGCAAACGCTTCCGCCTCCATCACCGACATTCTGAATCTGGACGTCAGCCTGCCCAATAATTCTAAACTCGGAGCCTTTACCGCGAGCAACCACCACCTGACGTTTAGGGGGACAGTGACGGGCAATGGCGGTCCGTTACAGTCGTGCGATCAGTATCGCAGCACACTCACTTTTGAGGGGCCGGTGAAGAACTTCTCGCAGACCAGACGTCCGAACGGCAGCAGTGGTATGATTTGGCTCCGTTCCGCCGCGAACGCGTTTACCACCACTACGTTCAGGCACGAATTCTGCGAAGGCACGCTTAAGGCGGACAGTCTGGCTGCGTTCGGAGGACAAGCCGCCGGTATTCTGCTGGGACAATCCGCATACAACACGCCCGGCACGTTCAGCATGAATGCCGGTCAGGACACCCGCATCAACGGAAACCTGATCGTCAACGGGCCCCGGTATAATTCGACAGCAGGCATGTTCGAAAATGCGGTGGCGAATACGCTGCTGACCTTGGGCGGAAACCTGAGTACCGTGACAGCCACTGAGAGTTCAAATCCTCTATCCAATCTGGGCACGATGGTGACCTTCGGCGGCGTGGGGAACGGCGTTTTCCTCGGGAATGTGACGACCGCTTCGACCTGGCTGAACAAGTCCGGCGCAGGCACATGGGAATTCGCGGGCAGCTCGACATCCGGTTCAACCGGCGATGTAACCGTCACGACAGGAACGCTGATCGTGAACGGCGATTACGCCTCAATGAAAAAGACGACCGTAAAATCGGGCGCTACGCTTGCAGGCACAGGCACGGTCAACAACGTCACGTTTGAAAGCGGAGCGAATTATCAGGTTCTCGCGGATACAGATGGCACGCATCCGTTAATCCTGACGGGAATCGTGACGGCATCCGGAAGCGTGGGTGTGTCGATTTCGGCGGAGGCGCTCGCAAACCTGACTGCGGGAGTGGAGTACACCATCATGCGCTACACCGCCAAGTCAGGGACCGGAATGTTTACGCTCGGAAACGGGGCCCCTCCCTCCGCCCTCCTGACCGAAAAGTCAAACAGTCTCGTCTTGCAACTCGCCACAGGGGAAGTCACCTGGAAAGGTGACGCCGCCAATAACGTGTGGGACACGACCACGGCGAATTGGATCGGCAGCGTCCTGTATTCAGATGGTAACCACGCGGCGTTCACCGACGCGGCGGACGAGGGAACGACAAACGTCACAATCCCTTCAGCGGTCAGCCCCCTTAAGGTGACCGTGACCGGTTCGCGGAATTACACGTTCTCGGGCGAGGGGATCGAGGGACCGGGCATGATTGAAAAGCCATCCGGAACCTCAACTTTGACATTGAACAATACAAACGCTTACACGGGCATGACCTTGATCGAGGCGGGAGCTTTTGTATTAAACGGGACCATCGCCGATTCCCTTGTACGGATTGATTCAGCCGCCACATTCACCAATACGGCGAGCGGCCGGTTGACGGGGAGCGCGTCGCTCGTCGTGAACGGTGCGGCCAACCTGAGCGGCAACAGTGATTTCACGGGCGGCACCACAATCTCGGTTGCAACAGGCAACACTCCGGGACAGGCACCGGTGCTGGTGAACGACCCGCGCGCGCTCGGCTCGGGCGATGTATCGATTTTGAAGGGCACGGTCACGTTTCAGACGAATGCCGGATCATTCGGGCGGGATCGCACACTCACGGTCGGAGAGAGCGGCAGTGTGCTGTTCTTCGTCAATGGCGTTGACATGACCTGGCTCGGCGATGTTGACATTCCCAACACAAGTTTGAATCTCCAGCCCCAAACAAGCGCTTCTTCCTTTACATTCGGCGAGCCCGGTTGCTCCACGGAAGTGCGTGCAACATCGGCCGGCGGTGTATACACGCGTGTGAGCGGAAACCTTTACTGGTATTCCCGGTTCAAACTCGGAGGCGGTAATTATCAGCAGACAGATTTCACGGTTTCTCATTTTTACGCGACCAGCAACGAATGGTCCTATCTGCTCCTGCAGGCCTATGGCGGTGCCGTGTGTCATGCCACCAATACCCTTGCGCCGACCAAACTCTCACTCGGCCAGATTTACTCTACGGTCACGTTTTCTCCCTGGATAGACCTGAACGGGTATGACCAGACAATAGCCGAGCTTCAGATGGTGGAGGTGATCGAGGGATCCACCCAAACCATCAAGAGCGCCACGCCCGCGATATTGACGATCTCGAACAACACCGATACCGTCACCGCGCGTCAAGGGGGGCGGATCGAGGGGAAGGTCACGTTACGGAAGCGCGGCACGGGAAACTGGTCATTCGGCTGCCGCAACCTGAGTGCGGGCGACTTCATCGTCGAGGGAGGAACCGTTACACTCACGGATTCCGATACGCTGCCGACCGCTTCTAAAGAATCACGACTGACCGTCCATGCCGGCGCAAAGGTCGCCGTATCCGAAGGGGTCAACGCAACGGTCCCGAAGTTTACATATAACAACATGCTTTATGCTGCGGGCGTGTATGGCGGCGAGGGTTGCACGGTGTCCGGTGCCCGGATATTATCGGACTGTTTTGCGCCTGGTGCAGGCGCAATCACTGTGACCCGTGGCGACGGCGGATTCCTGCTTATGCTGCAGTAACCGGATAAAGGTGAACGGCGGGACCAAAATGCCAATCAGTTGGAATGAGATCAGACAAAACGCGATCCGCTTTTCCCGCGAATGGGCCGGAGAGAGACGCGAGGACGCGGAGGCAAAATCCTTTTGGGATGAATTCTTCGCCGTCTTTGGCATGCGGCGACGCCTTTTGGCCTCATTTGAAGAGCCGGTCCGAAAGATCAATGGTCAGTACGGCTATATCGATCTCTTTTGGCGCGGCGTGATGTTGGCCGAACACAAGAGCAAAGGCAAGAATCTGGACAAGGCCGAGTCGCAAGCGTTCAGGTATATCCAAGACTTAGCCCGCGAACAAAACCCCTCCGATTTGCCGCGCTATGTCATTCTATCCGATTTTGACCGCGTCGCGCTCTACGATCTGGAACCGGACGAGCAACCCGATTTGCCGCTTTTTGAATCGCGTCACTACCGGAAAATCGAATTCCCGTTAAGGGACCTGTACAAGCACATCCATGAGTTCGCCTTTATTGCGGGATATAAACCGCACCGTTTGCGCGACGAAGATCCGATCAACATCAAAGCCGTGGAGATTCTCGGCAACCTTCACGACGCACTGGCTGAAGGCGGCTATAAAGGGCACGACCTCGAGCGCTTCCTAGTGCGCATTCTTTTCTGCCTCTTTTCGGAAGACACCGGCCTTTTCGAGCCGGAAACCTTCACCCTTTTTCTTGAAAATCGGACCGCTAAAGACGGTTCCGATTTGGGCCTGCATCTGGCACGACTCTTTGAGGTGCTGGACACGCCGTTTGAACACCGCCAGAAGAATCTCGACGAAATGCTTGCGGCCTTCCCGTACGTCAACGGCGCACTGTTTAAAGAACGCTTGGGATTCGCCGATTTCAACCGCGCCATGCGCGACGCCCTTATATCCTGCACCCGCTTCGACTGGTCCAAAATCTCCCCCGCCATCTTCGGCTCGCTTTTTCAAGGCGTGATGGACCCTAGGGAACGGCGGCAAACCGGCGGGCATTACACGTCCGAACGGGACATCCTCAAGGTCATCAACGCGCTCTTCATGGACGATCTGCGGGCCGAGCTTGAAAAGGTCCGACACAGCAAGGTTTTGCTCAAACAGTTTCACGAGAAACTGGGCAGCTTGCGGTTTTTCGATCCCGCGTGCGGTTGCGGCAATTTTCTGGTCATCACCTATCGCGAATTGCGCCTTTTGGAAATCACTGTTCTTCAGACGCTTTTCGGCAATGAAGTTCAGTTGCAACTGAACGTACACGAACTGTCTCGCATCGACGTGGACGCGTTCACGGGCATCGAGATTCTGGAGTGGCCCGCGCGCATCGCCGAAGTGGCCATGTGGCTCATGGACCATCAGATGAACATGCGCCTCTCTGAAGCGTTCGGACAATATTTTGTGCGGTTGCCCTTGCGCAAGTCAGCCCATATCGTGCTGGGCAACGCCCTGCGGCTCGACTGGAAGGAAATTCTGCCGCCCGACTCATGCTCCTACGTTCTCGGAAATCCGCCCTTCATCGGCAAGCATTACCAAACGGCAGAACAGAAAGCGGACATGGCCGCCGTGTTCGGCACGTTTAAGAATCTGGGCGACCTCGACTATGTGACCGGCTGGTATTACCGTGCGGCCGATTACATTCAGAGCACCGCCATCGTAGTCGGCTTTGTGTCGACCAACTCGATTACTCAAGGCGAGCAAGTGCCGTTAATCTGGGGATTGCTGCTGGGCAAACACATTAAAATCCATTTCGCGCATCGCACGTTCAAGTGGCAGAGTGAGGCCCGCGGCAAGGCGCACGTCCATGTAGTCATCATCGGTTTTGCCGTATTCGACATTCCCGTCAAGCGGTTGTTCGATTACGACTCGGGCAGTGGGTCGGCAACCGTATCCGAAGTCGCTAATATCAGTCCTTATCTGACGCCCGGCCCCGATCTGTTGGTCACCAAGCGAACAACTCCGCTTGGCCATGTCCCCGAAATGCGATGCGGCAACAAACCATCCGACGGCGGCCATTTGATCCTGACGGACGAAGAGAAAACGGCGCTCCTCGATGCAGAGCCAGGAGCCGCAAAATTCGTGCGCCGTTTCACGGGATCGGAGGAGTTCATCAACGGCAACATGCGCTGGTGCCTCTGGCTTGAAAGTGCCGAACCCACTGAATTGCGCGGTTTGCCGCTTGTGATGGAGCGCATCGAACAGGTCCGCGAATTTCGAAAACAGAGCAGCGCCTTGCCGACGCAAAAGTCTGCCGCCACGCCTGCGCTTTTCTTTTATCGGTCGCAACCCAAGACCACCTACATTTTGATTCCCGAGGTTTCATCGGAGCGCCGGAACTACATTCCGATCGGGCTTGTCTCTCCAGAAATCGTTTCCGCCAACACCAACTTTCTCGTCCCGACAGACGATCTGTATCTCTTCGGCGTGCTCACCTCGGCCATGCACATGGCTTGGGTTCGGCAGGTGGGCGGCAGACTGAAATCGGATTACCGGTATTCGGGATCGATGGTCTACAACACGTTCCCTTGGCCGTTGCCCGACACACCAGAAGAAATCTCGTATCTGGACTCGGGCCATGTGCGGGAGGCCGCTTCGCGCATCTATTGGTCCTCCTATCATGAGGAAGGCGAGGAAGAGCCCGTTCCGCGAAAGACGGTCGTGACCGCCGGAATGAAGAAACGCATGGCCGTGGGAAAGGCCGCACAGGCCGTGTTAGACGCGCGGGCCAACTATCCGCTTTCCACGCTGGCCGACCTTTATGATCCGCTGATTATGCCCGCCGACCTTGTGAAGGCACATGCCGACCTTGACCGCGCTGTCGATCAGTGTTATCGGTCACAACCTTTTACTTCAGACCGCCAACGCATCGAATTTCTGTTTGCGCTTTACGAGCGCTATACCGCACCGCTGTTGCCCATGGCAAAAAAGGAAAAAAGACGCGTGCGAGATTATTGAAAAAGGAGTTCGCACCATGCCAGACCGGGAAGTGAAGACGATTCGGGATCTGATCTACTTTCAGTACGCGAAGATCATCGCAAAGAGCGCGTTCGGGCCGGACGCGAAAAAAGTCGCCTACGGCTTCATCAAAAAGAAGTTTCACGACTTCCAGAAGAACGAGATGCACTGGTCGGACATCCTGCGCGAGGACAAACAGTTCATCCAGAGCGAGAAGGCCTGCATCTACTGCGGCTCGACGGAAGATTTGACGTGGGACCACATCGTGCCCAAGTCGCTGGTGATCAACGACCGCTGTTCCGCGTGCGACAAGATTCAGGGGGTCCACAACCTCATCTGGGCCTGTAAGCGCTGCAACTCCGAAAAAGGCACGAAGGGGGTCTACCGCTTCTTCCGCGACCGCAACCCCGACGACGCGAAGTTCTTCGACCACATCCCCGCCCTGCTCGAAAAGAAATATCTGAAGACGATTTATTACTGCCACATCTGCAACGGGACGATTGACGACACGGATTTCAATCACAACAACGAGATCGACATTTTGGATCTCGACATTGCGCTGGCCATGGAATAACGCTGATTTCTAGGCCTTGCGCGTTATTTGGTAAACGTTTTCCCATTATTGTTTTTAGTCGAATAACTTTGTATTGCAAAGTACTTTATCAATATGCTATTCTTGCCGCGTTCAAAGGGAGAACCGGATGAGTGACGAACCGATCAACG
>Ga0183095_10508_pt1 | contig 17655 bp, 23 predicted proteins | sample BioMet4_FD_130346 | JGI IMG/M metagenome (GOLD analysis project Ga0183095, IMG submission 130346) | Microbial communities from bioreactor (seeded with sewage sludge) at LBNL, California, USA - Biofuel metagenome 4 (v2) (version 3) | ecosystem: Engineered > Bioreactor > Anaerobic > Unclassified ...
TTATTCTCACTTTCACATCATCGCTTTTTCTGTATTCAAGACTGTGACTTATTATGTTTTTTCCTTCTGCAAAATCTCCAGCCAGCCGTCTTCCATCTATCCATGAAGTAAAGACAAAGAGAGTTGGCTGTTGGTCGTCTTCTAATTCAAAGAAGGCTGTTATCGGATAGCTCTCGCACAGCAGACTTATCTCTCCAGCCACTGTCTCTGCCGTAGTCTTCCATGATCCTATTTTTATCTCTCCGCTTGTCTTCACTCTTACAGTCTTTGGCACAATGTCCGCCAATATGTCTCCAAGTGAAGCCTTTGTGTATAACTTGCTTTTAATCCTTGTTTCTCTGAGCAAAAATACCCAATCCTCTGCCGTGATCACAGTGGGTTCTCCCACCTTCACGCTTTGCACAAAACCTTTAAATCTCAATTTAAGTTTATCATTGTATCCTAACCACACGCTCACTTCATCGCCTCTTCTTATTGGGCACTGCTCGCCCAATCCCCAAGTAATGTTTTTAGGCATTTCTATTCGGCATGTGTCTGCCAGTGTGGAGGTGTCTGCAGTTATCTTTAACTCATGTACTCTTCTGATAGTCCATCTTAGTACTTTGTCGCTTTTTTCATCAAAGCGTTCAATCTCTATTCTACAATCACATCTAAGCATATTATTCTCCCAATATTTGTTCCTCAATAATGAAAGTCTCATCGCTTATCAGGTCAACCACTATTTCCTGAGCACAATCCCACATCTTAGGGGAGTACTTCCAACTGCTAACCACTGCTCTTGTTATTCCCACCACGTCATTTAGGTAGCTGTTAGCAATTTTTATTGTCTTGTTTTTCCTGAGCATGTCCATTAATGCCATCACATCATCTTTGGGGTAGTCCTCATACACATTGTCTAATATCTGCACATATAGTGTCATAACCACATCTCCATCGCTTACCCATTCTTTCACAGTACCACTCACTCCATTGATTGCCGTTGATACAATATGTTTTGTTCTACTTGTGTCTATTCTCCAATGATCTTGTAGCTCTATGTAGTTTTTTTCGTTTTCTAAATCAATCAAACTCAATCCAGTCTCTTCACTATATGGAAAAGCACCTCTGCCAGCTTCCACCTCCTTGCTCCATGAAACCATAGAAGTATATTCTTTCTCTTCTTTTTTCCTAAGCCGTGAGCCTATCACCCCAAATGATATAACATTGCTTGCTGTTTTAGCACTCTGCAATGCTACCTCTTTAGCACTTTGTGTCAGAGAATTCATCTCAGCTTCTGTTCTATTCATAAGCTCTTTGGTTTGTTGCGTCCATCAATGCCTCAACCACAATTCTTTTTATCTCTGCGGCTCCTTCTTTTAGGTTTGTAGTATGCACTACAATGTCTCCACCTATCAAATTGTGTATGTTGGTTATTATAGTTCCTGTGCCTTTTGATCCAGCATTAGAGTTGTCACTTTTGTTTTTTTCTTCTTGTGAACTTGTGTTTTGATTATTTGTTTGTGTCTTTAGTTCCAAAGGCTGCAATGGTTGTGTTATGCTTTGTCTCTGGGATTGCTTTGGGCTTGAGCTTTTTGTTGTCTTTGGTGCACTTTTGCCACTTCTTGCCATCTCTTCGTTATACGCTTTAGTGTACGCTTGTGCTGACTGTTTACCAAAGTCTGTAAATGTAGAGGAAAGCCTTTTTGCTGCAGCTTTTACTCCGCTAAAGTCCAATGTTATGGCAGAGTGTATTATGTCTCCTATTGCAGAGAATACATTTTTTATAGTGTTCCATATCTCCACAACTATATTTTTTACATAAGCCCAGCTTCCTTTTATTACTGCTCTAAATTTTGCCGATGTATTCCAGAAGTAAGCCAATAGTCCTGCAATAGCTGCAATGGCAATGGCAATCCAGCCAATTATTGGTATGCTTCCAATGGCTGTGCTTATTCCTGTGCATATAGTCCTAATACTAATAAGCATTGTCTTTCCCACTACTGCAACAATTTTCGCAAAAGTCGCTATGTGTGTAGCAAGAGAACTAATCATTCCTACTGTCCCAATAATTGTTGATCTTATGTCTAATGCAAGTTTAAAAGCAACATATACAGCTGTTGCAATTCCAACGACTTTTGCAAGATTAAACAAGGAATGTCTGTTCTCATCAATCCATTCCACCAATCTTTTGAGTTTTGGCATTATTAGGTTAAGCTCTGCCAGAACTGCTCCACCAATCTTTTCTTTTATGTCGCCCCACATGTTGTGCAATTGTTTCATAGCTCCTAAACCAGCCTTTGCCGCCATCTCGCTACTTCCACCAAATTCACTGTTTAGCTCATTGAGAATTACCATCTGAGCCTGTTGCATGTGTCCACTTTCAACAAGTTTTTTTACTTGTGCTTGTTGTTGGTCGCTCAGTTGTATACCAACTCTTCTGAGTGTGCTCATACCCATTATTGGATCTTGCAGAGCCTTTCCAATCTGTATTGTACTTGATTGCAAGTCTTGTCCCATTTTTGTTGACAAATCCAATATTGCAGGTATTGCCTTATCATATATTGCACCTCCAACGCCTTTGAATGTTAGTAATAGACTTTGAGCTTTTATTATCTCTTCATCTCCAAATGTTGTTTTTTTCTGCAATCCTGCAGCCATTTCTGTAAGCTCTTTGAAAGTCTTGCCTGCAGTATTTCTTGTGCTTATGAGTGAAGCTCTCAGTTGTCCTTCAGCTTGCTTCTGCACATCATAGAGCTTAACGCTCTCAGTGGCAAGATTTTTTACTTGCATCACAGCGTAAACGCCTCCTATGTCTTTAAGAGAGATACCAAGAATTGAACTACTTAATTTATTGAGATTTTGGAATAAACCTCTTGGTGGCAAATTCTCAAGACTTCTCAGTTTTTTGTTTGTCCTATCAAGTTCAGCATTTATTTTTATTATCTCCGCTTTGCTTGTTGCTGTCCCTTTTTGTGCATTCAGTGTTGTTATTTTCTCTCTTAACTGATCAATTGTAACGGGAAGTGCTTTGGCTGATGATGACACAGTCTTAATGTCGTTATTGAATTGTTTGACATTTTTTTGTATGCCTTTCAATCCCGAAGAAACCTTATCTTTAATAGAGAAAACCCATTCTAAATTATGACTTGCCATTATTGTTCTCCAAGTATTTTTGTTATCATTCTCACTTGTCTTTGTTCAATCCAGAGAGCCTGAGAAAATCTTTGTGCCCATTCATCCATTTCCATCTTTTCTGAGTCAAGATGCAACTCAGCCCTTATAAGAGCGTTACCTTTAATGATAAAATCTTCATCATCTTTTGGGCTGATAGAGTAACGCTCTATAAGTTTTTTAGGCTTGCTGAAGCCTGTCCTATTAGTCCACTCAATTGTGTTGTGGCAGCCATTTTTAGAGCCACATCGTTTTCAACTTCTTGTGATCCTCCAATAAGACAATTCTTATACAAGACATCCATTGCTTCAACTTCATCTGTCTTAGCTATCTGGTTTACCGCACTAAGTGTTTTCATATCACAGCGTTTAAAATACACCTTGTATGTATCTTGTCCATCTGTTACTTCTATTTCGCAAATCTTACCATATTTGTTTTTCCAAGAACAAATTTGTTCTTTTGAGGCTTGACCTTTTATTTCTTTGTCCATTGTTTAAATGTGTTTTAATCTCTTTTTAATTCTCTTTCAAGAAAGGGGATAGGAGCGGCTTTTGCCGCTCTTTGCCTCTCTCATTTTATAACTGATTATATAGTATGTCCATCACGTTCAATTCCAGTTCCACCTCAATTGCGGTGTCTCCTTGTTTTGGTTGGCGTTTATTGTTCGTAAATTTGCATCCTTTCAACACATCGCTCACCAATATCCCGTTTTCTGGTAAATAGTTAACCACTATGTCAAAGGCAGGCAAGTCTTGCAGTCTTCCATTAGGTGCTGCTGCTTCCAATGCCACCACTTCCTCCTGATACAGTGTCAGTGTGCCAGAGGGTTCAATGTTTCCTTTACCATAGCCTATGGGTTTTCTTCCCATTCCGTATTTTTTTTCTATGGACTGTTTGTCTTCATAGTTTATCGCACTTATACCTTGTACAAGTGTTCCACCAATAAAGCATCTAATGTCAGCCCATGCGTACATTTCGCCGTTTATATTGGCTACTCCGTTGTTTATTCCTTCTGCCATATTCTTTTGTTTTTTTTATACCGCAGTTGCAAAACTCATTTTGAGTGTAATTTTTCTCATCACTCCTTGTGGTACTTGTTTAATAACAATAACCAGCTCAGATGAGCTCAACACATCTTGATCAGCGTCAATTTGCACCTTGTAACCATTCAATTCTTTGTTTTTCTCCATGTCTTCAAGGTAGCGATTTCCTTCATTTGTGAGCACTGCAATTGTGTCTTTACCTATTTTGCCTGTTGCTTGGTCAATGTCTATGTTGCTTCCCAAATAAGGCAACAAATATTCTCTAACACCTCTTACAGCTTTGTCCATTGTTCTAACTCGTTCAATGGCGTTGTAGTCGCTTGTTGCTAAGTCTTGGTTGTAGCTGTCGTTGAAAAATGTTCCTGCATATCCTGTGTATGTAACAAGGTAAAGCAATCTCTTTTCTTCCAAGGAATCTATCTGTGAAGAGCTCAACTCTCTGAGAGTTTTGCCGTCCACAAATCCTGCTTGGCTTATACCACAAGAGAATTTCTCAACCCAGCCAATACACTCACTTACTTTGGCTTTGCTTATCATTCCTATTGTCATCCCTAACACACCCACAGGCTTCTTTTCTGTGGTATTTGTGCTATCGTTAAATAGAGAGTAAGCATAACTTGTTGTGTCTGCTTCTTGAGCCACCACCACACTCACATTTTTGTTTCCACCCGCCACGCCTGTCACAGCAATTGCTGTTATGTCGCTCACTTTTGGTGAATATACCAAAATCAAAGGCATGTCATGAGCTTCCTCAAATGTTGCTATTGCTTGCAGTGCTGTGATGTCTCCAGAAGCCAATTCTTTTTGTGGAGCATACACACCCACTTGTCTTATTTCTCCCAGTGCAAAGCTTTGCACTTTTTTTATCTCTGCAAAATCATACACGCCACCGCTCTGTGGAGGAGCGTATAGTCCAACATATAACTTCAAGCTGGCATTAATTCTGAAAGCCTCGTTTAAATGATACCATAGACTTCTGACCCACCAGTTTTTATCGCTCCCGCTCATAGCATCAGATGTTATTCCCAAAGCCTCTGCCTCGTCTATTGAGCCAATTTTTATTATTGGGTTTGCCTCACTAAAAGGTGTCAATGTGCTTCCACTCTCAGGTGTCGGTAGACTGGCTATCGGCATGTACATCACACAACCGCTCACTCCATCGTTGTTTGCAGCTTTAGTTCTTATGTTGCCGTTTTCTCTTATTACTTTTAATCCTAAACTCATTTCTTTGTTATTTTAAACTCTTTTTAAACGCCGTTTAATTATCAATGTAACTCCTATCAGCCCCAGAGCCACCCCAAAGCCAAAGCCCAATGTCTTTTTCCAATCTGTTTTCCTTATGACTTCTTTTTTGACAATTGTCTTTGTCATTGCCAGAGTATCTGTTATCCTCAAGCTGTCTGTCTTGTCTCTCCAAAGATATTTATACTTTATATGAGTAATAAATACGCTATCGCCTTTTTGGTAGCTAATCACGCTGTCACTCACATATATGCTATCTCTTATCGTCCTTTGGCTCTGCTCTCTGAGGGTGCGAGTCTGCTCCAGAATCTTTTGGGGACTTTTGCAGCTCACGCTCAACAGGGCAAGAAGCAACATAAGGACAATTCTTGCTTTTTTCAATAGCTTTCCTGAACCTTGACAGTTCTCTTTTAAGTCCTGTTGTTTCATTGCTTAATTCTTCCACTTTGTCGTTCAGAGGTTTTACTATATTCTTGTTGAACTCTTCCACGTATGTCTTGCTCAAATCCATCTCTGCCTGCTTCTCTTCTGTTTGTGCCTTTTTTCGAGTGGAGCGGATAGTCACCAGTGTAACTATCAACCCACCCGACAAAACCACATTTATCAACAAACTTATAACCTCGCTCAACATCTGTGTCTTACTTTATTTCTTTTTCTGTTATTTCTTTGTTTGGATTGAGCACTTTCTGATACTCTTGAGCATCTTCTTTGCGGTTATATGTAGCTCCGTTTGAGCATACATATAAACTCTTGCGTGCCTTATCTTCCTGCTCTTTTGACTCAGCAGTTTCCTGCACCTGTATTTGCTCAGGTGCAGTTACTTCTTCTTTCTTTGCTGTCATAATATTAAGCCCCCACTGTTTGAGTTAAACCAAGTACTCCCTTGCCGTCTCCTCTTCTTTGTCTGCCTCCGCAACGAACCAAGAATGAGTATATATCGCCGTAGTATGTTGGATCTCCAATGTTCTCGTACATTTTCACGTCTCCAACGGCTCTACTTACTGCCAAGTCTGACCAGAACAATCCACACAAGCATGCTGTGTTAGCCGCTTGACTTGTCCCGTCTTCTATTGCTAAGTATTGCTCTGGCGTATATAGAGAGTTATCGCCACTAAATTGGAAATATCTCTTGCCAGCCACTTGTGACAGTGTGCTTACTGCTGAAGCCAAAAGGACTGTGCTTCTTTCATATATCTCAAATCCTTCCAATTTCTTCAATAGCCCTGTTATTGGATCGTATACTATTGTTAAGTTATCGCTTGACAAACTCTTCACATTGTCGCACAATTCTTTGTACATCTCTGTGTCAAGTATCACATATCTGCCCTCCTTAGGCATGTTCCATTGGTTGAATATTGTCTTTGCATTCACAAAGTCATCATATGTCAAGCTCGTTCTTGTACCACTTCCCCAGGCGAGGTTTTCTTCTTTTGCCGCTCCAGAGGCTTTAATCCAATATTGTGCTTTCCAATTGTATAACATAGCATCTGCCACCAATTGGTTAATATATCTCTGATCTTCCATTAGCACACTTGCTCTCTTGTCATAGCTTAATTCGGCTACCTCTGCGTTTGGAATAAATCTTGGATCTGTTGTTATCTCGTCCAAAGCGTATGTTACATCTGTGTCTGTTCTTTTCTTAATTGTTGCAGGCAAACTTGTACGATTTCTCATTGCTCCTGATGGAGCTCCTGCTTGTGGTATGTGCACGCATGAGCCGCCTACTACATATTGACTCTCATCAATACTCTTGAGTAAGAATTCATTATTCTTGAACAAGTTCTCTACCACATCTTTCTCCCAAATTTCAGGTGTTACTGCCATGTGTAACACTCCGCATCCTTGCTGGGGTAGTCCTATCAAAGCTGCACCCATGACTCCTAATCCTGCCACAGAGCCAAATGCAACACCCACTGTGCATGCCATCACTACGGCAAGCATCATCTTCATTAATACTTTTACTGTCTTCATCTTTCTTTCGTTTTATTGTTATTTACTTTGTTTCTTTTTTCCAAATTTTGCTTCAAAAAGTTGTTCAAATAGAGTCTCGTCTTTCATTTTTAACTCATATAAGCTACCTTCTTTGTCCATTTTGTCCCAAGTCTTTGCATCAATAGCAAGGTTTTCTTTCTTACCTTTGTTTATCTCTTCAGTCACATCTGGCACTTTCCCACTCATACCAGTAAGGCAAGCTTCTAATACTTCTAAGCCATTAGTTAATCCGACTTTCTCAAACATTTCTCTTTTGTCTGGGGTGATTTTCTTTTCACTCAGTGCTTGCTCTACTAATGTTTTAATTCTTTTGGTTTTGTCTGCTAAAAAGATTTTTTCCATTTCTTCGCCTTTGCAGGCTTTCTCTTGTAATGAGACAATGGCATTTATCACCTCTGTCTCTGAAGAGCTTTCCTTTAGGTTTAGCTTCTTCAAAATTTCATTCATTTCCATTTTCTTTAATTGTTCTTGTTTGTCTTCCCTTTTAGTTAAGAGGGGAAGAAAGTTGTCTATTTCTTTTATGTCTTTTCTGTCAATACTTTTGCCACTCATGCTAAGGCATAGACTTTCATCATTTGCTCCTATGTCCACGCATGATGTCTCTCTTAGTTTACTCTTAGAGATAGTCATTCTTGTTTGTCCAGCAAGCAAGTCTTCTGGTTTGTCGCTCAACTCCAAAACATCAAGTCCAGCACTTACCATGTTCAAGATACCTTTAGCATATTTCTTTTCAATCTTGCAGGCAAACTCATCATCTTGGTCAAATTCAATATCTCCAACCAATTTATCTCCTTCTTGTTTTATTCCACTCATCTTACCTATTGGAAGTATCTCATCTTCACTTTCGCCCCATGGACGTGAATGCATCCACAGAACAATAGGATTCTTCTCATATTGACTGTAATCAATACCTTCTGTCAGCACTCTACTTCCATAGCTGTTCACCATAGAGGTGCTTATAACCACTTTCATTGTTTGTTCTTTTAATTTTGGCAAAAGTATATGTGTTTTTTCGTTTTTTTGGATAAAGTGTCTACCATAGACACAAAAGTGCTTAGTGTAAGCACTTTGTCCTCTTGCTTTGGGCATAAAAACTACTTTTGCAAAAAACATAAGACAATGACAAAAGAAAAAGATAAACTCCGAGAGCTTGCACGTGCTTACTACATGCAAGGTCTCACACAAAAAGAAATAGCACAGAAGGTTGGCGTATCTAATCAGACACTCAATCGTTGGTGTTCTGTTGGCTCGTGGGCTACTCTTAGAGCTGCCACAACCATTTCTCGCCAAGAGTTAGTTAATAAACTCTTGCTTTCCATAGATAAGATCATAACAGATATTTCTTCTTCACATGATCCAAAACAAATTGCTGGCTTAGGAGATCGTCTCTCTAAGCTCGCAGCCACTATTGAGAAGTTAGATAAGAAAGAGTCTCTTGCTCAGACCATCACAGTTTTCACTTCCTTTCTTTCTTTTCTGCGTGCCACTTCTGTGGACTCGGATGTGATTTTACAGTTTTCTTCTCTAATGGACTTATTCATTAAAAGCAAAGTGTGATGAGACAACAAGACGTCAAAGCCCTTGATTTTTGGGCAAAATATAGAAAGAACCTTGCATCATATACCACAACGCAGGTGTTGTCTCCTTCAGAGACAAATAAACACCGCATTGAACTTGAGAAAGACATTATCGCATGGTGCAAGTTCTTCTTTCCTTCTTATTGTTCAGCTCCTTTTGCTCCTTTTCAAGAGCGTTTTTTGCATCGCATAACATCTTCTCTTGAGTATTACCAAGTCCTTTCTTGGTCTCGTGAGCTTTCCAAGAGTACAATCACAATGTTTGCCACTCTTTATCTCACCCTAACTGGACACAAACACAATGTCCTTTTGTCTTCCTCTTCTTATGACAATGCCTGCCGTTTGCTTGAACCCTACAGAGCCAATCTTGACTCCAACCAGTTGCTTATTCAGTACTACGGAGTTCAACACACTCAAGGCTCTTGGGAAGAAGGAGAGTTTACCACTTCTTCTGGAGTCTCTTTCCGTGCCTTAGGTGCAGGACAGAGCCCTCGTGGTTCTCGTTCCGAGCAGTATCGTCCCGACATTATTATATGTGATGATTTTGACACCGATGAAGACACACGCAACCCCGATACTATCAATAAGAAGTTTTCTTGGTTTGAACAGGCTCTCTATGCCACTCGTTCCATTGATAAGCCTCTCACTGTCATTTGGTGCGGCAACATAATCGCCAAAGACTGTTGCATCACTCGTGCAGGCAAAGTGGCTGACTCGTGGGACGTTGTCAATATCAGAGACTCTTTGGGGCACTCCACATGGGTCAAGAACTCCGAGCAGCATATAGATCGTGCTCTTTCCAAAATTTCCACACGTTCTGCCCAGCAAGAATATTTCAACAATCCGCTCTCTGAGGGAGAAGTCTTCAAAGAACTTTTCTTTGAAAAAATTCCTCCTCTTAGTCGTTTTGCCTTCATTATCAATTATGGTGACCCTGCTTTTAGCAATAGAAGAAACAAATCCGCCTCAACCAAGGCTATAAGTCAGATAGGTTTTCTTAATGGAAAATTTTATGTCATAGATATGCGATGCGACAGGGCTACTAATAGCCAATTTGTCTCTTGGTTCTATGATCTGTCTTCCTGCGTGCCTTCCTGCGTGCAGGTTTATAATTACATAGAAAATAACACTCTTCAAGACCCCTTCTACCAACAGGTGTTTTTGCCTCTTTTCCGTCAGCAGAGCCTTACTTGTGGTGTGCTCAATATACAGCCAGATACTCGTAAAAAACCCGATAAATTCTCTCGTATTGAGGGAGCTTTGCAACCTCTCAATCAGCGAGGAGCTTTACTTTTCAATGCTGATAAAAAAGATAATGAACACTTTGTCCGCACCCGTGAGCAGTTCCTTCTTCTTTCTCCAACTCTTTCTTCACCCGCTGATGCTCCTGACTGCATTGAGGGTAACGTCTGGCTGACCAACCAACGTCTCAAAGTCCTTTCAGACAATTCAATTCAAATATTTCGCAGACAAAAAAACAATAAAAGAATATGATTAAAATCCTACAACGTCTCTGGAATTATATCCGAGTCAAAAATGCGATAGTCTATGCAAACAAGATGCACTCTCGCACCCTTAAACAATATTTTGTTCTCCAGATAGGCTTCCACATACGTGTTCTTACACGCACGCAGGTCAATTATCTTGTTGACATCGGTGTTCTTCGCCGCTCAATGCGTCAATATACCAATGTTTGCAAGTATAGTATTTATTTCACTAAATAATAGGAGGGTATAATAATGTATTTAACTTATGAAGACCTTATCAATGGCTCTTACGAAGAGACTCTTCCCGTTCTCCAACGTCACCAGGAAAATGCACTTCAGGCTATCACTGATGCCATGGGAGAGGTTAAGGCTTATCTGTTTAAGCTCTATGACATAGATGCTCAGTTCTCTTTGAGTGGATCTTCTCGCTCTGCCTTGCTTGTCAAGTTAATCAGAGACATAGCTATTTATAACATCTATTGCATCGCTTCACCTGCCTTGATGTCTGAGACTCGGCGTATGAAGTATGATGATGCTATTGCCTTTCTGAGGCAGGTCGCCGCACAAAAGGCTTTTATTCCAGATCTCACACTTCTTTCTACTTCTGCCTCAGGTGGCAGTTATCCAATAGCCTATGGTGGCAATTCCCAAAGAAATAATCAATATTAAGAATATGGCAGCACATTTAAATTTATCAGATAAAAAGAAACAGCCTAAGGCAATCCAACCTTTAAACATAATATTTAGAGCTCCTGACCGTCAGAGCAAAGACATTAGTGCTTGGCGTAGAGCTCTTGAGGCTTTTGACTCTCTAAGCAATCCCAACAGGGTTCGGTTCTATGATCTTATAGATGACATAACTCTTGACGGACAAATTGAATCCACATGGGGCAAGAGAGCCGATGCCATCACCCACACCTCTCTCATCTTCTCCAAAGACGGCAAGGAAGATGAAGAACTTAATCGTCTTTTGTCTTGTCCTGATATGCTTTCTTTGATACGAGATATTCATTCCACTGTGGCTTATGGCTACACGCTCATTCAAATAAAGGACATTGTCTATGATGAAGAGCAAGAGCAGTATCACATAGATTACTCTCTTATTGATCGTCGTCATGTCCATCCTGAGCAAGGGTGGGAGTGTGTCTCTGTTGAACAAAATCAAGCCTCAAAGGACTTTTTATTCAAAGAGCCACCTCTTTCTGATTATATCATGTATATGGGTGAGCCAAAGAATAAAGGTCTTCTTTTTAAGGCTGCTCAATATGTCATCTATAAGCGAGGCGGTTTTGGTGACTGGGCTCAGTTCGCAGAGTGTTTTGGTATGCCTTTCAGAGAGATGACTTACGATGAATATGATGAAGCTACTCGTGCCAAACTTGAAGATATGCTTCGCAACTGGGGCGCCTTTGGCTACCTGCTTCATCCCAAAGGCTCTGAACTCACTCTTCATCCTGCCACTTCCACCTCAGGTACCTCAGTCTATAAAGAACTTATTGATGCCTGCGATGCTGCCATTAGTAAGACAATCGTTGGCAACACTCTAACCACCGAACAAGGCTCCTCTGGCACTCAAGCTCTTGGCACCGTTCATTTGTCTGTTGAGCAAGATAAGAAAGACTCCGACCGCATTTTTGTTCTCTCAGTACTCAACACACAATTCAAAGCCATTCTTAAACGCTTTGGTTTTGATGTGGCTGGTGGACAGATATGGTTTGCATCTGAAGGTAAGGACTGGAACCAACTTGCACTGAAATGGCAGGTCATCTCTGGCATTGCTTCACGCATCCCTGTTGATGATGATTTCTTGTATGAGGAATTTGATATTCCAAAGCCTAAGGACTACAATTCACTCAAAGAGCAGATGCAACAAAACCCCAAATCAGACTCTTCAGTTCAAAACGCTCTTAATTCTACTCGTATTAAAGATTTTTTCCTCTAAGGGCAAGTAATCCACTTGCCCTATACCGTCACTTAGACTCGCTCTATTACCAAGCAGATGCCTCTTTGCTCGCCCTTTCTCTGGCTTCTTTTGTACGCATTCCATACTCTCTGGCTTCTGCCTCAGCTTATGATAAGATAATAAAAGATATATCCAATGACAAAACTTTAATCAATACTGACATTCTCAAAGCCTACAAGGACAATTTTCACCATGCAGTTGACAGTGTCTTCACCTCTGGTTCAGATACTCCTCTTGCTCAAAAGCTCAAGCAAAACCTTACTCGTTTTTCTTTCTATAAAGCCTATCATGCCACCTCTGATGTGCGTTCTGCCAAAGATGTAAAAGAGGGGAAGTCTATCCTCAATAAATTCAATAGTTATCAAGCCACTGAATATAACACAGCTGTCTCTCGCTCTCGTACTGCTAAGCAATGGCAGGCGTTCTCTTCCGACCAAGAAGGCAAAGATCTCTTCCCTAATATTCAATGGCTTCCTTCTCGTTCTGCCTCTCCTCGTGAGGAACACATGATTTTTTACAATCGTATCTGGTCTAAAGATGATCCTTTTTGGAACGCCAATAGCCCAGGTTCTCTGTATAACTGCAAATGCGACTGGCAAGAGACTGACTCTCCCACAACAGAGGGTAATCCCTCTGCTAAGGTAGCTGCTCAGGGACTTCAAGGCAACCCAGGCAAGACTGGAGATGTTTTCTCTGATGATGCAGCATATTTTAAAAAAGTACCTGAAGTTGATGCTGCTGCCATTGATAATTTCGCCAATAAATATATAGACAATACGACATTTGCTGCTGTCAAAGGGTACAAAAATATAACACAAGCACAATCTGTAAATCCCAAGGACAGCGACTATTCCACAATATTAAAGGTAGCTTCTAATCTCTCTAATATCAAAAATGAAAAAGCAATGATATTGCCAAGAATTAACAATCCTTTTTCCCTTGATTACAAAGAGATTTATGCCTCTCATGCTGCTAAATATCCAAGCAAATGTCCAGACCTTAAGGTTGGCGAACATTTCTATGAGGTAGAAGGTTTTGATAAAACAAAAGATATATCCAATAGACACGTAAGATTTAAAACAACAAGTAAAATGATTAATCGTGGACTAAAACAAAGTGATAGAATTATTATTGAAGACTGTGATTTAGATGATATTAGTTTGCTCAAGATAATAAAAATAACACCAAAAGAAATAAACGAATTGTGGGTTATAAATAAAAAAGGCTTAAGACAGGTACCCCTTAAAACGCCCAAAGGTTGACAATTTTCATTGCCAACCTCTGGTGACGCCGAATCCGCAGGTTCGACGATGCAAAAATACAAAAATATTCAATACAACAACAAAAAACAGCAAAAAAAATGAATATAGATATCTCTCGCTTTGCCTCTCAGCTTGACAAGATAGCCTCTGAAACATCTTCATACATTCAAACTACAGCCCCTCGCATTGCTGCCAATGTAGCTCTCAAAGCTTTCCGTCAGAATTTCCAAGATGAAGGTTTTTTCTCTCATCCATGGAAACAAGTGCTTCGTCGTACCTCTGGCACTAAAGCCTATCGTTACAATGCCATTCATCATCCTGCAAGACTTACTCGTCGCATCCTTACAGGCGACAGTGGCGACCTTGGTCGTTCTCTCTCTGCCCAGTATCATACCTCCTCTGCCATAATCTTCTCCGACAAAGTCTATGCTCGTGTCCATAACCAAGGGCTTAGGGCAGGGCGTGGGAAAGGTTTCACCATGCCTCGCCGTCAATTCATGGGTGATGACCCTGCTCTTGACTCTCTTATCATAGATGCCTTAACTCGTAAGTATTCACAATTAATCAATAAGTAATATGCGTAAACAAATTTTTCTTGACATTCAGTCCATCGTGCTTTCCCTCCATGATACTTCTGGAGCAAGCATCATTCGTCATTTTGACCTATATAATCAGCAACTTCAATACCTTGCTTCCTCTCAGCCTTTTGACTGTCCAGCTGTCTTTGTTGAGTTTCTTCCTCTTGCTTGGCAGACCCTTTCTCGCACCACTCAGGAGTGCGATTTCTCTTTCCGTCTGCATATCGTCTCACGTTGGCTTGGCAACACTCACTCCACAGCTCCTGCCTCCACTCAACTCTCTGAACTCGCATTCCTTGATCTGCCAGAACAACTCTTTTCTCTTTTCCAACATAAAAGACTAACCTCTTGTGGCTCCATAACTCGTCTGTCCACCGACTTTGACTCTAACCATGAGACTTATATCCAAACCATTGAAACCTATCTCACACGCTTTCGTGACACAACAGACAAATAAAAAAAGAGCATTTAATCATTGGTTAAATGCTCTTTAAACGCTATTTGTGTGTTAGTTCAAAAAAATAAATTCATTTACTTTTTGTCTTCTTCTTGTTCAATTCTCTCTCTCAAGCGTGGTTCCTCTAATATCTTTCTGAAGTGTGAGTAACTTATTGGATAAGTAGGGTAAATGTATTTCTTCCACACACCCACCATTGTGATGAAGCCTGGCTCGTAGTGTTCTTTGGTTAAGTTTTGAATTTTTTGATAGTAAATCAACTTATTTAATTTGTTGTATGCCATACCTTGCAATTTTTTATTATCTTTGCCTCTGGAAGTAAGGCTCTGGGTGTTTCGCAAGATACGTTCGGAGTTTTTTTTATTTCCGATAGGCTGCCATTATTTTGCTTAGCACCTCGCCAATCATTATCCTGTTTGCTTCATCATAGTGTTGGTCAATCCAACAACGGTTACCTATTAAAAGTAATAGATAAAAACAAAAGACTGTTCTATCTATTGATAGATTCATTTTGGCTGTGCTGGCTTTCTCCTTGCTTGCCATAAGCCTGTCTTTTATCTTATTTATCGATTTTTCCACAATATCATTTGCGATTTCGCCAATGATATTTAATGCTTTTTCCGTTTCTTCTTCTGGTTTAATGCATGCTTGCATATCTGCCAGCAGTTCACCTAAAAGCCTTACATCTCTTTTCTCTAAACTTACTCTAATGTTTTTCATTGTATTGTTTGTTTATTGTTCATTTTTCATTTTTTTGGCTTTTAAAGCCAAGTGCGAGCCGACTGCTTAAAGGGTGAGGGAGTTTACTAAAGTAAATGACCGAACCATGCAAAGCACAAAGGCGAAGCAATTAGCTCTAAAAACATAAAAATTTAGTTGTTCCACAGCTCTGCATTAAGATACGTCTCCGCATACTTTTTCCTCGTTCCATAAGGAATAAGAGCAAAGTATTTGTCAATGTATTGGTAGGCTTTTCTCTGCTCGCTCTTGGTCATCTTGTCCCACTTCAGGCGTGTCTTCTTCTTTGAGCTGTTTAACTTGTCATCGTATTTGTTCCAAAAAGCCTCAAAGTCTAATACTGCCTGCCGTATTTGCAGATTTCTTTTCTCGCTTATCCATTTTCTAAGTCCGTCTGTTGTCTTGGGCAGATAAGCCACTAACCATTTATGTTGTTTCTCACTCAGAGAAGCTCCAGACAGGTCGTAGCTGATCAGCAAGCCCTCGCTATTGTAATTAGCCACAACCTCTCCGCCAAAGCTCTCTGAAGTGATTATGTATTGTTTGCCTTCCATATCTCTAATTATTCACTTTTAATTGCTTGCTGTGATAACGTTCTACTTTGCCCTCTTTGATACATTGTAAATTGTACAAAAGGTCAAAACAAGAATGCAACACGTTTATATTTCCTCTGTATCTCTCATATTACCCCTTTGCTACTGTATGGAGTACCTCGTTTCTGTTATAATACACACGATTTGCGACTATGTGGCTTTTTATTACTCCCTGCCTTTGCCAACGGTCTAATTTGGATAATGTGATATGTAACAAGTTTGCCGTTTCCTGCCTTGTTAATAAATTCTTTTCTTTGGCTTCTTGTTCTTTGATACCTGCCAAAATACCCGCTTTCAACTCTTCAAATTTTTTGTTGAGTGTGTCTACTGTGATTTTCTCAATTTGCAATATAGTAATATTGCAATTTTGTTCTTGTTGAGGTGAATCCTCGTTTTGATTTTCTACTTCCATAACTTTATATTTGTATTTCTTTTGTACTTACATCTCACTTTTCACTCTCTTTAGCACTCTGTCATTCCCAATGGAACAATCTCCCACACTCCGTCGGCATTTCTCTTTTTTGCAGAGACAAATGTCTTTGTCTTTCGTGGTATGTATGCTGCCTGTAAGACCTCTACACCCCTTATAAATTTCTCGTTTTGGCTCTCTTGTGCGTACTTTGCCAAAGTGAGAACCTTTGATGCTTTCAGATTACCTTTCTGATCACGAGCTAAGAGTTGGGTGATTATCTTCACCAATCTCTCGCTTTCGCTATCTCTTACCATTGATGCAAGGTATTCTTTTACCATCTCTATGCCTTCCTCCACAGTGTCATCATAGTCGTCTGTTGTCCTAAAGCCTATGGTTAGTCTTTTTGTTCCGTCCTCTGATGTGAATGTGTGTGTTGCTTGTGAAGCATCTACACCATAGATGTCTTTTTTCAACTCCAATACTTTGGCAAAGTTGTCATACACTTGTGCTTTTGTTTGACCAAGAACCTTGCTTGTTTGCTCAAGAGTGAGGAACACACTCTCTATTGTCTCAGAGACTAATTCTTTGTAGGTTTTTCTTTCACCTTTTTCTTTGTCCATCTCAGCTTTTAGCTGTCTTTTCAATTCTTCTTTTTGCTCCTTACTCAAAGAAGCTAAATCTAATGCACTCATTTTGTTTATTGTTTTTGGTTTATATCTCATATAAAATATCTATTCTTCCTGTGCCTTGTGCAAAGGCAACTTCTATCGCCGCTCCCACGCTCTCTTGCCAGTCTGCCAAGGCATACAAGCAATCGCACTTTCTACTCAACTCTCGCAGATCTCTGAGCATAAAATGCTCCCATATCAGGCACTTTGGTTTTTCTATTTTCAATGGGTTTATGACATTAAAGCCTTTGGCTCTCATGTCATCTTCTGCCTTGGCAAATTTCTCCCAGCATTTCTGCGGATCTTCTCCGCTTATCTTACCTGACAGGTATATTGTTCTATGCTTCTTTTGTTTTTCCATTTCCATTTTAATTATTACTATCTGAATTAATTATGTGTTTTACTCTTCCATCTAATATTGAATAGGAGTGATCTATTATCTGATATGTCACAGGCACAAATTCCTTCCTTGCAATCTTCACACTCAACTCTG
>Ga0183095_11452_pt1 | contig 17640 bp, 10 predicted proteins | sample BioMet4_FD_130346 | JGI IMG/M metagenome (GOLD analysis project Ga0183095, IMG submission 130346) | Microbial communities from bioreactor (seeded with sewage sludge) at LBNL, California, USA - Biofuel metagenome 4 (v2) (version 3) | ecosystem: Engineered > Bioreactor > Anaerobic > Unclassified ...
AAAGCTGACGTGGAACAGTCGGGCGCAAACGTTTATCGGCAACGACGACGCCAACGCGCTGACCCATCCCTTCATCCGTCCGGGGTGGGAGTTCTGATTCCTGCGGAAAAAGCCCTCGGCTCCGGTGATCCGAGGGGGTGAATGAAAACGACAGAAGCGCCTAGGCCTCACAATGTGGAGTCTAGGCGCTTTGTTTAATGAGCACAGGCCTTGCTTTTCGGCCAAACAAACGCTATTTTGAAAACCGAAAGCAAGCCTAGAAGGGCTTTTTTCTGGGTGCGGGCATCTGGTGTGCCTCGCAGGTAATGAGATGGTCGGGCCGCCATCCCTGAACATGCGCGTTTCGCGCAGGTGAAAGGATGGTGCATATGCCTCAAGAGATTCAAAGTGCGCCCGAATACGACAACGAGGCTGGTTGTCTGACCCGGCTTTATTGGATGTTCATCGGCAACGTTTTATTGTTTATTGCGTTTGCCTATCTTCTTGATCGACATCCGCCGTTCCCATCCGTGCTGGATTTCATCTGCCTGCTGATTGTGGCATCGCTTATCATTGTCCGGTATGCGGACATCCGCCACTTTAAGGGTGAGAATGCCCGCAGCACGAGAATTTCCACGATGAGCGACTGGAATCGGTATGCGGCCTTGCTTGGCTCAGGGAGTGCTGTGACATGGCTCCTGATCCGATGGGTCATTCCGTTGTTCTGGAAATAAGTTCCGGGGTGTGTTCCGCCCCGGTTGGCTTTACTGAGGATAGGCCTCAAGCTCGCTCAACTGGGCCGCGTTCGGATAGGCGGGGTTCGCGTTCTTGCGGAACACGAAACGCACGGTGTCGGTCTCGACCGGGGCAAAGGTGACGTTGACGGTCTGCGATTCCCGGTTGCTGTCGGTTGAGGACACCGTTTTGTAGGCGTTCCCCGATTTCACTTGGATGTCATATGCCGTCGCGTATCCGGCGGGATCCGCAAAGCGGGCGATCACGCGGCCAACGCGGGCCGGTTTGGCCAGCTTGACCTCGGCCCAGTGCGGCATCGGCGTCAAGGCCGAGTGCCAGCGCGTTTGTGCGACGGTTTCCTGCTTGAACCGCACGCCGTCGTTGAGCTTGGCGGTGCAGCCGGCCGCGCCGTTCAGTTCGCTGTCCGAAGCGGCTTTTGCTCCGCGCGAGGCCAGCGCCAGGTTGTCCTCGCGGACAGGCTCCGCCGCAGGGGGGGTGATTTCCCATCCGGCGAGCCGTTCGGCATCGGGCATCCATTCCGTCCCGCGGTTTTCCAGCAGCACGGGGCCGCCCCATTTGCCGGTTGTCACCAGATCGATGTCGCCGTCGCCGTCAATATCTACGGGGATGATGTTGAGCCCCGCGCTGATGCCCTCATCGTAGGTGATGACGTGCTTGCGGAACACGGGATTCGGGCCGGGCGTGAAACGGTAGTAGAAGATGCCCAGTTTGCCGTACTGGTCAGGGTCGCCGCCGTTGTGAGCCATGAAGCGCTTGCCCGTGATGATCTCCTTGTTGCCGTCGCCGTCGATGTCCGCGAAAGCCAAATAATGCGCCTGGGTCCACGTGTCATCGATAACGTGCTGTTTCCAGGTGATGTTGCCGTCCTTGTCGCGCTGCTGCTCGTACCAGAAGATGCCGTACTTGTGGGCCGTGCTGACGATGAGATCGTTCAGCCCGTCCTTGTTCACATCGAACACGATGATGTTGGACGTGTGCTCGACCTTGCCGTCCTTGCCGCCCAACGCGATGGGATGCGCAATCCATTTGCCGTTGCGGATGTCCTTGGGCGCTTCGAACCACACGTCGGGCCGGATGATGTCGGGGCGCTTGTCGCCGCTGATGTCGCCGACACCCGCACCGAGCACATTGCCCTTGTCACTGACCACGTGCTTCACAAAGCCGGAGGCGCCGTTGGCATCTTTGCCGAGCTCGTACCAGACGGTGATGTGGGACTGCGGCAGAAACTCCCGCGCCAGACCGTCGCCGTCGATGTCCTCCAGCGTTCCGGTCTCGTGGTTGCCGAGCGGGTCGATCACATGGACGGGCCAGAGCCCTTCCTTGCCCAGGGTGTTCTCAAACCAGTACGAGGTCTTCGAAAACCATCCGCCCGAGACAATGTCGGGTTTGCCGTCTTTGTTCACATCCAGCACCAGGTTGCAGAAGTCGTCGGCGTAACCCTTGCCGTCTTCTGTCACGTTGCTTTCGACTTGGCGGATCTTGATCGGTTTCCAGTCGGGGGCCAGATACAGATAGGGGCCGGCCGCGATGTCGGGCTTGCCGTCGCCGTTGAAATCGGCGACCGCGCAGGCTTCGGTGCGGCATGTGCCGATGCGGTGGGGGACGAACGTGATCGGCGTCAGCAGGCTGCCGGGCGCTTTGTCGGGAATATCGACCGGCACCTTCAGCGCGACCGCGCGCAACGCCTTCAGCGCTTCCGTTTTTAGCGCGTCGTCCTTGAGAAAGCCCTTGAGCGCGTCGACGGCCGCAGGCACCGGTGTGCGCCCCCATGCGGCGATGAGCTGCGTTTTTTCCTCGGGACGGGTGACGAGCGCTTGCGCCAACCCCAGTTGTTCGGCGCGGCGGGCGGCGTCGCTTTCTTTGTCCGCGAGGCGGATGTAGCCGCGGAGCGCCAGAATGCGAAGGCTGTTGTTGGGGTTCGATTGGGCTTGGGCGAGCAGTGTTCCCGACGCGGCGGGGTCCTGCCAGTCCGACAGCACGCGCAGCGCGTCTTCGGCGACGGCGGTGTCCGCGTCTTTGAGCGCGTTCTGCACGTAGGGTAGGGCGGCGGGGGTGGCTGCGATGCCGAGAGCGAAAAGGAACGTGCTGCGGCGTTCGGGGTCTGCGGCGGCCAGGGCTTGCGCCACGGCATCTGTCGCTGCGTCGGGATATTTCCTCGAAAGAGCGAACAGCGCCTTCTCGGCCGCGTTCTTTTCATGGGAGTCGGAGGCTTTGGCCGCTGCTGCGACGACGGCGGGGACTTGTTTGGCCGTGGCGAGGTCGGTCAGCGCCTGAAACGTGGCGGTGCGCACGGCGGCGTCCGCGTCCGCAAAAAAGGCGGGCAGGTCGGGCGCGGCCGCTTGGGCCTTGCGGAACGTGATCACGTTGATCAGGCGCAGGCGCGTGGCGGTATCGCCGCTTTTGCGGAGAGCGCGGATGACATCGGCGTTGGCGTCGGAGTCACCCAGCTTGATGAGACTCATGCGGGCTGCATCGGCGAGGGCCGCGTCCGATTGGCCGAGCATGCCGATCAGGGTGGCGGCGTCGCGGGCCGTTCCGAGGTCGCCGAGGCCGGCGGCGGCGGCAAGACGGACGGAGGCTTCACTGTCTTTTTCGAGCGCCACGCGCAGGAGCGCGGCGGCGTTGCGGTTTTTGGTGGCGACCAGCGCGTTGATGAATGCGAGGCGCCCTTCGGCCGGCAGTGCGGCCATCAACGCGGCGCCGTGTTTCTTCAGAAAACGGGGCGGCTGCTGGGCCGCCAGGCGCGCGGCGGTGCCGCGCCAAACGGACGAGGCATTGCCCAGCCCCTCGGTCAGCCACGTCTGGGCGTGGTCGGCGTCGTTCAGAACGAGTCCGGCGAGCGCGGCGAGGCGGAGCGAGTCAGGAAGGTTGGTGCGGTAGAGGCGCGCGTACAGCTCGATGGCGCGCGCGGTGTCTTTGTGCGACACCAGCCGGTCGGCGGCGAGCAACAGCGCGTCGCCGACGGCGCGGTCGGTCGGAAGCGCGCAGAGCGCGTTCAGGGCATCCGGAGTCGCCAGCGTGCCCAAATAATGCAGGGCGGCGGTGCGGACCGGTTCGGCGGCTGACAGCAACGCGGCCGCTTTCTTTTCCGCAAGCGGCGCGTCGCGTCGCGCGAGGGCGTCGAGGAGACCGGCCTGTTCGCGGCCCGAAGTCTTGTCAAGCGCGGAGGCGAGGGCGGCGTCGGCGTCGGGGCAGCGGAGGCTTTCCAGAAGGAAGCAGGCGTTGTCGAACGTCTCTGCGCCGGTGAGCTGCGCGGCCAGCGCGGGGATCGCCGCCGGCGTGGCGGTCCTGAGCAGCGTTTGACGCGCCGCGTCCCGCTCTTCGGTCGACCCCGAACCGAGACTTTTGATCAGCTCCGCCTCCCCGGCCCGAACCAGGGGCGCGATCATAAACGCCAAAAGGCAGCAGCGGGTTAAACGGTGTGCCGACGAGCGGACGGAAGGACCGAACGTGAGAGAACATATGCGCATGGAAAACTCCTTGGATGCAGAGAAAAGTTAGAGATACCACGGGGATCTGCAGGGGCGGTTCAACAGGAGGTTGGCCTCGTCGTCCTTGGCGAACGCCAATGTCGCGGGATCGAAAACGAGTTCGCGCTTGAGATGATAGGCGATGGTGGCCGCATGACAGCAGACGTGCGAGAAGTGGAGCGAGTCCGGCGGCGCCGAGGTGGGCTTGCGCGATTTGACGCAGGCGATGAATTCGGCCGGATGGGCGACCGGACGCATCCAATTTTCGCTGGGCACCTTCCGCTGCTCCAGAAGGGTCGGGGAGGAAACCAGAATATCGCCGGAATCGTCCGTCTCGACCCAGCCCTCATCGCCTTCGAAGCGGACCGCGCAGGAATTTCGGAATCCATTCTGCCGCATGACGAGTTTAAGGCCGTCGCTGTAAAAGGCGTTGAGCGTCGTGTCGTCCATCGGCACATAACGCACAGGGGCGGTGTGTTCGCGTCCGAGCATGAGCTGGCAAAGATCCACAGTGTGGCTTCCCCATTCGGTGAGGTCGCCATGAAAATCGTATTCGCCGTGCCAGGTATGAAGGTACTTGGCGTTGAACGGACGCCACGCGGCGGGTCCGAGCCACAGGTCCCAGTCGATCACATCGCGGTCGGGGGCTGCTTCGGTCGGGAAGAAGTGGTTGGTGGCCGAATGGCCCATTCCAGCCATGCCCGCGTGGACCGTATGGATGCGGCCCAGCCGTCCGCTCCTCGCGAGCGTCATCGCGGCGACAAAGTTGCCGACGTTGCGGCGCTGAACGCCCCCTTGGTAGATGCGCTGATAGCGGTGGGCGGCGGCGGAGACGGCCTCGCCCTCCCTGATGCAAAGCGAAATCGGCTTTTCGCAATAGATGTCTTTTCCGGCCTGCATGGTCTGGATGGCCAGTTGGGCATGCCAGCGGTCGCCGGTGGCGACATACAGCGCGTCGATGTCGGGGCGCGCCAGCAGATCGCGGAAATCCCGGTACGCCGTGCAGGACGAGTCGCCGTTGTAGGCGTCAACCGTGGCTTTGGCGCGGTCGCGGTGGTCTTTGACAACGTCGCATACGGCGCAAATGCGGACATCGTTCTGATGCATAAAAATGGGCAACAATTGCGAACCGCGGCCTCCGATGCCGACGATCCCCATGGTTACGGTGTTGGACGGGCGAACATCCGCCGCCCGTAGATGAGGTGCTGCCAAGCAGGACATGGCCGTCCAAGCCGCGCTTCGTACCAAAAACCCCCTGCGATTGATACCGGCGATCTGACTCATAACGCTCCCTCTCTTATTCTTATAGGGTAAAACTATACGCGAAAAGCGATTGAGTGTCTTGTAAATCTCGCGAGAGATTGTGTAAACAATAAGCATGGGGAAGGCTGATCGCCCATTTGATTTCTGTTACATAAATGTAGCGCTTCTGTAAGATAGTGACATTTTTTGAAGGTGGTGACCTTTTAAGCTTGGACGAATCGCATCGCGAATGATCAAAGAGTGCCAAAAACAGTAGACGGAAAGGGGGGGGTATGCTAATTTCTCGTGCGTTTGAAACGTTGGCACATTGTGTGCTCAATTCAAGAGCAACCTGCAATGAGGCGGGAAGTAACGTTAATTAAGGAGAAACATGAAAAGACTACTCGGATCGGCGGTGGCTATGATGGCTATCGCGTTGATGTCTGTGGCAGATGATAAGGCGGCTGCCCCTGCTACGACACCCGCGGCGGCACCCGCTGTGGCAGAGAAAGAGGAAAGCTGCCCGCTTTCGTTTGCTGCGACGGTGGACGCTTATTCGGCTTACGTCTGGCGTGGTAACGTAATTAATGACCGTCCCGTCTGGCAGCCGGGCGCGACCGTGTCGTATGCCACGAAGGATTACGGAACTTTGTCGGGTAACGTGTGGCAGAACTGGGACATGACGGATCGCAACGATCACCGCACCTTTGGCGGTTTGAACGAAAGCGATTACACGCTCAGCTATACGAAGGATGTCGGTCCGGTTGGCGTGGAAGTCGGTCACATCTGGTATACCTTCCCGAAGGCGAACGGCGCTGATTACGGCCACAGCACGGAGGAAGTCTATGGCGGTCTGTCCTATAATAACGATATTGTCACGCCGTTCATTAAGGTGTACGGCGACTACAATGTGGCGAAAGGCACGTATAGCACGGCCGGTTTGCGCAAGTCGTTCTCGCTGACGGATCGGTTGTCGGCAGGCGCTTCGGCTTCGCTGGGCATGGGTGATGATCACTATATGAAGTGCTACTTCCCCGGCGAGGATTCCACGGAGATGATCGATGGCAACCTCTCGGTGAATGCCTCCTATGCGCTGACCGATCACTTCTCGATCGGGGCCACGTTGGCGTGGATGTCGTTGCTTGATCGCAGCGTTCGCGATACGGTTGATGATTCCGATCTCTATCACAGCCGGACGGACCAGCTGTGGGGCGGCATCAATCTCGCGGCTTCGTTCTAATCCATCGGGTTTTTTATCCCTGGGTGTTGAAACCGCATGCGCATTTGCGCGTGCGGTTTTTTTGTGCCCCAAAAAAACGGCGTACGCTCCGTATTCGAGCTGTACGCCGTCTATCTTTCCTGTGAATGAGGAAAAACGCGTTAGCAGGTTGCATCGATCACGCCGCGGAAATAGCCGATCGATTCGGCAATTCCGAGAAGCGGGTCGGACATGTCTTTTTCATATTCAAGGCTGCACATGCCGCTGTATTGAATCTTGCGGAGCGCGTGAACGACCGCCGGAAAATCAATCGCGCCGCGCGGCAACTCGATCCCGCGGCCTTTCTTTGTGGGCTCCGTGACGTTCTTGATGTGCATGTCGTGGATGCGGTCGGCAAAGGAGAGGATCGCCTTGACGGGGTCTTTCCCGTCGCGGAACTGATGGCCGATATCGAGGCAGAGCCCTACGCGCTTGTCCATGTTGCCGATCATTTCGATCGCGCTTTCCGCGTTCGGGAAGAGCTCGGGCATGTCAGGGCCATGGTTATGGATGGCGTATTTGATGTCGTATTCCTGCACCTTGTCGTTGACGAGTTTCAGCAACTCGGGAGACGCCGTACGCTTTTTGTCGACCATCTTGAACGGTACGCCGACCATCGTCTTAACGCCGACGCGCTTGGCGTATGCGAATGCGTCGTTGACCTCCTGCTCGGACCCCATGTAAATCGGACCGACACCGTAGCCGGTCACGCCGAAACTCTTGCACTTCGCATGAAACGCGGCAATCTCCTCGTCCGTGCTCTTGAGCGGGAGATGGAAGTCTTTGATGCAGAGGTAGTGCACATCGACTTTTTTCATCATCTCAAGCGCCTGATCGAGCTTGAACTTGCAGAACGTGAAACCGGCGATTGAGACATGAAACGTGCAGGGCGTTTTGCCCGACAGCTTCGTCTCTTGCGCATGGGCTTCATTCGTGAACAGAGCGGGAACACCCGCCGCGGCCGCCAACCCGAAACCGGCCTGTTTAAAAAATGAACGACGTGTAGTCATAAGATATACTCCGTGTTTAATAATGTACTCTTGTAACGTGAGCGGTGTTCAAAGTCAAGTGCGATCCGGCCTGCGGAATTGCGCGGGGCGCACAATTTTGCATGCACGGAGTGCCCGCGCCACCTCCTTCGACGGTTCGTGCGAAGCGGGTGGCGCGCGGCCTCCGGCCGCGTCAATCGTCGTTTCTCTCATGTTCTAGGAACGATCTTTTGCTGATCCCGACAAAATCGCATTTCCCCAGAAAATCAATCTTGCGCCCTACCGCGCGAGTCATCCGCTATTCCTCGATCCGGACATTGTCGCAGTCGGGCGTTTCAAAGCGCGGGGCATCGGGAGCCCACGGCGGGTAGGCCTCTGTGCGCTCAAGTTTGTTGCCTGCAAACGTCACACCGTCCACACTGTACAGGCTGAGCAGGGCGGGGTGGAAGTGGCGGATCGTGTTGCCCGTGATGCGGATGTTTTTGTTGTAGCGGCTCGATGCCCGGAAGGCCGGGGCGATGCCCGCCCCGACTTCGATCAGGGCGTGGCCCCAAACGCCGTAATTGCAATTGTCAAACAGGTTGTTGCGGATGACGCAGTCGCTGACGCCCGCCTGCTCGTACCAGAAGCGCGCATCGCCTTCGAACAGAATGGCCGCGCCGGCGGTGTGGAACGTGTTGTTTTCGACGACGGTCGGTCCCCGCGAGTTGAGCAGCACGCCGCGCGCGCGGTTGCCGCGGATGGTGCAGCCGCGGATGGTCAGAGCCGCATAGTCGCCGACGGCGGCCAGCGCGTCACCCACGGCCAGTTCGTCGGGCAGCGGCGCCTTGAAAGTCAGCCGTGTGTACTCTTTGTTGAGGCGCTCCACCTGCTTCACGACCGGATGGGCATAGGTAACCAGCGCCGGGCCTTTGACCAGCTCCAGAGTCTGCCCTTTTTGGATGAAGTCAAAACCGAACTGTTGCGGGTGCACCAGTTTGACATCGACGACGGCGGGTGCGAGTCGGTCGACGACTTTCACGTAGATGCCGTGCACGTTGGTGGCGTCGTCTTTCTGCAGCTCGAACAAACAGTCCTCCAGCACCACCTGACCGCCGCAGTTGACGAAATGCGTGGCATCGGCCGTGATGCTGACAATGCGATTTTTGCCCGGGGCGGGCGTGACCTTCACCCGGCGGACAAAGAGGTCGCGGCTGCGTTGGCCGATCACGCCCATGCCGCCGCAGTGGTAGAGAGAAACGTTCTCGACGGTTACGTCCTTGCTGTCGGTGATGGTGATGCCGCAGACCATCCGGTGATTGGGGCCGAAGACGAAGATATTGCCCGGCGTGCCTTTCAGATTTTTCTTCAGGATGCGGACCTTGCGGTTGCCGAGGTCTTCGGCCTGTATCGCGGTCCCCAGCCAGTAGTCGCATGCGCGGTAAGCGGTCTCGCGTTTGACGGGATCGAATTCAAGTAGCGATACGACGGGGTAGAGCGTACGCTCCTTGCCCGCTTTGCCGTCGTGGAACACGAGAAGCCCGTTTTCGATTGAGAACGGATACTCCGGCGGAATCTCCACGTCGGCGTACGTGTCGGTGACGGCCAGAATTTTTGCTTCGCTGTGGAACGTGCGCGCGTAGTCGACCGTGAAATTGCGAAGAGCGATCCGTTCCGCATGGTCGATGGCGAACGGGGAAAGATAACCGTGGAACAGAAAATCGGAGCCCTGCCCGTCGATTTCGAAGCGGCGCATCTCCTCGATCGGGAAGACGATCCGTTTCAGTCCCTCGTCGTTGTTGCTGACGAACTGGTATCGTTCGAACGCTTTGTCGGGATAGAAATCGTAGCGGCCTTTGGGAAACACGAGCTTGGTTGCGCTCTGCTTTTTCGCCTGCGTCAGAGCGGCGCGGATCGCCGGCGTATCGTCTTTGCCGTCGTCGGGGAAAGCGCCGAAAAGCGAAACGTCAATGACGCCTCCGGCATGAGCGGACACGGCGAACAGAATCGCCAAACAAAGGGGGATGGAAAAACGCATTCGGATCTCCTTTTATGGGAATGTGACGGTTTGGGGTGTGAGGCTCTTGCGGTCGGGAAACAGATGGTCGAGAAATTTTCTGGCGACCGTTTGTCCTTCGGGCGGTGAAATGGCCAGATCGGGGCTGACTTCGATCACGGTGGCGCGCCGCGCGGCGCGGTCGATGAGAAAGTCCACGCCGACGAGTGGGAGGCCGAGCGTGCGCGCGATGCGCCGGGCGATCGCGAGCGCGAAGGCGGGCACTTCGCGCGTGACAACGTCAACGGTTCCGCCCGTGTGATAGTTGTTGGTCAGGCGGACGCGCACGCGTTCGCCTGCGGACGGCACCTCGTCGGGCGAGCGGCCCAGTTCGATCAGATTCCGGCGGGTTTCGGCGTTCCAAGGGATTAGATTGCTGGCGTCTTCGCGCCGCCGTTGGGCGTTCTGATGGAGAATGAGTTGGCGAATGGAATGTGCGCCGTCGCCCGTCACACAGGCGGGCGAACGTTGGATCGCGGCGGCCAGCTTGCCGCCGACGAGAATGACGCGCAGGTCGTCGCCGGAGACGGTCTCCTCCACGATGACGTCGGTCTCGAAGCGTCGGGCGAACCGGACGGCGGCGTGCAGCGCGGTTTCGGTGCGGACGCCCATGGAAACGCCGTTTGCGCCCCATTGGCTGCACGGCTTGACGACCACCGGAGCGTGGCGCTTCAGGAACGCGGCGGCGTCGGCCGCATGCGCGTCCTCGTAGGCGATTTGGCGGGGAACGGGGATGCCGAGATTGCTGAGCCAGGCGTGGCAGGCGCGCTTGTTGTTCAGCAAGTGGAACGTGGCTGCACCCACGCGGTCCGTGAGCGCATTGAAGCATCGCACCTTATTGCCGTCCCGGCAGAGCTCAAAGATCGGCCAGTCGGGGTCTTCGTTGAGCATCGTCACCCGAATACCGCGCCGCCGCGCCTCATCCGTCAGCGTTGTGGTGTAGGGTGTCAGCGGGCGCATCGGCCGACCCGCTGGCTCAATAATCCTTGTCGTCGGGTTGTTCAATGGTTTTCAACAGACGGGCGACGAGGTCGGTGGTGCGGAGTCCCTCCGAGTCGGCTGCGAAGTTGGCGATCATGCGGTGACGGAGCACGGGGACAGCCGCTTTGACGACATCGTTGCAGCTGACGTGGATGCGGCCCTCAAGCACCGCACGCGCTTTGGCCGCCAGCACAAGGAACTGGCCCGCGCGAGGACCGGCGCCGTTCTGCACGTACTTCTTGATAAAGTCCGGGCTCTTTTCGTCCTGCGGGCGCGTGGCGCGCACAAGCCGCACGGCATACTTGATGACGTGGTCGGAAACGGGAATTTTCCGCACGACGGCCTGAAGTTGCAACAGCTCCTCTTTCGTGATGACTTTTTGCGGCTGCTCGCCTTTGGCGACCGTGGTGGCCTTGACGACGGTCTCCTCTTCGTCCTCTTTCGGATAGTCCACCCAGAGGTTGAACATGAAGCGGTCCTGCTGGGCTTCCGGCAGGGGGTAGGTGCCTTCCTGCTCGATGGGATTCTGCGTGGCCAACACGAAGAACGGCGCATCCAGCTTGTAGGTCTGGTTGCCGACCGTGACGCACTTTTCCTGCATGGCTTCGAGCAGCGAAGCCTGCGTTTTGGGCGGCGTGCGGTTGATTTCGTCGGCGAGCAGCATGTTGGTGAAAATCGGGCCTTTGATGAAGCGGAAGGCTTTCTTGTCGGTCACCGGGTCGTGCTCGAGAATTTCGGTGCCGGTGATGTCGGTCGGCATCAGGTCGGGGGTGAACTGGACGCGCTTGAACTCCATGTCCAGCACTTTTGCGATGGTGGAGCACAGCGTCGTTTTCGCCATGCCGGGCATGCCGACAAGCAGGCCGTGGCCGCCGGCGATGATGACCATCAGCACCTGATCGATCACGTCGACCTGGCCAATGATGACTTTTGCGATTTCGTCGCGGACTTTCTGCGAGCGGATCGCCATGGCCTTGACCAGCTTCAGATCCTCCTCGCTGGCACCCTGGACCTTCAAATCACGCTTCGATTTGTTGGCCGCTTGAGGTTTGTTCGCCGCAGGTTCTTCTGCGGGGGCTGCTGGCGTTTGTGCGGTTGCCGCAGGAGCCTCCTCGTCGACGAACAGCAACACGATCTGTTCGCCGAGCACAATCTGCGTTCCGTTCGCAAGCAACACCTTGCCGATCTTCTCGCCGTTTACGGTCGTGCCGTTCGAACTGCCGAGATCTTCGATCATCCAGCCTGCTTCCGTCGGCGACACCTGTGCGTGATGCCCGGAGATCGAATCCCCATGGATACAGATGGTGCAGTCCTCGTTTCTGCCGATCGTGTAGACTTGCGAGTTGACAAGTTCGGTGAGGAGCTGGTCGCCCTCGGGTTGTTGGATGAATAGTTTGGCCATGATTTGTGTCCTTTGTAAGAAGCGAGGTGTGAGACGTTTTAACGGTTCATATGTGCGGGGGGAGACGCTCCGGTTTCGTCAGGGCGTCGACTGGGACTTCGCGGTTTCGGATTTGAGCGTAAGCGCGCCCACGTCCTTGACGGAAGTCGACACGCGGATACCCTGCAACGATTTCAAGAAATAGCCGGGAATCAAACCTTTTGTGTCGGGCGGCCCGACTTCCTGACGCGTGATTTCGCGCGTCTTTTTGACTTCCCACTGCACGCCGAGGTTTTTTGTCCCGACGCTTTCCATGAGGCACAATTTGATGCTGCGGATCTGGATGTGGGTGAGCACGTCCGCGTTTTGCAGTGTGACGGGCAGCGTGCGGACCTCCTGCTCAACGACGCGGGCCTTCCCGTACGTGCCGGTCTGGCCTTCGATGCGGTGCTGATGTTTAACGTTGAAGAAAGGGTTGGACTCCGTGATCTTGGCCTTGATTGATTTCGCATCGGCGTCGGTCACCGTGGTTTCCTCGCGGGTGAGCAGCAACCCTTCGAAGAAGCAGTTTTCGCACAGGACGAAGAGGTCGTATTTCCCGGGCGGAAGGCCCGCGAAAGAAAAGGCGTTGTCGCTGCCGAGCGTCGCAAGGTAGACCTGATTGGACATGTCCATGTTGATGTTTCGCGCGTTTTTGGCCGAGGTGCCACCTTCGATGCTCTCCATCGCCTCCACGTTGGGGAATTTCTGCGGCATGGCGAGGACGCCCAGCACCTCCGAAGGCGCTTCGGCGATCATACCTTTAATGCCTCCGGAAGCTTCGGCGTCGGGTTTGGAATACAGGTTGATGCCGACATGCGTCTTGCTGTAGGGAGACATGTTGCCGGGATTGATCTTGACGCCGGCGAAGGTCGCCGCAGCCGATAAAGCCGCAACGCCGAACGCGAGCAGAAAGGTTTGTGCGGGTAACCTCATAAGGCGAGCACCTCTTTCATGTCTGTTTCATACGGGTGACCGGGGAAACGTTTGAGAAAATCGGTCGCCACTTCTTTCGCGCGCGACTTTTCGTTGATTTTTAAAAGGCACTCGGTTTCGAGTTTCATGGCATCTGCCAGCTGCGCGTTCATGGTGACAGATTTTCTGAAGTTGGAAAGGATGTTCGCGGCTCGCCGATAGTCTTCCACGTACATGTAGACTTTCGCCGCGGCCAGCGGATATTCGCCCGAGAATTTGGACTGGGGCGACTCGTTCTCCCAGTCGGCCAGTTTCTGGAAAGCCTCCGGCAGCGCATCCTGATTGAGGTCAGACACGATGGTCGTGAACATGGAGGCGTCGTGAACGATATAGACCTTCCAGTCGTCCGCCTTCTGTTGCGACGCGAGACTTTGCAGCTTGGGCTTGCGCAAGACCGCCTTGTCGACTTCGTTGGTGCTGTCGGCTGCTGGTTTGCGTTTGCGCGGACCGACATACGTCAGCCGTCCACCCGCCGTGCCAACTTTATTGCGGCTGCGGTAGCGCTCCTGCGAATCTTTGTAGAACTTCATGGCGGCGTCCGTGTTCCCGAGGATGCGCTCCACGTCGCCTTGCCGCAACGCCGCGATCTGGACCTGGTCGGGGGCCAAGGCGGCCTCGCGCAGGAATGCGACTTCGCGCTTGGCGGCTGAGGGGTCGTTGATGTCGAAAAGGAGCGCTTCCACGCGTTCCGCCTTCCAGCGGAATCTGCGGGGCCCGTTCTTCTCGGAGGACTCAAACTTGGCGATCCAATCGAGGAGCAGTTTGTCGTTGCGCTGAAGCCGAAGCGTTTCGATGAAACGGTCCTCAAGCGCCCAGCGCAGATCGGTGGGAATTTTTTGTATGGAGTCGAATCCCCGGTTGAAGATTTCGGTCAGGATGGGGCCGCCTCTGTAGGGTTCCAAAAGCTCGACGAGCATTTCCCAGTCGTCGGGAATCCACGCGGCGCAGGGATTCGCGTTTTTGGGCACGGAGCGAACCATGTTGTAAAGCGCTTTGCGGAAGCTGAGTCGGTCGCCCTTGTTGTCGAGCGAGAGCTCGGTGGGCGTCCACGGGCAGACCAGCCGGGCCGAAGTCCGAGCGATACCGGCTTTGTTCGAAACCGCCAGTGTGACGGGATATGAGATCCGGTCGGCGTCGCCCGAAACGAGCCATTCGACGGTCGAGTCGGTTATCCGGCGGTCGTGATCGAATTCCCACGTGGCGGAGACATCCGCATCAGCAGAGATGCCCGCATAGGAGAGGGTGAACAAGTTTAGCGGCTGGTCGCCGGTCCAGAAATAGCCGTTCGGTTGCGTATTGCCGCGGATGCATCCGCCCATCCGCCCGTCTTTGAAACGGATGCAGGAGATCGAGGCCGAACCCGATTTCGCGAAGTCGGTAAATAACTCGGGCAACCCGCTTTTCGTGGGGACTCCGGGGCGCCGGCACGTGAGCTGGGACTCCGCTTTACCGGGGTTTGTGAAATAGTGATAGTAGTCGATGCGGTGGAGGCCCTCGGCCAGATTCACAGAAGCGCCGTGCTGCCCTTTTGCGCCGCCGTCGCGCGAGTGTGCGCCCGGCCAGCTGTGGACCATTTTTCCGTCGATCCAAAATTCGGAACCTTTGTCAGAGACGGTCGCGAAATAGATGTTTTCACGCTTCTTCAGCAGAATCGCCCCGACATACCACGACGAGAAATCATCGTTTGGCCCGTAGGGATTCACCATGGAGCCGATGCAGGTCCACGGACCGAACGCTGCGCCCAGAGCGGGCGGGTATTCGTTGGCCATGCGTTTGGCCGTGTCCAAACTGGCATTGCCGTTCTTGGCGTAGAAAATCACGCTGGGGAACAGCTTGCAGTTCGCGGGTTTGGGCGGCGGAGTGGCGGACCCGGTGATGTAGATGTGCGCGACATCGCCGGCCTCGGGTTGCGCAAAGAGCACGCCGAGCGCATCGCTCGGGTCGTACCCCACGATCACGCTTTCAAGAACCTTGTTGTTCTGGTCTCGGACCTCGGGGACCGGATATTTTCCGGGCAATTGCCGCCCGTCGGGGATCTTGACTAGGATGCCCAGATCCCTGTGGTCGGGCAGACCGTCAACTTTGACGTCCACGCGGACGGACGCTTTCGGGACCTCCCATCCGGTATCCTCCGCCGCGGCGCAAAACGCGGTTCCCGCGCAACAGCCGCAGAGCGCCGCTGCTGTCAGGAAGAGAACGTGGCTGGAGCTAATCATGCGCATAACGACCTTTCGTCAATTCATTTCCCCAATGGCTTTGAAATAGTCGGAGACCATCTCGCGGTACTCGGCGGGCGCTTCGTCCGGCGAGGCGGCTACCGCCGCGTCTCCGCCTTCCGTGTTGCTGGTCGCGCCCATATCGCCGCTGCTGACGCCGCTTTCAAGCGAGGCGTACGTGCTGGCCAGCGCCTTGACCGCCCGCTTGTGCAACTCGGCGATCATCGCGGGCGAGGCGTGCTGCTTCTGGAGGATGTCAATCTCTTTGCTGAACTCAATGTATTTCTTCAGATCGTAGGTGCGCAGGTTGTTCAATTGGGCCTCGGCATAGACGGACTCGGCGTTGCGGGTCAGTTGGGCGCGGGTGCTTTCGGCGGATTCGCCCTGAACCTTCGTGTCGCGGCGCGTGGCGCCTTTGCCGCCCTCCATGCCCTTGTTCTGAGAGTAGCCGGAGTTTTTCCCGCCGCCGGTCGCCACGGCGTCGGAGTGGCCTTCCTCTTCGACGTCGCCCGACTGGTTCGAGTCCTGTGTGCGGCGCTTGTCCAAATTCTTGTCGCCCTCGTTGACCTTGCCCGAACGCGCCATCACTTCGCCATCGGACATGCCCTGGCGGCCCACCTGCGAGCGGCCGTCCTGATCTTTGTGATCCGGACGGTCGTTGCCCGACTTGCCGGATGCGTTGTAGTCCACCCATTCGCCTTCCGCGATGCCCCAGCCGGAGTCGGGATTGGCATCGCCTTGGTTGGTCGTGGAATCGTCGGCGTTCTTTTGTTGCTTCTCCTCGGAGTCGAGCAGATCGCCCACGATGTCCTGCAGCTCTTCGGGCATGGTGACCTGGCCGATGGGTTTCTTCATCTCCTCCTTGTCGATGTTCTCCGTGTTGCGTTTCACGTTGTCGGATTTAGACATGAGGAACTCTTCCATCTCGTCGGCCTTCTGTCCCGTTTTCGTGAGCAGGTCAAGCAGGAAGTCCTCTTTTTGCAGGCCGGTCTCGACGACGGCGTTGGTGCCGGAGCCCGACTCCTGCTTCATCTCCTCGTACGTCTGATAGGTGTCGGTGACCAGCTCGTTTACCGAATCCAACTCGGGCATGGACTGAAGATCGGTTGCCACCTTGAGCGCCGCAGTGGCCATGTTCGCCTTGAGCTCGGCGATTTCCTCAAGCGTGTCTTCGTCGAGTTTTTCCGTTTTGTCGCCTTGCCCGCCGGTGCCGCGCAGCGCGTCCACGACGCCCGCCTGAAGGTCCGTGAGCTTTTTGAGCGACTGACGCGCGTCCTTGATCGCCGCGAGGGCATCTTCCGTCTTTTCCTTTGTCTCTGTTTCGCGCCACTCTTTGAGGAAGTCCATCAGGGAGGCGATACCGTTGGTGACGCTGTGTTGCGGCGGAATGGCGTCGGCCACTTTGGCCGAGTCCATGAGTTCGGCGATGTTCACCATGGTGGGCTGCAGTTTGAGCTCCACGGCTTTGTCGGCGATCTTCGTCAGCAGTTTGCCGAATTCCTCGTCGCCGCGCGCCTGTTTGACTTGGGAGCGGCAGAATCCAACCATCGCCTCCATGTCTTGGGAAAGGTTGTCTTGGCGGTCCACGATGGCCTGCGGCATTTTTGCGCCGGCGGCCTGCGAGGTCTTAAGGGTCACTTTGAGGTTTTCAGTCTGCCCCTTGCGAATCCCTTCGAGCATGGCCAAGACGCCGGCGGCGGCTTGAGAGACCTCGCCCTTGTTCATCGAGTTGTCCGCTTGGGTCAGCAGCCGAAGGACCGTGTTTTGCGCCTCCACGGCCTGCTTGGCGTTCTCGGGGCGGGCGTCCGCGGCACCGGTACTCATGCGGGTGAGCCGCACGACGGCCTCTGGGAGCGGCCCCTGAAGCGCTTTTTCCACCGCCACGCGGGCGGGGCCGATAGCCGTGTTCTGCGTCTTCAGGAGCACGGACGCAAAGACGCGGAGTTCGGCTTGCTTGCCGGTGACCTCTTTCCACTGCGCCTCATCGAACGTCGGAAGCCCGGACTGCAGATGCGTGGTGGAACTGAGGACGGAACGCTGGCGGGTGATCAGCTCGGCGATTGTTTTGTGCGCCTCGGCGCGCTGCTGGTTCTCGCTTTTGATTTGCGAGGAGACGGTGGTCATCTCGAATTTGATGAGCGGACTGACCGTCCGATTGGGAGCGCCGACGTTCTGGTTGTCGTAAGCCACGATGCGCAGTGCCGAGTCGAGCGAAACGTCTTCGATGGTGCCCGTCCATGTTTCGAGCAGGTTTTTCTGATTTTTTGTGTCCCATGTTTTGAGCACCTCGCCGGGGACGTCGGGCTTGGCGCCTTTGGG
>Ga0183095_11455_pt1 | contig 17626 bp, 15 predicted proteins | sample BioMet4_FD_130346 | JGI IMG/M metagenome (GOLD analysis project Ga0183095, IMG submission 130346) | Microbial communities from bioreactor (seeded with sewage sludge) at LBNL, California, USA - Biofuel metagenome 4 (v2) (version 3) | ecosystem: Engineered > Bioreactor > Anaerobic > Unclassified ...
CCCGCAGCGAGCGGATGACGTTCATCAGGATCTCGGTTTCCCGGTCGGTCAGTGACGAGGTCGGCTCGTCCATGACGATGAGCTGGGCGTTGGTCGAGAGGGCCTTGGCGACTTCGACCATCTGCCGCTGCGCGATGGAGAGGTCCTTGACCAGCGTGGACGGCGGCACCTTCAGACCCACCATGTCCATATATTTCAGGGCTTCCTCCTGCGTCTTTTTAAAGTCCACCAGGAATTTGCCCTTGCTCCGCTCACGGCCGAGGAATACGTTTTCCTGAATGCTGAGGTTCGGCATCAGGTTCAGCTCCTGATAGATGATGCTGATGCCCGCCGCGGTCGCCTCTTTGGTGTTATGGATCTCCAGCGGCTTCCCGTGCCAGACGATCTGGCCGCTGTCCTTCTGGTATACGCCGCTCAGGATTTTCATGAGCGTGGACTTTCCCGCGCCGTTTTCACCGATCAGGCCGTGGACCTCGCCCCGGAGCAGGCTGAGGCTGACGTGATCGAGCGCCTTGACGCCGGGAAAGCTCTTGTTGATATCCTGCATGGAAAGCAGTTCTTCCGTCATAGTTTCCTCCAACAAGGTTCTCAGGCGTTCCTCCGAGCGGCGGCACACCTGACGTTTCCCATATTCACGAGCTTACTTTACCAGATGGTCCGTCGTATGTCGACGCACTGTTTTTTGAAAAGGTGGATTATTTTTTGGTTCTGCAATGAAATTACTTTTGATTATCTGGGCACTTTTCACAATTGTCCTGCTTCCGCCGCCCCTCCGCATAGCCATACGCCCGAATCTCTTGACAGCCTTCGGGCTGATCGGATAAAATAGAGCTATCTATCTGCTGAAAAGAGGCGCCGCCGTGGACGAAAATATGTCCGTCCTGATCGTCGAGGACGAGGATTCCGTTCTGCTCCTGATCAAGTCCCTGATCGACTGGGAGGGTCTCCGCATGCGTCTGGCCGGCGAAGCCAGCAACGGGCCCGAAGCCATTGAGAAGATCCGCCTTCTCTCCCCCGACATCGTCATCACCGACATCCGCATGCCGGGCCTCAGCGGACTGGACGTCACCAAATGGATCAATGAAAACCGGCCCGACACCTCCGTCATCGTCATCAGCGGCTACAAGCAGTTCGATTACGCATACGACGCGCTCAAGCTGAAGGTCGTCGATTTTCTGCTCAAGCCCATCAGCGCCGAGCAGCTCAACGGTACGCTGCGCAAGATCGCGCGCAGCCGTGACTCCCGCCTCGCGACCAGCCTGCGCGACCGGCAGCTCGCCGACGAGCTCCGCTGGCGGCGGGAGACGCAGCGGCAGCAGTGCGTGCTCAATCTCCTGCACAACGCCTCCGCCATCCAGCCTGAGCTTTCCGCCTTCAACGAGGTCAACGGCGCCGCGTTCGGGCCGGGCTTCTGTCAGGCCGTCATCGTGCATCTCTATTCGAGAACGGACTCGTTTCAGAACTATCTGGCCTCCTATCAGTCCGCCGGCAGCCACCCGCAGCTCCCGGCGACGGTCGTTTCGCGCATTATCGAGCTCTCCGGCGAGATCATCCGGCCGAAGGTGACCGATCTGCTCTGCGCCTCCGAGGGTCAGACTGCGTACTTCCTCGTCAATTACCCCGCCGAGGCGCAGCCGTCGGTCCAGCGCGTCTACACGCGCTTTTTCGCGGCGGTGCTTGAAAATCTCTCGATGTTCACGCGGATCGGCTGCATCCGCGCGGTCGGCGGCGCGCATTCGTCGCACGTCTCGCTGCCCTCCTGTCTCCAGGAGGCGTCCGAGCTGCTGCCGTGCAGCTGTCTGCTCGGCGACGGGGCTCCCCTGTTGTACAGCGAGCTCGCGCGGCGTTCGCCGGGCCATCGGATGTATTTTCCCTATCTTCCGCAGGAGATCAAGAACGCAATCGCCGACCGGGACTCCGCCGCCCTGCTCGGCGGCTTCCGCGCCAAGTACGCGGAGCTCCGCGCGCAGCTCGCGCAGGAGCCGATCCTCGTCGGCGAGGTGCTCGACCAGTTCGTAAGCCAGCTCTGGGCCGCCACGACGGAGTCCGTCGGCGACCTCAACATCTCCGAGCTGACCGGCATGCGGGAGTTCCTGCTCAGCGCTTCCGAGACGCCCGACGAGCTGGGCCGCAGCATGGAGCAGCTTCTCGAATACCAGTTCAAAGCGCTGCTCAGCTGCGCCGTCCCGCTTGAGTCGCGTCCGGTGCAGTTCATCCAGCAGTATATTCGCCGGAATTTCGCGCAGCCGCTTTCGCTCTCCCAGCTCGCCGGGCTTTCTCACCTGAGCGCGAGCTATCTCTCCTCCGTTTTTAAGAAGGAGACCGGCGCCTCCATCAGCGACTTCATCACCGACTGCCGCATCGCGCGCGCGAAGGAGCTGCTCAACTCCACGCTCGAGCCGATCGCCTCGGTCAGCGAGGCCGTCGGCTATCAGGACGAAAAATATTTCAGCCGGGTCTTTTCCCGCCGCGTCGGCGTCAGGCCCTCGGAATACCGAAAGCTGAACAGGTGGTATCAGGTATGAACGGCAAATGGGAAAATTCTTCGCACAGCGGCCGCTTCGCCGCCATCGGCGTGCTGACCGTCCTGCTGATGCTTTCGGCGGCCTTTCTGGCCGCCGTCCTCTTTCCTCCGATCGGGACGCGCCTGCTGCGCGGCATGAGCGCGGCGGACTATCGCCGGCTCAGCGGCGCGCTGCTCCTCGTTTTTCTCGCCCTGACGCTCGTTCTCATCCCGCTGCTGATCCACCGCGTCATCCGGCCTCTGTGGGAAATCGGCCGCTTCGTCAGCGGTCCCCTGCCCGAGCGCGGCGAGGCGCCGCGCTCGGACTATGCCTTCGTCGCGCGGCTCTACCGCCAGTTCACTGACCGGGCCAACGCCGCGATGGACGAGCGTTCCCGGCATCAGCTCGACGAGATCGCCGACGCGAAGGTCCTGCAGAGCCAGATCAGCCCCCATTTCCTCTACAATACGCTCGACGCCATCCGCGGCGAACTGGTGCGGCAGGAGCAATACGGCATCGCGGACATGGTCGAGCAGCTCTCGGGACTGTTTCGCTTCAGCATCGGGCAGGGCGCGTCGCTCGTCTCCTTCGAGGAGGAGCTGGAAAACACCGAAAAGTACATCCGCATCATGCAGTTCCGCTTCGGCAACCGCTTCGCCGTGACGAAAATCCTGGATTCCGGCGACAACGCCGTCATGGGTCACCCGATTCCCAAGCTCACGCTGCAGCCGATCGTGGAGAACGCAATCAAGCACGGCCTGGAGAGCAAGCTGGGCACCGGACACATCATCATCCGCGCGCTTCGCTCGGACCGGAACCTGCTGATCTCCGTGGAAGACGACGGCGTCGGCATGGACGCGGCGGCCCTGGGGAAGCTCTGCGGAACGCTCAACGGCGACGCCGTCCGCGACAGCGTCTCCGGCTCCGGCATGGGTCTGGCTCTGCCGAACATCAACAAGCGCATCCAGCTGCTTTTCGGGTCGGGTTACGGTCTGAGCGTCGCGAGCTCGCCCGGCAGCGGCACGCAGGTTCAGATCACGCTCCCGCTCGTCTGCGCGCCGGACGGCTCGCTGAGGCGGACCGATGCGTGAGCTGTGCCGTTTCCTCGATGTCAGCTGCGACTCGCAGCGCTACCAGCTTCACCACCTGAACACGCTGCTCTTCCGCGGAGAGCTGCTGGCCGTCTCGGCCGACAACGTCTCCACTAAGGAGTGTTTCGTTCGGCTGATGACGCGCGAACTCGCGCCGACCTCCGGGCGGATCGACTGGGCCGACCCCGCCGCGGCGTCCTCGCCGCCCTGCAGGTGGAGCGTGATCTCGGCGGAGAGTTCGCTGTTCTGCGGCAATCTGAGCCTCGCGGAAAATCTGATCCGTCCCGACGGCGCGAGACTGATCTACTCGCGCAAACGTGCTGAGTCGCAGGCCCGCGCCCTGCTCGCAGAGCTGGAGCTCGACTATCCGGTCTCCAAGCCGCTCCGCGGGCCGAGCGACCGGGACCTGTATCTTCTGAGCATCGTCAAGGCTTACAGTCTCGGCTCGCGCTTCCTTCTGCTGACGGACTACTCGCTGTTCACGCAGAGCGCCGAACGGGAGCGGCTGCGGAAGCTGGTGCGCATCCTGCTGGGCAAGGAGATCACGGTCATTCTGCTCGACGGCCTGACCGTTTTTCAGGGCGAATCTTTCTCCCGGATGCTCCGCTTCGAGGCCGGCTACCTTGTCCAGACGCTCTACGGCGCGGCTGAGATGCGTCTTTCCGTGCGCCGTCAGACGCACGGCGCCTTCCAGATTCCCGCGGAGGAGCTCTCCGGCGGCACCCTGCGGCTGGAATGCCGTCTCTCTCCCCGGCAGCGGGAGGCCGTGCTCTCGCTCCGTCCCGGCGAGGTCTCCTATCTTATCGCGGACAGGCTCCAGCAGCGGCAGCTCGCCGATGACGTCTTCGGTTCCTGCCCCTCCTGCCGCGTCGGCCTGCCGGACGGCACGGTGCTCTCCGGCGCGCGGCCGGACGTGCTGCTCGAAAACGGCGTCGGCTATTTCCCGCAGGACATCCGCCGGGTGCTCTTTCCCAACATGACCTTCCGCGGCAACGCGACCTTCCTCGCGCTGAAGGCGGCCTCGCGCGCCGGATTTCTGATCCGTGAGAACGTTCTGCGCTGTATCACGGCTGACCATGCCCGCCTGCACGGCGGCGAGCCGGTGCGGCAGGCTCTCTCCGCGTTCAGCTACGAGCTCCAGTTTGAGAGCGTCGTCAACCGCTACCTGCTCTATCCCTGGAAGCTGCTGATCCTTCGCCTGCCCTATCTCACGTCCTTCCAGACCGAGACGGCGGAGCTTCGGCGCCTGATCGACGATCTCTCCGCGCGCCGCGCGGGCATTCTGATCCTGATTTCCTCGCCGGAGGAGATGATCTTCCCGTGCCACTTCGCCTGGGAGGCGCAGGAGGACGGCAGCGTCGTACCGTTTCCGCTCCTTCCGCGAGAGGAAGAAAACGCTCCCTGAGGCCTGCCGCCTCGGGGAGCGTTTTCTCAGAAAATCTTCATTTCGCGGAGGATGCCGCTCATCTGCGCCACGCGGGAATCCCACGAGCTGGCCCTGCCGGCCTCGATGCGGGCTTTCTTTCGCTCGGGGTCGTTGTCGCCGAGCGCCTTCTCGCACCGATCGATGAACTCCTTCTGCGTCCGCGCGATCTCGATGACCGGCGCGAACTGCAAAATCTGGTCCGGCTGCGGCGTCGAGACGATGGGCTTGCCGGTGGCGAGATATTCGTAAAATTTCAGCGGGCTCACGTCCTTGCTCAGCTCGCTCGCGGCGAAAAGGTTGAGACAGACGTCGAAATTCGAGAGATAGTCCGGCAGAACGTCGTGCTTTTTCAGCCCGATGAACCGCGTGTTCGGCAGCGCGCGCAGCGCGCTGAGGTCCACGCCCGGCTTCTCCTGCCCGATAAAGACGAAGTTCCAGTCCGGCCGCGCTTTCGCGGCGGCCTCCACATAATCGTATTCGATGCACTGCTGCAGCGCGCCGACGAAGCCGAACACCGGCCCGTGGATGTCCCGCATGTCCTCCGGGCACGCCAGCTTCTCCGACGCGCGCACGAACAGCTCGTAGTTCGCGCCGTTCGGGATGAAGCGCGCCTTCGGATTCGCGGCCTTCAGCCGTTCGCACAGGCTCTCGGCCGTGGCGAACACCATGTCGGTCCGGCGCGCGAGGTCCATCTCCATCCCGTCGACCATTTTGGGGTCCATCAGCCCGCCGTAGGCCGAGTGGCGGTCGACGCAGTCGTAGACGAGGGCGCTGTGCGGAATACGGTCCACCGCGTCGCAGGAGGTCGGCGAATAGGTCCACAGGATCGGCTTCTCAAAACCGTTCTCGCGCATGATCTTGTTTACATAATCCGCTATCTTCCGCTGATTCCGCCGGTTCACCCAGCGGTATTTGTTGAAAAACGGCCACACCGGCGGCAGCGCGTACACCGTCAGGTGTTCCTTCACCCGTTCGCCCGGCTCGCGCCACGCGCGCAGCTTCGGGCGGGCGCTTTTGTCCTTCAGCGGGGCGATGACGCTGACGGGCGGGTCGAAATACAGGATTTCCGCGTCCTCGAGGCGGCTCATGACCTGCTGCTTGCGGGTCGGGATGGGGTGCCACGGGGATGTGGACAGGCAGACGATCTGACGCATGTTTATTCCTCCAAAAGCCGCCGGGCCTCGGCCTCGTTCTCCGAGGCCAGCGCGCGCAGGCGGCCGATCATGTCCGAGCGGTCGCTGCTGTCGGTCAGAGCCGCCTCGGTCTCGCGCCAGAGAGACTCCGGCGTGATTTCATCCAGGGACAGGTAGCGCTTCTGACCCATATAGTCGAGAAACGCCTTTACCTTCGGATCGTACACCGCGCCGACGACCGGCGTGTCCACCGCCGTGGCGAAGATCAGCGCGTGCAGGCGCATCGAGACGACCGCCTGCATCCGGCGCATGATGGCCACGAGCAGGCTCCCGTCGTCCGGCGCCGCGAGGACGCGGCCGCCGCACCTTGTCAGCTCCGCCGCCATGCGGCAGGAGGGCAGGTCGCGCGTCGGCTCGAAGGCCAGGAAAAGCGGCGTGAGACCGTATTTTTCCGCCGCAAGGTCCGCCGCGTTGGCGAACGCCGCGGCGCGCTCCTCAAAGCCTTTCCACGGCCGGAGCACCAGCATGAGATAGCGTCCGTTCGGGTCGAGCCCGTTGGCGAGGAAAAAGCCCTCCGCGCGGTCGTCGCCCGCCGGCTGGAGCAGCAGCGCCGGGTCTGCCGTGACGCGCAGCGCCGGGCGCGTGACGCCCATGCGCCTGAGCTCGCCGAGCGAGGTGTCCTCGCGGAGCGTCACGGCGTCCACGCAACGGTCGATCACGCGGGCGGCCCGCCGCACGTTGCGCGGCTTGCCGATCGGGCCGATACCGCAGCCGTACATCAGCACGCGGTTGCCCGCCGCCTTCGCGCAGCGGATGCTGAACAGATAATACTGCAGCGAACGCGAGCTGGTCACGTCCTGGATCAGACTGCCGCCGCCGTTGAGGTAGAGCTTCGTGCGGCGCATAATCCGCAGGAAGCCGGGGAAATCAAAGGTATGCACCGCGCCGATGCGGTAGCGCACGCGCGTCTCCTTCGGCGTGCGCGTGAGCACGCAGAGCGGCAGATCGGGGTCGATGGAGCGCATCTGGCGGATGATGGCCTCGAGGATGGCGTCGTCGCCGGCGTTGCCCTTGCCGTAGGCGCCGCAGATGAGCACGCCGTCGCGCCGGCCGGGGTTCCTCGCCTCGCGGCGCAGGATCACGCGGTAGATTTCCTTCTGCTTCTCCACCGTGGCATCCGCCGAAAAATCGCGCGACGCCTTCTCCCAGAGCGCGCTGCCGAGGCGCTCGCGCAGCGCGGCGTCGCTTGCGAGCAGGACGATCTCCCGCGAGAGCGTCTCGTCGTCCCGCGCCTCGAACAGCAGCCCCGTGACGCCGTGCTCGATCAGATCCGGCACGCCGCCGACGCGGGAGGCGATGGTCGCGCAGCGCTCCCGCGCGCCCTCGGTCAGCGCGTAGGGGAACGTTTCGGACAGGCTGGTGAGCGTGTTGACGTCGATCGCGCGGTAAAAGCTGTCCATGTCCGAGACCCAGCCCGCGAAGCAGTACGAGTCCGGCGGACAGAGCTGCGCGGCCAGGGCGCGGAGTTCCGCGCTCTGCTCGCCGTCGCCCGCGACGACCAGGCGGATCGAGGGGCGCTCCTTCGCCGCGCGCGCGAAACCGCGCACGAGCGTGGCGACGTCCTTGACGGCGGAGAGCCGCGCCGCGATGCCGAACACGACGGAGTCCGGCTCCGTTTTCAGGCCGATGCTGCGAAAGTACGTCTCCCGGTCCATCGCCGGCGTCACCTCGCGGAATTCCACGCCGTTGTAGATGGCGAACATCGTCTGCGGATCGAAGCCGCGCGAGATCAGCAGAGCGGCCATCGCGTCGGACACGCCGATGTGGTAGTCCAGCAGACGGAGCGCGACGGTGTTGATCGTGCCGTAGGTCAGGCGGTGGAAAGGCCGGCCGAGATAATCGAGGCGGTAGTCGCTGTGCACGGTCGTCACGACCGGCACGCGCGCCCTGCGGCGCACCATCGCGCCCATGAGGTTGGCGCGCGCGCCGTGGCAGTGGACGATCTGAAAGCCCTCGCGGCGGATCATTTCGGTCAGCGCGCGGGCCACGGCCGGCAGGTTCCGGGAGTTCATGATGACGGTGTCGATTCCGAGCGCGCGGGCCTCGTCGGCGAACGGGCCGTCCGTGAAGCAGACCAGGCGGATCTCCTCGGTCCGGATCAGACCGCTCAGCAGGGACAGCACGTGCGTCTTGGCGCCGCCGACGTCGCCGCCGGAGATCAGATGGATGATTTTCATATCGCTTCTCCCGTCGAGTTTTGATCTTTGTCTTGTAGATTGACGCGCGATCAGGTATAATAGTCGAACGGCAGGGCTTCCCTGCCGCGTTTGCAGGCTTATTATAGTATACTTGCCTGCTCAAATCAAACCTATTTGCGGAAAAGTACGAATCTGGGAGGAAACTGTTTTGAAAGTTGTCGATGAAAAAGGGAAGCTGTTCGGAAAGATCAACCTGATCGATCTGATCGTCATTGTGGTCCTGATCCTGATCGTCGCCGCCGTCGTCTGGAAGGTCGCGGGCAACCGCATCCAAAGCGCCGTCGACAACATGGGCAGCGTCCCCACCGTCCGCTACGAGGTCGTCTGCGCGAACGTCGACCCCGATACCTGCGCCACCGCCGTCGCGCACATCGGCGATCAGCTGATGAGCAACGGCAAAATGATGAACGCCCACATCACCAACTGCGTCGTGGAGCCCTATTACACCGTCGCCGCCGACGCGGAGGGCAACGCCGTCCAGCTGGAAAGCCCGATCGCCAAAAACCTGCGCTTCACCATCGAGGCGAAGGTGCCCCTGACCAACAACGCCTACGCCGTCGGCACGCAGGAGCTGCGCGTGGGCAAATCCCACATCGTCAAGACTGTGCTGCTGGAGATCAACGGCACCATCACCGCGATGGAGGTCGTGAAGGCCAATGGATAACGCGCTGCGCCTGAGCCGTTTCTGGCGGGTGCTGCTCTGGTTCCGCGCCGAATGGGAGAGGAGCCGCTTTCTGCGCTTCTGCCGCGGCGTCTCCGCCTGCTGGCGCGCCTCCGGGACGCACCGCTGCGCCGTGCGGTATCTCTCGCGTCCCGCGTCCGGCTCGGAAAACGCCGCGGTCACGCGGCGGATGCGCCGGACCAACGCCCGCCTGCGCGACCGGGGCCGGACCTTCGTGCCCGTGCTGAAGGGCAGCCTGCTCTACCGCATCTATCACGCGATTTTCGCGTGCGGGCGGGACAGCAAGCTCCTCGGCTGGATGTTCCGCGGCGGCATGACCGCCTTAATCCTGACCGCCGTCGGGCTCTACTGCCTGATCGACTACGCGCTGCGCGACGTTCTCGCCGTGCCGGTGCTCTCCTCCGTATGGGACGAGGCGCTGCTGCTGCTCGCCCTGCTCTGGCTGATCTATCTCCGGATGCGCTCGCCGCAGCCCGTGCTGCCCCGCGCCAATCCGCTCGACACGCCGGTGTTTCTCTTCCTCGGCGTCGGCCTCGCGCTGATGTTCGCGGTCAGCCCGTTTTTCTCCATCTCCGTCGCCGGCTACCGCGCGACCGTCGAGTATATTCTCTGGTTCTACCTGCTCACGCGCCTCATCCGGAACGACCGCGACCTTATGACGCTCTACCTTGTGATGGTCAGTCTCGCGTTCCTCATCGCGCTGCACGGCATCTACCAGTATATCGTGGCCGCGCCGATCCCCTCTAACTGGATCGACCACGCGGAGACCTCGGTGCGCACCCGCGTCTACTCGATCTTCGGCAGCCCGAACATCATGGGCGACTACATGGTCCTGTTCGCGCCGATGACGGCGGGCCTGGCCTACTGGTTCAAGGACAGGCGGATGAAGGTCTTCTGCTGGTTCGCGGCGTTCTGCATGTGCTTCTCGTGCCTGTTCACGATGTCGAGAGGCGCGTGGCTGGGCCTCGTCCTCGCCGTGCTGATCTTCGCGCTGCTGGTCGACCGGCGGCTGATCCTCCTCATGGCGATCGCCGGGCTCTTCTCGCTGTGCCTCCCGTTCGTCGTCAGCCGACTCGGCTATCTTCTCTCCCCGCAGTACGCCGCCTCCACGGCCAACGGCGGCCGCGCGAGCCGCTGGCATATCGCGCTCGGCTATCTCAGCAGCGCGAACCCCTTCCTCGGCTTCGGCCTCGGCATGTTCGGCGGCGCGGTGGCCATGCAGAACCGGGTGTACAACTGGATCTCCTATTTCTACGTGGACAATTATTACCTCAAGATCCTCGTCGAGATGGGCTACGCGGGCCTGACGGCCTATATTCTGATGCTGCTCGGGCTCCTCTCCACCGGCCTCCGTTCGCTGTTCCGCAGCCACGCCGCCCCGAAGGAGAGCTCCATGTACCCGCTGTGCGCCGGGATGTTCTCGGGGCTTTGCGGCGTGCTGCTCCACTGTTATTTTGAGAACATTTTCGAGGAACCGTATATGATGGCCTATTTCTGGGCGGTCGCCGCGATGGTCGTCTACATCGGTTTCTTCCGCAAGCGCAAAACCGCCTGAAAAAAGCCTCCGGCCTTACGGCCGGAGGCTTTCTTTATTTTCCGAACGGGCAGACCGGGTAGCGGCACGGCTGGCAGCCGAGACACAGCCCTCCCTCGCCCATCGCGACGAAATCGCGTCTGCTCATGCGGACGCCCGCCGCGAGGCGCGGCAGGACGAGGTCGAAGATCGTCGTTTTCGCGTACATCACGCAGCCCGGCAGGCCGACGACGGGCGTGCCGTCGCCGAAATAGCCCAGCAGAAACATCGCGCCGGGCAGCACCGGCGCGCCGTAGGTCACGATCTCCGCCCCGCTCGCGCGGATGCCGCCGGGCGTGTTGTCGTCGGGGTCCACGCTCATGCCGCCGGTGCAGAGGATCAGGTCGGGCCGCTTCTCCCGCATCGCGAGAACGCCGTTTTTCACGTTCTCCACGCCGTCGCCGGAGCGGAGCTCCGCGACGGTCCCGATGCCGTAGGCGGCCAGCTTTTCCTTTACCACGGGCGTGAATGCGTCCTGAATCAGTCCTTTTTTCACCTCGCTGCCCGTGACCACGATCGCCGCCGTGCGCAGCCGATACGGCAGCAGGCGCAGGATCGGCTCTCCGGCCGCGGCAGCCTCCGCCCGCGCGAGCTTCTCCTCGGCGACGACGAGCGGAATCACCCGCGTGCCGCAGAGCCTGTCGCCCGCCTTCACCGGCCCGCTGTGGCGCGTGGCGATGATGATTTCATCGATCGAGTTGACCGCCGCGAGCTTCTCCGAATCGACCGCGAACAGCCCGTCCCGCGCGGCGGTCAGCTCGATCTTGCCCTCTTTGGCCTCGCTGCGCGTCATGCCGTCCCCGAGGCAGAGGGCGCACAGCCGCTCGGCCGCGTCGTTCTCATGCAGCACGCCGGGCTTCAGCTCCCAGACGTAGAGGTTCTCCTTGCCCATCGAGAGCAAAACCGGGATGTCCTCCTCCGTCACGATATGCCCCTTGCGGAAGCGGGGGCCTTTGAACTCCCCCGGAATGATCTGCGTCATATCGTGGCACAGCACCTGCCCCACGGCGTCCTCGGTTCGTATCAGCTTCATCGTATTCCCTCCGCGATTTTGATTTCGTCGCCCGTGCGGACGACGCCGTCCGAGACGACCACGGCGAAAACGCCGTCCGTCGGCATGACGCATTTCCCGGTCTGGCGCCGGATGGCACAGTCGCTGTGGCACTCCTTGCCGATCTGCGTGACGCACAGCAGCGCCGTCCCGGCGCGCAGCAGCGTGCCGACGCGCAGCGTCCTGAGCTCGATGCCGCGCGTCATGATGTTCTCCGCGAACGCGCCCGGCGAGAGCGTCAGGCCCAGCGCGCGCATCGTGTCGACGCTCTCGTCCGCGAGCAGGCTGACCTGCCGGTGCCAGTTGCCCGCGTGCGCGTCGCCCTCCGCGCCGACGCCCACGCGCAGCGTCAGGCTCCCGACAGCGCGCTTGACCGTCCCCTTCGCCTCGCTGGCGCACACGGCGATGATCTCTGCCATGGTATCTCCCCTTCTCCGGCGGCTCAGCCGCCGATCTCGTTCATGTTTCGCCCGGTCTCGCTCCTGTGCTCCTCGCACAGATGATGCCGCTCGGGCTTTTGCGCGGCGGCCTCCCGGATCGCGGCGGTCAGCGCCTCGCCGTGCAGGCCGCGCACGGGAATCTCCTCGTCCGAGTGCAGGCAGGGCTTGAGCTTCCCGTCCGCCGTCAGGCGCAGGCGGCTGCAGCGCGCGCAGAACGCGCGGCTCATCGGACGGATCAGCCCGACCGTCCCCGCCCAGCCGGGCACGCGCCAAAGCTCCGCGACGCCGTCCGTTCCGGCCGGCTCGAGCGCCGGAACGGCCCGCGGAACCTCGTCCGCGGAGACGAAGCGTCCCTCCGGCCACGCCGCGCACGCGCCCATCGGCATCAGTTCGATGAAACGCACGCTGTAAGGCCTGTCCCGCGTCAGAGCGACGAACGCGGGGATCTCGTCCTCGTTGAACCCGCCGATCAGAACGGTGTTGAGCTTTGTGCCGGTGAAGCCGGCCTCGTCCGCCGCGCGCAGGCCGCCGATCGCCTCGGAGAGCTCGCCGCAGCGCGTGACGGCGCGGAATTTTTCCGGGTCGAGCGTGTCGAGGCTGACGTTCAGCCGATCCACGCCCGCCGCCCGCAGCTCCGCCGCGTATGCTCCGAGCAGGCTGCCGTTGGTCGTGATCGCCAGCTCCCGCAGGCCGGGAATCTCCCGGAGCTGGCGGCAGAGATCCGGGAGGCCGCGCCGCACCAGCGGCTCGCCGCCGGTCAGGCGGAGCTTCGTGACGCCGCAGTCCGCGGCCGCGCGCGCGATCTCCGCGATCTCCTCGTAGGAGAGGATGTCCCTGTGTTCCCGCTTGTCCACGCCGTCCTCGCCCATGCAGTACTTGCAGCGGTAGTTGCAGCGGTCGGTCACCGAAACGCGCAGATAGTCGATCTTTCTGCCGCTCCCGTCGTACATTTACATTTCCCCCGTCAAAAGCATTACGTTCTCCGGCCGCGCGGCGACCGTGACGGTCTCCGGGTTTCCCTTCTCGGCCCAGGCCTCCTTGTCCAGCTCCATGCGGAGCGGCGCGCCGCCGGGCGTCTCGAGCATCACGACCGTGGAAAATACGTTGTCGATCACGCGCGAGACGCGGCAGGAGACCGCGTTCTCCTCCCCCGGCGCGGCGAAGCGCAGGTAGTGGGCGCGGACGCCGGCGAAGGTCGCCTCCGGCGGCACGACGGCGGCGGTACGGAGCTTTACGCCCCAGTCCCCGCACAGAACCGTCCGGTCGTCCAGCCGGCTGACGCGCGAGAAATTCTTGCACCCGGAGATCAGCGCGGCGCCGACGGTGCCGGGCGCGGAAAAGAGCTCGCGCACCGACGTCTTGGGATCGGAACGGCCGCGGCTGAGCACGCAGACCGTGTCGCACAGGCGGCTCACCTCGTCGCGGCTGTGCGAGACATAGACCACGCTCCCGCCGAACGAGCGGAGCGTGTCGGAGAGCTCCAGCTCAAGCTGCCATTTAAGGTAATCGTCGAGCGCAGAAAAGGGCTCGTCGAGCAGCAGGACCTCCGGTCCGTTGAGCAGGATGCGCGCGAGCGCCGCGCGCTGCTGCTCGCCGCCGGAGAGGCGGTCCGGCCGGACGTTTTCCAGCCCCTCGAGGCGAAAGGCGCGCAGCTTCTCCGCCGCCGCCGCGCGCTTTTCCGCGCGGGTGCCGCCGCGCACGCCGGCCATCAGGTTCTCCTCGACCGTCATGTTCGGGAACAGCGCGTACTGCTGGAAGAGATAGCCGACCCGCCGCTTCTGCGGGCTGAGGTCGACGTGCTTCTCGCTGTCGAACAGCGTCCGTCCGTTGAGCGTGATGCGGCCGGAATCCGGCCGCTCGATGCCCGCGATGCACTTGAGCGTCATGCTCTTGCCGCAGCCGGACGGGCCGAGCAGGGCCATGATCTCCCCCTCCGACTCGAAGCGGACGTCCAGCGTAAAGCCCGCCAGCTTTTTTCGGATCTCCACGGAAAGTCCCATCACGCCGCCTCCCCGCGCCGGGCTGTCTCGCGGCGCTCGAGCATGTTCACCGAGAGCAGCACGACCGCCGAGATGGCCAGGTTGACCATCACCCAGCGGAAAGCCAGCGCGTCGTCGTTCGTGCGCCAGAGCTGGTAGACCGTGGTGGAGATCGTGGCCGTCCTGCCCGGCGTGTAGCCGGCGATCATGCTGGTCGCCCCGTACTCGCCGAGCGCCCGCGCGAAGGACAGCACGGTGCCGGCCAGGATGCCCTGGCGGCAGTAAGGCATGCGGATATGCCAGAAAATCCACGTGTTCGACAGGCCGAGCGTCCTGCCCGCGTCGGAGAGCGTGCGGTCGAACGACTCGAACGCGCCGCGCGCGGTGCGGTACATCAGCGGGAAGATGACGACGGACGTCGCGAAGATCGCCGACCACCAGGTCATCGTCAGACGGATGCCGAAGGCGCTGAGAAACCACGCGCCGATCGGATGCCGCGGCCCCAGCACGCGCAGCAGCAGGTAGCCGACCACGGTGGGCGGCAGCACGAGCGGCAGCGTCAGGACGACGTCCAGAATCCCCTTGAGGATTCTCGGGATCCTGGCGATATAGTACGCGGCGAAAATGCCCGCGAAGAAGATCACGGCCGTGGAGATCGCCGCGATCCGCAGGGAATTATAGAGCGGGTACCAGTCCATGCCGTCACCTCCAGAACGCGCTCGCGGGCAGGACGGAAACCGCCCTGCCCGTTCAGCATATCACATCAGCTCAGCGCAGTAAAGCCGACTTTTTCAAACACCTCGGCCGCCTCCGGGGTCTGCAGGAAGTCCAGGAAGGCCTTGGCCTCTTCGGCGTGCTTCGACGCCTTCAGCACGGCCGCCGGGTAAATGACCTGTCCGCACATGTCCTTCGTGGCGGTGTCCACGACGGTCAGCTTCGCGGAATAGGCGTCGGTCTGGTAGATGACGCCGCAGTCGACCGTTCCCTCCGTGATCTGCGTCGTGACCTCCTTGACGTTGGAGCCGTAGGTCAGCACGCCCGCGTCCGCGAGCTTCTTCTCGTCGAGGCCGAAATAGGTCAGGATCTTCTGGGTGTACTGGCCGACCGGCACGTCCGCGTTGCCCATGGCCATCAGAATATCGCCGGCCTGCAGGTGCTTCTTGAGATCGTCGAAGGACTTGATGTTCTTCGGATTCTTCTCCGGCACGCACAGCGCGACCTTGTTCTCCAGAATATTCACGCGCGTATCGGGATCGATGAAGTCGAGGCCGTCGGTGTTCACCTTTTTATCCGCGGTGATGTCGAGCTGGTTCATCTGCTTCTGCGCTGCGGAGATGAACACGTCGCACGCCGCGCCCTGCTCGATCTGCGTCTTGAGCGTGCCCGAGGAATCGAAGGTGAAGGTCAGCTTCACGTTCGGCGCGACGGTTTGGTAGGTCTCGGCGAGCTGGTTGAGCGTCTCGGTCATCGAGGCCGCCGCGAACACCACAAGCTCCACCGGCGCGGCGGTCGTCGTCGTTTCCGCGGCCGTCGTCGTCTCGGGGGCGGCCGTCGTCGTCTCCGCGGCCGTCGTCGTTTCGGGGGCGGCGGTCGTCGTCTCCGCCGCGGCCGTCGTATCCGACGCGGCTTTGCCGGCGGCGCAGCCGGACGCCATGCCGAGCAGCAGCACGATCACGAGCACCCATGCCAGATTCTTCTTCATAATTTTCCCTCCGTTATTCTTTTTCGAATATCACGCATTCGAATCATTCGCTTTTTTTATTTTAGTGCCGGGCGGGCTTGAAAACAACCCCTCTTGTTCCGTATTGCTGAATCTTTATTCAGCAATACGGAATTTTGCTTGCCAATCCGGCGTATCCGTGCTACGCTGGAAAAAAGGGGGCGTTTTCATGCCGAACGGACAAACCGTCCGCTCCGTGAGCAAAGCCATGGAGCTGCTTGACATTCTTCTCCGCCGCCGCACGCCCATGTCGCTCAGCGAGCTGGCGGAGGGCGCGGGCTACCCCAAAAGCACGACCCACGCGCTGCTGACGACGCTTCGGGACTGCTCGATGGTCGAGCAGAAGCCGGACGGGCGCTACTATCTCGGTATCCGCCTGTTCGAGTGCGGCTGCGCGGTCTCCTCCCAATGGGACATCTCCACCACCTCCCGCTCGTTTCTCGAGCACCTGGCCAACACGACCGGCGCGTGCGCGTTCATCTCCGTGATGGAGGGCGCGAGCGTCATCACCTTCGATCAGTGCGTCGGAAACACCGGCATGCGCGTCGTCTCCGAGATCGGCTGCCGCCTCCCGCTGCACGCCACCTCGCAGGGCAAGCTGCTGCTTTCCGGCTTCCCGGACGGCGAGGTGCTCCGCCGGATGAACGCGGCTCCGCTCGAGGCGTTCACGCCGCACACCATCGTCGATCCGCGCCGTCTCGTCGAGCTGATGTCGCAGATCCGCGCGGACGGCTACGCCGTCGAGGACGGCGAGTTCAAAATCGGCCTCCGCTCCGTCTCCGCGCCGGTGTACGACCGCACCGGCGCGATGCGCTACGCGCTCGGCGTGGTGGGTTTTTTCCGCCGCGTGCGCTCCGAGGGCTTCGAGGCGGCCGTCCGCGAGGTCACGGAGAGCGCCGCCGGGCTGTCGCAGGCCATCGGCTACCGTCCGGGCCTCGCGGGACAGGTTCGGGAATATCCGTAATTCCGGCAAAAAATCGCATCTTTTTTCCATAAACCCATTGATTTTTTCCTGTCTCGTACGATTCCACGAAGATCGACAAAAAAAATGCCGCAACTTCGTAGGCCTTAACAATTGAAAAAATCCCGAAATGGGGAATAATGAAAGTATATTATTGGGTCCGTGTCTCGCGGACAGAGGAAGAAAGGGGTCCGATCAATCATGCAGCAGCTGAAAGACCGTATTCTCAAGGAGGGCAAGGTCCTGCCCGGCAACATCATCAAGGTGGACGGCTTCCTGAACCACAGGATCGACACCAAGCTCATGCAGGACATTGCGGATGAATTCGCCCACTATTTCGACATGCGTCAGGTGACGCTCATCATGACTGCGGAAGCAAGCGGTATCGCTCTTGCTGCAATCTGCGCGCACAGATATGGCCTGCCCATGGTTTTTGCAAAGAAAGCCAAGAGCGACAATATTGAGGGCGGATTGTACCAGAGCGATATTTTTTCTTATACATACAAGAAAAAGGTCACTCTGCTCGTGTCCCAGGAGTGGATCAAATCCTCCGACAAGGTCCTTGTCATCGACGACTTCATGGCCAACGGCGAGGCTGTCCGCGGCCTGTGCGACATCGTCAAGGCCGCCGGCGCGACGCTCGTGGGCGTCGGCTGCGCGGTGGAAAAGGGCTTCCAGGGCGGCGGCGACCGGCTGCGCGCCGCCGGCATCAACCTCAAGTCCCTCGCCGTCATCGAGCGCGCCGACGAGAACGGCATCGTGTTCCGGGAGGACGCTTGATGGAGCAGGTCATCGTCCTGGATTTCGG
>Ga0183095_11456_pt1 | contig 17620 bp, 11 predicted proteins | sample BioMet4_FD_130346 | JGI IMG/M metagenome (GOLD analysis project Ga0183095, IMG submission 130346) | Microbial communities from bioreactor (seeded with sewage sludge) at LBNL, California, USA - Biofuel metagenome 4 (v2) (version 3) | ecosystem: Engineered > Bioreactor > Anaerobic > Unclassified ...
ACCGGCTGCGCCCCCGGCACCACGCCGGAGGTATGCCCGGACTGCAAGGGCACCGGCTCAGTCCGCACCACCCAGCGCACGCCCTTCGGCATGGTCCAGTCCTCCGCTCCCTGCCAGAAGTGCCGCGGCACCGGCAAGATAATACACCAGCCCTGCCAGACCTGCAGAGGCATGGGCTCGGTCCGGCGCCAGCATAAGATAAACGTCACCATCCCCGCCGGCATAGACGACGGCCAGACCGTCTCCGTCAGGGGACAGGGCAACGCCGGCGCCAACGGCGGCCCGGACGGCGATCTGCTGGTTTACATCATAGTGAGACCCCACGCCCGCTTCGAGCGGGACGGCGCCAACGTGATACTGGAGCAGGAGATTTCCTACGTCCAGGCGGCGCTGGGCGGCGACATAGAGGTGCCCACCCTGGACGGCAAGGTAAAGCTCGCCATACCGGAGGGCACTCAGACCGGCTCCGTATTCCGCATGCGCGGCAAAGGCATCCCGTATCTCCGGGGCAGCGGCCGCGGCGACCAGTTCGTGTCTGTAAAGGTCGCCGTGCCCAGAAACCTTACCAGCTCCCAGAAGGAGCTGCTGAAGCAGTTCGCGGCTTCCGTGGGCGACGAGATACCAGAGGGCCACGGCGGAATTTTCGGGAAAAAGAAGAAATGATCCTTACCGCGGCGCTCCGCTGGGGGCGCCGTGGTTTTTATTGCAAAACAACAAAAGATAATGTATAATTTCATCATTATACAAAAAAGCGGCTATGGGGGCGGAACTGATGCTGGAAGACAGCTTTATGAGCGTTTACGACAAATTCGTGATGGAATTTTTTCGCAGGATTTTCGAGATGGTAAAGGAAAGAGAGGGCTCCCTGTCCGCAATGGAGGCGTTTTCCGTGGAGGTCATCCACGAGCTGCATGAGCCAACCATCGGCCAGTTCGCCGATTTCCTCAACATTTCCCAGTCCAATGCGACATATAAGGTCAACAGCCTTATAAAAAAGGGCTACATCGAAAAACAGAATTCCACCACCGACAGGCGGGAATACCACCTGGTGCTGTCGGACAAGTATTACCGCTATACCGGCCTGATGCGTGACTATATCGGCACGGTCACAGGCAGGATCGAAAAGGCCTTTCCCCAGGAGGACGTGGACAAGTTCTCGTCCATGCTCAGCCGGATCTCGGCGGAGCTGATGGCCGTGGACGACAATGAGTGACCCCGGCGAAAAAACTGAAAATTGAGTATAAAAAAAGCTGAACGTCACCGTTCAGCTTTTTTTGCATTTGTCATACATACTCCGTCTCGATGGTCAGCATCAGCTCGTAGCCCGGATAGCGCGCGGCCATGAAGGCCCGGAAATCCGCGTCCAGCGCGCCGCTGTCCGGCAGATCGTAGTCCACCACCAGATCGCAGTATATCTGCTTTTCGCCCTCCGGCAGATACAGGGCGTGGTAGCTGCACACATGGCCCGCCGCGGTGACGAATTCGGCAATGCTGCGCCGGAGCTCCGCCTGCCGTGGGTCGTCGTAGTCCACGGCGTACATGCCGAACACCATCACCACGTCGTACTTCTGCATTATCTGCAGCTGCAGCTCGTGGATGACGGCGTAAAGCTCGCCGATGGTCTTGCCGTGATCCACCTCTATGTTCACGGAGCCGGTGTACATGTCGGGGCCGTAGTTGTGCAGCATCATGTCGGCGGCGTTGTATATCTCCGGCACGGCCCGGATGTCCCGGTAAAGCTCGTCCGCCAGTTCCTTGTCGGCGGGCTTGCCCAGAATAACGGCCACCGCGTCGCCCATGACCTCCAGGCCGGATTTGATGATGAAACCGGAGGTTATTATGCCGGCCCAGGCATCCACAGAACGGTGGAACAGCAGGAAGATCAGCGCGGAGGTGATGGTGACGGCGGACACCAGCGAGTCGTTTTTGCAGTCCCGGCCCACAGCCACCAGTGAGCCGGAGGACACCTGCTCGCCCTTCTTGGTGGTGAACGCCCCCAGCCACAGCTTGACCACGGCCGAGACGGCGATGATGGCCAGGGTGACATACGATATGCTCACCGGCTCCGGATGCAGGACCAGTTTCACGGAGCTTATGAGAAATTCGCCGCCGGTGAACAGGATCAGCACGGCAATGATAAGGCTGGTGAGATACTCCACGCGGCCGAAGCCGAAGGGGTGCTTCCGGGTGGGCCGCCTTTCCGCCAGACGGGTGCCGATGATGGTGAGCAGGGAAGAGGCGGAATCAGAGGCGTTGTTGATGCCTTCAGACACGATGGCGATGGAGGACACCAGAGTGCCCACCGCTATCTTCACGCCGGCCAGCAGGAAATTCACCAGTATGCCCAGCGCCGAGGTGGCGATCACCACGCCCTGCCGGCTGCCGGGATCCTGTTTCAGTATTTTGTACAGCAGTTTCATTGATTGCGCTTCCTTACGTATCGGTTGTAGAGCCATTCTAACAGATTTGCGCGGCAAAATAAAGTACCGCCGGAAAACCCGGCGGTACCTGACGGCTGTAAAAGAATAAAATAATATGTCTGCCAAAGGTTTTGCGGGGGAGCTCGAGGGCGGGCGCCCCGCCTCGAATAAGATAGATAGCCGTCAAAGCCTTGCCGCGCAAGGCTTTGGGGAGCACAGCGACGTTTTTTGCAAATATTGGGTTTTGCAAAAAATTCGGCGTTTATATACTGTCAAAAAGTGTTTTTGACAGTATATAAAGTACCGCCGGGAAACCCGGCGGTACTTTCAGGGATGGTGGGGAAAATGAAGGATGTAAGGAATGTATTATCATTTCGCCCTCTGGCGGCTATGCTACAATAATAATCCGCAGGGCGCCGGACGCAATTTTCATTTTGCGGAATATGTGAAAAATCTGCCCAGTTCATACGAACTGGGCAGAGGAAAAGTCAGCTCTGAGGGGCGTCGGCAGGAAGAGGCACGGTGAGAACAGAGTCGAGATATATGGGCAGCACCTTCTCGCACAGGTCCATTATCCTTCCGGTAGTCTTTTCAAAATCGCCCTCCATGTCGCCGTTTATCCACTCGATTATGAAGCCGTAAAGGCCGTAAATATAAAGCTTGACCAGCAGCTGCTTCGACACCGGGTCGCAGACCCGTCCGGCCAGCTGCAGATCGATGGCGTCGTTTATATAGACGCCCAGGGCGTCCTGCAGCCCCTTGGCGATCATGGCGCTGCCATAGGAATTGTAGGCGTTCGTCAGCAGCTTGCGGTGCTCGGTCATGAAACGCACGATCTCCAGCATGCCGGAATGCAGCGTCTTGAGGGAGGAGCGGCGCTTGAGAAAATTCTGTATCTCCCGGTTCAGCACCCAGTCGGTCAGATCGTATATGTCGGAAAAATAGTAATAAAATGTCTTGCGGCTGTATCCGGCGCTGTCCACGATGTTCTGGATGGTTATGCAGCTCAACGGCTGCGTGGAAAGCAGCTTCAGATACGCGTCGGCCAGTTCATTCTTCGTTCTGTCTTTCATTCATTCCACACCCCCGTCAATTTTATATTATGCCGGCGCCATTGGCACTACCCAAAATCCGCAATCTGTAACCATTACCGCCAGTGTTTGCCCTTGCCAAACCGCAGAATTTGAACGATAATATAGTTTGTATATTTTTTCACGGCAATAAGTATCGCATGGAATAATTTGAAAATCGTTAATTCCGGAAGGAGGAACCAGATGACTCATCCAAAATCTCCAAAGAAGCCGATGTCGTTTTATTATATCATAGCGCTGCTGGTTTTGCTGCTGCTGAACTGCACCCTGTTCCCCAGCCTCATCTCCCAGCAGGTCAAGGAGGTGGACTACGGCACCTTCATGCAGATGCTGAAGGACAAGAAGGTCAAGGAGGTGGAGATACAGGAAAACCAGATCGTGTTTTCCGATACCGCCGACCCCGCAAACTATTATAAGACCGGAAAGATGGACGACCCGGAGCTGGTGCAGCGGCTGTCGGACTCCGGCGCCACCTTCGGCACACAGATCGTGCAGCAGCAGTCCGCGCTGACCTCCATACTGCTGTACTGGGTGCTGCCCACCCTGATATTCATCGCCCTGGGCGAGCTGCTGGTGCGCAAGATGGCCACCGGCACCAACGGGCTGGGCAACGCCATGACCTTTGGAAAATCCGGGGCCAAGGTCTACGTCCCGTCTGAGACAGGCATAAAATTCTCCGACGTGGCAGGAGAAGAGGAGGCCAAGGAGGCCCTGTCCGAGATCGTGGACTTCCTCCACGACCCCACAAAGTACAATCAGATCGGCGCCCACATGCCCAAGGGCGCGCTGCTGGTGGGCCCTCCGGGCACGGGCAAGACCCTGCTGGCCAAGGCCGTCGCCGGCGAGGCCGAGGTGCCGTTCTTCTCCATCGCAGGCTCGGAATTCGTGGAGATGTTCGTGGGCATGGGCGCCTCCAAGGTGCGCGATCTTTTCAAGCAGGCCAATGAGAAGGCCCCCTGCATAGTGTTCATCGACGAGATAGATACCATCGGCAAGAAGCGCGACGCGGGCGCCATCGGCGGAAACGACGAGCGGGAGCAGACCCTCAATCAGCTCCTTACCGAGATGGACGGCTTCGACGGCAGCCGCGGCGTGGTCATCCTGGCCGCCACCAACCGGCCCGACGTCCTTGATCCCGCGCTGCTGCGCCCCGGCCGCTTCGACCGCCGGGTGCCGGTGGAGCTGCCGGATCTGGCGGGCCGCGAGGCCATACTGAAGGTGCACGCCAAGAAGGTCATGCTCTCAGACGACGTGGACTTCAACGCCATCGCCAGGGCCTCCGCCGGCTGCTCCGGCGCAGAGCTTGCGAACCTGGTGAACGAGGCCGCCCTCCGGGCGGTGCGCATGCACCGGCAGACAGTGAACCAGTCCGACCTGGAGGAGAGCATAGAGGTCGTCATAGCGGGCTATCAGAAGAAGAACAAGATCCTCTCCGACGAAGAGCGGCGCATCGTGTCCTTCCACGAGATCGGCCATGCCCTGGTGGCCGCGCTGCAGACCAATTCCGCTCCGGTCACCAAGATCACCATCGTGCCCCGCACCTCCGGCGCTCTGGGCTACACCATGCAGGTGGACGCGGGCGAGCACAACCTGATGAGCCGGGAGGAGCTGGAAAACAAGATCGCCACCTTCACCGGCGGCCGCGCGGCGGAGGAGCTGATATTCGGCTCCGTCACCACCGGCGCCTCCAACGATATCGAGCAGGCCACCAAGCTGGCCCGGGCCATGATAACCAAGTACGGCATGTCCGACGACTTCGACATGGTGGCGCTGGAGACCACGACCAACAAGTATCTGGGCGGAGATTCCTCCCTGTCCTGCTCCGAGACCACTGCCGCCGAGATAGACCGCAAGGTGGTGGAGATCGTGAAGAAGGAACACGCCAAGGCGCTGGAGCTGCTGAAGTCCCACGAAGCAAAGCTGCGGGAGCTGGCAGAGTATCTGTACGCCAAGGAGACCATTACCGGCGAGGAATTCATGAGCATCCTGAACAAAAATTGATATTTTTGACAGATATTGTACAATGTTTTACAAATTGATCATGGCATAAGACCAAAAAGTATGATAAAATATCCACACTCCTGACGAAAGTAATTTTAGATACATAAAAATCAACGGAAAAATGAAAGGAGCCTGCAAATGGCAAGAGAAGTTATCTGCCAGCTGGGCAAAATGATCACGAGCCGGATCCCATACAAACTGGGGCTCAAGAAGCTCAACGAGGACGATCCCGAGTATTACATCCTCGATCTGCTCTGCTCAGATGAGCTGGCCAACATCATGCTGAAGATGGAGCTGCGCAAGCCCAAGACCCTGGAAGAGATAGCCGCCATCACCGGCACCGAGCCCGCCCACCTGGAGGAGGTCCTGAAGGACGCCGCCATGAAGGGCGTGGTGGAGTACAACTGGGACAATCCTGAGCATGTAAAGAAGTACTACGTGCAGATCTTCGTCCCCGGCATCGCCGAGATGACGAACATGAATCTGGAGCAGGTGGAAAAGTACCCGAAGCTGGCCAAGGAATTCAACCGCCTCACATTCCTGCCTCTTGCCGGCATGACGGAGATGATCCCTCCCGGAGGAGGCGGCGCAGGCATGCACGTCATCCCCGTGGAAAAGGCCATTCCGGCGGAGAGCCAGTCCGTAAGCATAGAGCATCTGTCCCACTGGCTGAAGAAGTACGAGGGCCAGATCGGCGTGGGCTACTGCTCCTGCCGCAATGCGGCCAGACTGGCCGGTCAGGGCTGCGGCGAGCTGCAGGACGAGCTTTGCATTTCCGTTGGCACCTTCAACCGCTACGTTGTGGAGACCGGCAGAGGCCACGCAATTTCCTATGACGAGGCCATGCGCATCCTCCAGCGCGCCGAGGATAACGGCTATGTCCATCAGATAACCAACATCGACGGCGAGAACAAGATCTTCGCCATCTGCAACTGCGAGCCGGGCGTCTGCTTCGCCCTGCGCACCAGCCAGCTTTTCAACACCCCCAATATGTCCGCTTCCGCCTACCGCGCCCATGTGGAGACCAAAAACTGCGTGGCCTGCGGCAAGTGCGTGGAGGTCTGCCCCGCCGGCGCCGCCAAGCTGGGCCAGAAGCTCTGCACCAAGGACGGACCCATCCAGTACCCCAAGCAGGAGCTGCCCGACGACAACCACTGGGGTGAGGAAAAGTGGAACAAGAACTACATGAACGACAACGAGAGCAACTGCCACGAAAGCGGCACCGCTCCCTGCAAGAGCGCCTGCCCCGCGCATATCGCCATCCAGGGCTACATCAAGATGGCCGGCGAGGGCCGCTATCTGGACGCTCTCAAGCTCATCAAGAAGGATAACCCGTTCCCCGCCGTCTGCGGCAGCATCTGCAACCGCCGCTGCGAGGACGAATGCACCCGCGGCAGCGTGGACCGCGCCCTTGCAATTGACGAAATAAAGAAGTTCCTCGCCGAGCGCGAGCTCAACGAGAAGGACCGCTATATCCCGCCCAAAGTGCGCCACAAGACCCCCGATGTGGACTATGTGGAAAAGATCGCCGTCATCGGCGCCGGCCCTGCCGGCCTGAGCTGCGCGTACTACCTGGCCGAGATGGGCTATGCCAACGTCACCGTGTTCGACCGCAATAAGGTCCCCGGCGGCATGCTGGCTCTGGGCATCCCCTCCTTCCGTCTGGAGAAGAACGTCCTGAACGCCGAGATAGACGTGCTCAAGAAGATGGGCGTCAAGTTCAAATGCGGCGTTGAGGTCGGCAAGGACGTCACCATCGCCGAGCTGCGCAAGCAGGGCTATATGGGCTTCTACATCGCCATCGGCGCCCAGAAGAGCGCCAGCCTGAAAGTCCCCGGCGAAGATCTCAAGGGCGTCTGGGGCGGCGTGGACTTCCTGCGCGAAGTCAATCTGGGCAACAAGGTCGATGTGGGCAAGAACGTCGCCGTGGTCGGCGGCGGCAACGTGGCCATGGACGTGGTGCGCACTGTGGTGCGCCTGGGCGCCGAGCACGCCTATATCGTCTATCGCCGCAGCGAAGCCGAGCTGCCCGCCGATCCCGAGGAAGTGGCCGAGGCCATTGCCGAGGGCGTGAAGTTCTGCTATCTCAATGCTCCCGTGGAGATCACCGGCACCGCCGACGGCAAGGTCAACGGCCTGAAGGTGGAGCTCATGGAGCTGGGCGATCCCGATGAGAAGGGCCGCAGAAAGCCCGTTTCCACCGGCAAGTTCAAGACCCTGAAGGTCAACACCGTCATCGGCGCCATCGGTCAGACCATCGACTGGGGCGGCCTGGATGTGGGTGCGCTGAAGACCGACAAGAAGGGCCGTGCCGAGGCCGACGCCGTCACCTATCAGACCGCCGAGTCCGACATCTTTGTGGGCGGCGACGTGGTCACCGGACCCAAGTTCGCCATCGACGCGATTGCCGCCGGCCGCGAGGGCGCGACTTCCCTGCACCGCTTCGTGCATCAGGGACAGAGCCTGACCCTGGCCCGCAATCCCAGAGATTTTTACGAGCTGGACAAGAAGAACGCAGTGGTCCCCGTGGACTGCTTCGACGCTCCCGCCCGTCAGGAAGTGCGGCACGATCCCAAGAAGGCCATGACCTTCAAGAACGACCGCATCACCTTCACCGAGGAAATGGTGAAGAAAGAGGCCTCCCGCTGCCTGGGCTGCGGCGCCTGCATAGTGGATCAGAACCGCTGCATCGGCTGCGGCCTGTGCACCACCCGCTGCGAGTTCGACGCCATCCATCTGTTCCGCGATTACCCGGAGTGCTCCAAGATGTACAGCACCGAGGAGATGGTCAAGGCCGTCCTGCCCTACGCCGCAAAACGCGCTGCCAAGATCGCCGTCAAGGATCTCAAGCAGAAGACCGGCAAGTAATCCTCAAAAGGAGATAGTCCATGCACGAGCTTGGAACCGTATTGTATGTCATCGAGCAGGTCGAGAACGTGGTGGAGGAGAACCACCTCAGTCAGGTGGGCTCCGTCACGCTCCAGATCGGCGAGGTCAGCGGCATCATTCCGCAGTATATCGAGGATGCCTGGAAATGGGCCATCAAGGAGTCCAAATACCTGAAGGAAACTGAGCTGAAGGTGGAAAAGCTGGACGCAGTGACCTACTGCGAGGACTGCAAGAAGACCTATCCCACGGTGAAGTACGCAAAGATCTGCCCCTACTGCGGCAGCGAGCACACCTATCTCATTACAGGCAACGAGTATATTATCAAGGAGATCGAAGCCTGTTAGCACAAAGAAAACCGCCCTCCGGAATTTTGGGCGGATATCAGCAACGCAGCAAAGCTCCCGCCTGCATTACGCAGGCGGGAGCTTTGCCGTATCTTCTATTTAGGGAGTTCATGCGGACGGGTAATATCCGCCCCTGCCTTGCGGGGGGGTCCAGTTTTGCGGAGCCAAGCCGTTCCGTAGGGCGGGGCCTGACTGGCCGCTTATTTTGCGTAAATGTCGCCCACGGCCTTGTTGAGAAAGCGGTTGGACAAAAAGCGGGTGAGGAACACGGCCAGCGCGTACTTGCCGCCGATGACGCTCACCGGAGGCGGATTTTTCTGCAGCGCCCGGTTGGCGACAAAGGCACCGGCGGCCTCGGGGGATATGCCGGTGGTCTCGTCGTGCTCCATAACGGCCACTGAGCGGCTGATGCGCCCGCCGTATACGTCGTCGCCCTCGCAGCTCTTAACTCTGGCGGCGGTGAAGCCCGTGTGTATGTCGCCCGGCATGATCACCACGCACTCGATGCCGAAGGGGCGCACCTCGTTGGCCAGAGCCAGCGTGTAGGCTCTCACGGCCGCCTTGGACGCCGAATAGTAGGCCTGGAAGGGAATGGGTATGGGCGCGGCCACGGAGCTCATGCACACGATCCTGCCGCCGCCCTGCCTGCGCATTACGGGCAGCACCGCAAGATCCATGTTCACCATGCCGAAGAAGTTCACGTCCAGCTGGCGCTTGGCCTCGGAAGCGGGGGTGAACTCGATGGCGCCGGAAATGCCGAAGCCAGCATTGTTCACCAGAATGTCTATGCGGCCCTCGCGGCGCATGACCTCGTCCACGCCTGCCTGTACCTCGTCCTCCCTGGTCACGTCGGCCTTTATATGCACCACGTCCGGGCACGCGCCCTCGTCCCTGCGGGAAAACTCATATACGCGGCAGCCGTTTTTGACCAGCTCCTTCGCGGTGGCGAGACCGATGCCGGAGGTGCCTCCGGTGACCACAGCAACTTTATTGCTCATAATGCTATCAGGCTCCTTAAACTTATTAAAATTCTTGAAGTATTTTACCACCAAACAGCGTATATTTCAATACCGAACCCTTAGAGGGCAAAAAAATGGTGCCGAAGACAGCCGGAGCACAGACACAAGTTATATTTATATTGAATTATGACAAAACATGCAATATAATGTAATCTGAAGAACCGTAGGCACTGACTTGAGTAAGGTAAGGAGACGCTCTGGATGAAGCATGTACTTATCGTTGACGACGATGTTATCACAAACAATTCTATAAAGGCCATCCTGTCCGGCACCTACCGGGTGTCCCAGCTCACGTCCGGCAAACAGGTGATTGAATTTTTAAAGGCCAAAAAGACCGATCTTATACTGCTGGACATATACATGCACGACATGAACGGCATCGAGGTCATACAGCATATAAAGGCGGACAAGAGCCTTTCGTCCATACCGGTCATCTTCCTCACCAGCGACGTGTCGGAGGAGACGGAGGCCCGCTGCCTGCAGCTGGGCGCGGTGGACTATGTCCACAAGCCCATCAGCCGCCAGGCGCTGGAGCAGCGCGTGGAGAACCACATCATGGCCGCGGAGTCCTACGAGCGCGTGCGGCAGATGTATGAAAGCGCCAGCCACGAGGCCCGCACCAGCCGGGAAAAGATACGCCACGACGAGCTCACCGGCCTTTGGAACCGGCAGCACGTGTACGAGGAGTTTTCCATCCTCATGTCCCGCTCGGACGCACAGTGCTCCCTGGCCTTTATCGACATGGACAATTTCAAATCCATCAACGACATTTTCGGCCATCAGGAGGGCGACGCGCTGCTGCGGCGCTTTGCCGGCATCCTGTCTGAGCTTGAAAAGAACGGCATCACCCCGGCCCGCATCGGCGGCGACGAATTTATGCTGCTCATGCCGGGGCAGGTGAATCCCGCCTCCATACAGGACATGTCCGACTACCTGTTCCAGAAATCCAGCCGCCAGGTGCTGCCCCAGGCGGAGCCGGGGGCTGTGACCTTTTCCATGGGCGTGGCCTTCGCGCCGGAGGACGGCGCGGATTTTGAAAGCGTGGCAGCCCTGGCCGACATGGCGCTGCGCAAGGCCAAGAGCCTGGGCAAGAACAGGGTGTATTTCGCCCGGAACCTGAATATCCGCAGCCGCCAGCGGGAGCACGATCTTACCAGCAGCATGACCTTGCTGGAGCATCTCATGCAGGGCCGCCGGTCCGACAGGGGGGCGCTGGTCATACAGTTCGGCGAGATGCGCATACTTTATCTCAGCCTGAAGCGCATGCCGCCGGAGGTGTCGGACAAGATCAGGGCCGTGATGCTTACCGTGGCGCCGGAGGACTGCAATCCATTCGATTCCGGCCGGCTCATGCACGCCGTGTGCGAAAAGATGGAGGGCGTCACCACCGCCGCCCGGTATTCCCAGAACCAGATCATCGCGCTGGTCTGCGAATCCGACGCCGAGGCGCTGAAGAAAAAATTCGCCGCCCTCACCGAATCCGGCGGCTACGGAAAGATCAAGATAGAAGTTATCTGAGGAGGCCGGAAATGGCTGACAGAAATTGCCCGATATGCGGATCAAACAAATGCCAGACCCATACAGGGGACGACGGCGTAGAATACGTGCAGTGCAGGACCTTCGACGTGAGCGTGGGGCTGGACGGCTCGGTACTGGACTCCGGGCCGGAGACCCAGGCCAGACTCACGGAGCTGGTGGCCGAAAAACTCCTGATGGAGCCGGAGCGCCAGCGGGGTGGGGAAAAACAGGTGCAGGTGTTCGGCCTGGGGCCGGACAGGCACGGCGCCGGGGAGAGCTACTGCGATCTCACGGGACAGCTGAGGAACTATCCGGCGTCGTTTATGGACAAGGCCAAGCGGGCGCTGCTGAATCTTTCAGTGCGGTATCCGCTTTACGGCGTGCCCTTCACCGTGGACGACACGGAGAACAAGCTGCTGTTCTGCGAGACAGAGGAGGCCGCGGCGGGCATCTGCCGTATCCTGTGCGACCTGCGCTATCTCAAGGCGCTGAACGGCCGCAGCACATACATGATCACGGCCGGCGGCTGGAAGGAAGCCGAGACCATGCAGCGGGAAAATACGGCGGTGCGCCAGGGCTTTATCGCCATGAGCTACGGCCCCGGCACCGAACCCATAAGGGAGGCCTTCCGCACGGCCATAGAGTCCTGCGGATATTTTCCCTGCATCATCGACGAGATGGAGTATAACGGTCAGGTGGTGCCGGAGATCTTCTACGAGATCGGCCGCAGCAAATTCCTGGTCGTGGACGTGACTTATCCCAACTTCGGCGCGTATTACGAGGCGGGCTACGGGCAGGGGATGGGCAAGCAGGTGATCGTCTGCTGCCGGGAGGATACCTTCGGCAGCGCGGACAGGCCCCATTTCGACATTGCCCAGAAGTCCATGGTGGTGTGGCGCACCACCGATGATCTGGTAGAGCGTCTGGCCCGGCGCATCGAAGCCACAGTAAAATGAAAATAATCAAACCGCTCCCGGCAAAAGCCGGGAGCGGTTTTTTATCACAAAATATAACATTATTTGCTGTTGCTTCCTGTGGGCGGCCGGTGCGGCAGCGCCGCGGCGCGGAATTCAAAACCTGATATTTCCAGACCGCGGCATGCCACATTTTGCTTGATATTTCAATATTTTTTCAATTCTGGGAGCGGCCGGCCGAACTGCGCGGGAGATAAACACCAGACAAACACCAAACACCAGCTATAGTTTTGCATTGTATTGTATGTGATTGCAAAATGCATTTTTATGCCTATATTATCCCAAATATGGGACATATTTCATGGCTTATTTTGGTGGCCTTGTGTTCTGCTTGGGGTCGGATGCAACATTGCTCAGGGCTCTGGTGATGGCGTCCGCGGCTTTGACCTTGCTCTCGTCGAACACGTGGGCGTAGGTGTTTTCGGTGATGAAGGTGTTGCTGTGCCCCAGATGCTCGGAGACGACCTTTACGGGGACGCCCATATTGATGAGCAGCGAGGCGTTGGCATGGCGCAGGTCGTGCACGTGGATGGCGGGGAAATCGTGCTCGGCCAGGAATTTTTTCATGGTGGCGTTGAGGTAATTCCGGCTCATGTACTCGCCGTATTCGCCGGAAAAGACGCAGCCGCGGTCCACCCATTTTCTGCCCAGCCGCATTTTGCGGTCGTCCTGCCACAGCTTCTGGGCCCGCAGGGTGTCCACGACCTGGCGCGGCACGGCGATGACCCGGGCGCTGCTTCTGGTTTTTGGGGTGGAGAGCTTGTATTCCCCGTCCGTCCGGTAGAGGTTGTAGCGGATGCTCAGGAAACCGCCGTCAAGGTCGACGTCGGCCCAGTGGAGGGACAGCAGCTCGCCCACGCGCATGCCGGTGAGCAGCAGGGTCTGGATGGCGCGGGCGTTCTGCTGATTGGGCATCTCCGGCAGCAGCGCCAGCAGGCGGCGGCACTGTTCGGCGTTGAGGAACTCCCGCTCCCTCTTTTCCGCCCGGGGCGAGGTAGCGTTGGCCACGGGATTTCTGGTGATGATCTCCTTTTTCACGGCGGCGGAGAAGATGGGGGACAGGGCGGTGCGTATGCGCAGGACCGTGCCGGGGCTCAGTCTGCTGTCGTGCTTTTCTGTGGTGAAGACGGCGCCCAGGGGCTTGCCGAGGGCGTCAGCGATCTTTCCGGCGGAGGTCTTGTTGACGGTGCCGCCGGCGGCGGCCGTCCGCACGGTGTAGGGCGAAAGCCCGGCGCGGCGGGCTGTTGCCTCCCCGGACCCGGGCGGGATGAGCGCCGGATCACGCAGGCGGCAGAGCTCGGTCTTCCGGCCGCCTTTCATCAGCTGGGCGAACAGGGAGTCGATGGTGGAGGTGCTTATATCTTTCAGCTTCATGCCGCCTATGCAGGGCAGAACATAGGTTTCCAGCAGCTTCTTGTTTTCGTTCTGAGTGTTTTCCTTCAGCCGGTTGGGGGCCACCTGCTGGTTATACCAATCCAGCAGCTCGGAAAAGCGGATGTTTTCCTGCATGCTGGTCATGCCCCGGCAGCGCTGTTCGTACTGATACGCGTATGCCAGGGCCAGCTTTTCGGCCTTGCCGGGGGTGACGCCCTCCGGCGGCGTGAAGGTCGTGGTCTTTCTTATCTGGCGCCCATCGGCGCCGTAGCCCATGGAAACAGCAATACGGTAGGAGTTTCCGCGCTTGGATATGCTTGGCAAGGTAAATACCTCCTTTGCAGAGGGGAAGCCGGGTGAGATCTTCCAGTCAATTCCTGAAAATAGCTAAAATATGTAAATATGTCAATATTTTCTGCAAAAATAGCAGTTATTTTGTAATTTTCGGTAATAAGCGGCGGCGCTGACGTCCCTGCGGCCCGCGATTACAGTATGCCATAATATCCGGGTCTTAATCTGGACAGCCAGCGCGCCGGCGGAGAGCGGGATAATAAAAAGAGCGGCCCTTTCGGGCCGCTCTCCTTTTGCTTGGGATTGGGTCTTGCGCTCAGCCTGTAGCTGCTAAATCAGGCAGAAACAGGGCTGCCGTTGAAGGTTATCGTCTGGCTGTTGTAGCCGGGGGCGGTCAGCGTGACGACTACGCGGTAGGTGTTGTTGAGGTTCAGGTGGACGCTGCTCAGAGTGATGACAGTAGTGCTTACACCCTCAACAGTCTGAGTTCCAATATCTGTATAGGTTCCCTGTGCGTTCACCATGGAGATGCTTACAGTTGCAGTGCAGGTGGTTATGGGAGCGGCAGCCAGAGTAACAACGCCGTTGGCGTTGACAGTGAGGATGCTGTTCGCGTTAAAGTTCTGTGTAGCAACTGCGGTGTTGACCTTGTCGGTCTGAGCGGTGTAGGTCGCACCGGTCTTGGTCTGGGTGAAGGTCACCTTGCAGACCAGCTTGTCGGAGCCGGTAAGAACCTTGTTGGGAGTGTAAGACTGCTCAGAGCCAACTGCCACGTCGTTCAGGAACCATGCGTAAGTGGGAACGCAGTTCGGAGAAGTGGGAGCTGTGATGACGTTGGCAGCGGCAGCGGCGTCGACAGCGTAGTAGATATTGCCGACGGCGTTGATCTTAACACTGGGATCCTCGACCTTGACGATGTAGATGGCCTTCGCCACGTTGGGAGTGGAAGCGGAGGTGGGAACCACATAGACGTGATCGTTCACATCGGCCTTGATGTCGGTGACAGCCTTGACGGCGGTGTCGAGAGAGGCAATGTGAGTAGTGGAGTCCTTGTTGACCACGAACACAGCGGTGCTGGCGGTCCAGGTGTAGCCTTCGACAGGCTTCACATTCTGGCCGTTAACAACAGCAGCGGTTTCATCCTCAGAACCACCGACGGTGATCTGGTAGCTGGAGTCGGTGGCGCCGCTGGCGATGCCGTACTGAGTGACCGGCGGGGTCAGGCGGGTAACCGTCTTGGCGACCTTGGTGGTGCCGTAGGTGATGTAAGTCGGGGTGTTGAAGCCCTCGACAGGAGTCTGGCCCACAGCCACGTTGACGGTGGTCAGAGCGCCGGTGGTGTCGATGACCTGATACTCATTGTATGCGGGGACAGAGCCAGCTGCGCCGTGATGCACATAGTAGTCGGGATTGGTGAAGAACACTGCATTGGCAGCCACGGTGGTGTTGACAGTGCCCTTCATGAACACGTACTTGGCGACGGTGCCTGTCTTGGCGTACGCAACAGCGATGTCAGAGGTGCCAACTCCATTGGCATCAACAGCGACAGAGGACGGAACGGTGGCATACCCGTTGACGACAACGTACTTGCCGGTGGCGTCATCCAGATACAGATACACGGTGGAAGCGTTGGCCAGCGCGACGGTGGTGCCGCCGACCTTGGTATCGGAATAGCCGGTCTGGACGTCGTTGGTTTGGATAGCCCTGCCGGTGCTGGCAGCATTGGCCTGGCGGTAAGTATCGCCGGTAGAGAGCTGGACAGGAGTCAGGATGTACTGGCCCTGAGGATTGGTGGTATAGGTGTAGAATACATCCTCATACTGTGCTTCCGGACCAGCGGCAGTAGCGGTGGTAGAGGTAAGCGTAACAAGATCCTTATCCTTGTTGGTCGCATCCGGACCAACCTTAACGGAGGCGGTGGGAACACCCTTGGCATCAACAGCCGTGGTGATGGAGGCGACGGGGACGCTGGTGACGGTGCCGTCCATGTTCAGCAGCTGTGCGTAAGCAGCAGACTTGGTGAACACAGTGGCGTTGAAATCGGTGCCCAGGTCGAGCAGGACAACAAAGGCGGACAGCGGGGTGCCGACGGCCTTGGCATACACGATGTAGCCGAAATCGTCGTAGTAGTAGTTCACATCCACGTTGTAGCCCTCAGCCTGAACCTCAGCATCGGTGCTGGCGTTCTTCAGGCCGGAGACGGTGTAGCCGTCCTTGCCGCCGATGGTGTAGGAAATCTCGGTGAGGTTTCTGGCGTTCTTGAGGAAGGAGACCTTGGAGAGCTGGTTCTTGTCAGCGGTGAGCTTCTGGAAGTGGGTCACACCGGTGACATCCTGCCAGTACAGGGTCACATCGCCGGCCACCAGGCCTGCGAAGTTGTCGAGAGCGTCGACGCTGGTGTAAGCGTCAACAATGGAAGCGACAGTGGCCTTGGTCTTAGCAGTGTTGTAAGCAACGCCGTTTGCGCCCACAACGCCCAGAGTCTTCGGGAAGTAGAGGACGGTGTCGACCTTGCCGTTGCCGTTGGTGTCGAAGAGCTGAACATCAGCGCCCTTGCGGAAGTCAGGGGCAGCGGGTGCAGAGTAGCCGACAAACTTGCCGTTGGTGTAGAAGGAAACGGTGGTATCCTTGGGAGCAATGTAGGTGCCGCTGCCCTTGGTGGTCAGCTCAGTGAAGGTGGAGCCATCATGGCTGCTGCCCAGCAGAGCGTCGGTGGTGTAGAAGTTGGAAACTGCAACAGGCCTGTTGTAGTTGTTGAGCACGTACCAGGCGTGGCCGACGCGGCCGACCATGGTGTAGTCAACATTGTTGGGGGTGAACTCGGGAGCATACTCAACGACAAAAGCGTCGTTGGAGTACACCAGCGGAGATTCGCCGACGTACTTGGCGTTGGTGCCGTAGTTGTACTCATAGTTTGCGGTGTTCTGCAGTTTGAAAACGGTCCAGCCCAGGGTGCCCTTGGTGGTCACGCCGCTGAGCAGGGCAACGTTCCAGGCAGCGCCGGTGGAGTCGATGTAATCGCCGACGAGCGCGGAGTAGGTGACCTTGGGGATGCCGACCAGGGTGTTGAAGGCCATGGCGGTAGCCACGTCACGGGTGATGGTGTTGGGGGTGGAGCCGGACAGCACGTCAGCGTAAGCGGAGAACACGCCGTACTTCAGGCCGTCGCGGGCAGCGTTGACAGCCCAGTTGGCGCCGTTGTACTCTTTGTTCACGCCGTAGCCGACAGCGGAGAGCAGCATCTTGGCCCACTGATAACCGGTGAGGGTATCGTTCGGACCAAACTTGCCGTTGCCGTAGCCGGAGATGATGCCCTGCTGAGCGCAGTACTCAATGTACTTGTAAGCCCAGAAGGAAGTGGGGACGTCCTTGAAGACGACTGCAGTGTTGGCGCTGAAGGTCAGTGCTTCGGCCTTCGCGGGACCAAGCTGCATGTAGGCGATTATCTTGGCAGCCTGGGCGCGGTTGAAATTGCCGGCTGCTTCGAAATTGCCTGAGGGCATGCCCTCGATGATGCCGACGCCGGACATGACGTCGACTGCCTCGGTGTAATCGGCGGCCTTGTCAGCAGGCTTATAGTCGGTGAAGGTCTTTGCAGACGCTCCAACGACGCAAAGGCTGACGACCATTGCGATCACGAGAACGAGGCTCAGAACTTTGGTGAGCTTCTTCATTCTTTGAAACTCCTCCTTAAAATAG
>Ga0183095_11457_pt1 | contig 17587 bp, 20 predicted proteins | sample BioMet4_FD_130346 | JGI IMG/M metagenome (GOLD analysis project Ga0183095, IMG submission 130346) | Microbial communities from bioreactor (seeded with sewage sludge) at LBNL, California, USA - Biofuel metagenome 4 (v2) (version 3) | ecosystem: Engineered > Bioreactor > Anaerobic > Unclassified ...
GACAGGTGGATGCTCGTGGGTATGCGCGCCGACGGCGTCGAGGCCCTCGACGAGCACGGACGGCATGCCGCGACGCTTCCCAGGGCCTGGTCGGACGCCGGTGGCACGGTACGTGACCCCGCCTCGCCCGTCCTGATGTACGACAACTAGCCGCAAGGTATGGACGAGCTTCACCTAGAAGGTCATAGTCCTTTGAGCATTCCTATGGGGCAAGTCATACAATATGAAGATAATATGTAGGTATATTCGATAAGTGATAATAATATACAAGAATATAAAAAATATATGCACAAAGATATATTGAATATGGATCCGAGAACTAGCAATCCAGTATATCAACCATAACGATGTTTTCGTAAATGTGACGGAAACGAAGCGATATAACTGCGATTCATTAGCATAATGCCAAGTGCATAATCTCATACTGCAAAAATGCTCCATACATAAATGGCTGCAAGTCGACTTGGCGTGGTTGAAATAATATGTAGAAATAGTGTACATAACTGTAATTGACTAGAAAAAATATACGTATACTATCGTTTGCGATTAGCCAACCGATGAGAGGGGCGCATATGAGCGAACTCATTCTTCCAAGGGTGACGGTCATCCTTCGCGGGTATGATACCGAGCAAGTCCTCTCGGTGGTCGAGCAGCTCGCGGGTACGAGAATCAACTCGGTCGAGGTCGCGAGCAATTCCCCACGCGCCATGGAGAGCATCGAGGCCGCGCACGAGCGATTCTCTCCAGATGTCCACGTCGGGGCGGGCACGGTGCTCGGTCTTGACATCGCGAAGAAGGCCGTCACGGCGGGCGCGGAGTTCATGCTCTCCCCGGTTGCACTCACCCAGGAAATTATCGATTTCGCCAGATCGAGGGACGTCATCACGGTACCCGGTGCATTTAGCCCTACGGAGATTCAGCGGATGGTCATCGCTGGCGCCGACATCGTCAAAGTGTTTCCCGCCGGCCAGCTTGGCCCCGATTACATCAGGGCCGTCCAAGCCCCGCTGGGACACCTGCCCCTCATGGTCGTGGGCGGCGTGGACGTGGGAAACGTCCAGTCATTCTTCGACGCGGGAGCCACGTATGCCGGCATCGGTTCGGGCGTCTTTAACCCTCGGGACATCGTTGAGCGAAAGACGAGGAGCCTTGGCGAGTCCGTCAAGAGGCTCGAGGATAGCATCGCCTGGTAGTCATTCGGCTTGCGGCCCATCTGATCTAGCGCGCAGGAAGGAAGCATCATGGCAGAGATTAGTTTTAGCAGTTCGCTCATTGTGCGGATGAAGGGGGAGGGGCTCACCGCCGAGAACGTCGCGCGCCGTATGGCCGATGTGCTCGAGTTGCAGGGATATGTCAAGGACAGCTACGCGCAGGCCATCGTCGATCGCGAGGCGGTCTTCCCGACCGCGCTCGACATGAAGGGTCTGAACGTCGCCATCCCTCACTGCGACATCGCCAACGTCAACGCGGCCGCCATCTGCATGGGCCTGCTCGATACGCCCGTGGACTGGCACAAGATGGATGACCCTGGAGACACGTGCAAGGTCTCCGTGGTGGTGATGCTCGCCCTCGTCGAGGCGCATGCGCACCTGGACATGCTCCAGAAGGTCGTCTCGTTCGTCCAGAACCAGGAGCTCGTTGCAAGGGTGCTCGCATCCGCCGGCCCAGACGAGGCCTATTCCCTTGTGGGTGGGTGCTTCGCATAGATGGCGGTGGAATCAAACGGGCTATCCGCGTATCGGTTGGGTACGCAAAAAGCGGACGATTGAGAAGGGAAGCAACATGAAACGGGTTCTTGTGGCATGCGGCAACGGAATCGCGACTTCAACGGTGGTGTCATCCAAGGTAAAGGACTACTGCGCTAACCTGGGCATCAGCATCCAGGTTACCCAGTGCAAGGTCCTTGAGCTCTATGGCAAGGGCAATGACTACGATCTCATCATCACTTCTGGGAAGTTTAGCGACCCCACCATCAAGACGCCGATCATCATGGCGATCAACCTCCTTACAGGCATCAACGAGCAGGCGACTCTCGATGAAATCGTCGCTGCCCTCAGGGACTAGGCATGCCATGCCTCAAGCGAAAAAGACGGACGACAAGGGATCAGACATAGAAAAGGGATGTAATGGACGCCTTCTTTAGCACCTTGTACACGGTTTTCCAGGCCTTCATCAGTGCCGGAGCCTACGTAATGCTGCCGATAATCATCACGATTCTCGGCCTTGCCTTCAGGTTGCCCGTCTCCAAGGCATTCAAGAGCGGTATCACGATCACCTGTGGCTTCGTCGGAATCAACCTCCTCGTGAACCTGCTTAAGTCGGCTGTGACCCCCGCCGCATCCGCAATGGTGACCAATTTCGGCCTACATCTTGACGTAACGGACGTGGGCTGGGGTGCCATCTCCTCCGTCACATGGGCGTCGCCAATCGTCGCCTTCCTCGTCTTCGAGATTCTCGGAATCAACATTCTGATGCTCGTCCTCAAGGGGACCAACATAATGGACGTCGACATCTGGAACTACCACCACATGATGATTGCCGGCATCCTCGTGTTCTTTGTCACCAACAACATTGTCTGGGGCCTCGTTGCCACCGGCATCATGGCCGTCGTCACCTTCAAGCTCGCCGACTGGACCGCGCCCCTCGTCGAACACTTCTTCGGCATCCCCGACGTCGCGCTGCCGACCGTCTCCTACACGTCATCGATTCTCATTGCTGCGCCGCTTAACTGGCTTATTGATCGCATCCCTGGCCTCAACAAGGTGAACTTCTCCATCAAGAACGTCCAGAAGTACCTCGGGGTCTTCGGAGATCCCATGATGCTTGGGTTCATCCTTGGATGTGCAATGGGCGCGCTCGCGCTATTCCCGGTTGACCAGATTTTCCTTACTGGCGTCAACGTCGCCGCCGTTATGGTTCTCATGCCCAAGATGACCGCGATGTTCGTCGAGGGCCTCATGCCCATCTCCGCGGCTGCCCAGAAGTTCACGTCCGACAGGTTTGGCGGGCGCGCGCTCCACATCGGTCTCGACGCCGCGGTCATCGTCGGCAATCCCGAAGTTATCACCACCGCCCTCATCATGATTCCCATTACGATTCTCCTTGCGTTCATCTTGCCAGGCAACCGGATGATGCCGCTCGCCGACCTCGCCGTCGTTACCTTCCGCGTCGCCATTATCGTCGCCCTCTGCCGTGGCAACGTGTTCCGCTCCATCCTGATTTCCATTCCCGTCATGTCTGCCATCCTGTACGCTGGAACGTTCGCCGCGCCGTACCTGACCGCGCTCGCCCAGTCCACGGGACTCACGTTCGACGGCCAGATTGCCTCCATGGCTGGCCCCTCGCTCACTCAGACCGCACTGGTGTTCTGGTCCTGCATCTCCCAGAACGCCATCATCCTCGTCCCCGTGCTCGTGGCAGCCTTCATCGTCGTCTGGTACGTGGTCGAGAAGAAGATAGGCCTCGACAAGATTGAGGCGTATGCCACCGAGTGCGACGAGCAGTAGTTAGATGGAGTTTTCTTCGGGACGTTGCCTGCGTGACGGTACCCGTGTCTTCCACCAAAGGAGGTCAATCGCGTCATGAAGCGTGCAATCGACAGGCTGGAGCCATTCCAGCGCGCAATATCCAAGGCACACCTAGCCGCAGCGGGGGTGGCGATAGACTCGCTCGAGGATTCGGGCAGGCCCCTGATTGCCATCGCGAACAGCTGGAACGAGATCTGTCCAGGTCATGAACCGCTCAGACAGCTTGCCTCTGAGGTTAAGAAGGGCGTCCTCGAGGCCGGCGGCGAGCCAATTGAGTTCAATACCATTGGAATGTGCGACGGCATCGCCCAGGGTCATGCGGGCATGCGCTACTGCCTGCCGCACCGCGAGATCATCGCCGACTCCTGCGAGGCGATGATCTTGGGGGAGGGTTGCTTCGACGGTGTCGTATATATGGGCAGCTGCGACAAGATCATCCCCGCCATGCTTATGGCCGCGGCGCGCATCAACCTGCCCGCGGCGCTCGTGACGGCAGGTCCCTGCTATGACGAAATCAAGCCCAGCGAGTCCAAGGAGCTCAGAGCGCGCTTCCTTGCCGGTGAGGCCACCGAGCGCGAGGTCATCGAGGGGACCCTCAAGTACTATACGGGCCCCGGCGTCTGCCCGTTCCTTGGTACCGCCAACACCATGGGATGCCTCACCGAGGGCCTTGGGATGATGCTTCCCATGGGAGCGCTCTGGCCGGCGTCAACGAGCCAGCGCCGCTTCTCCGCCCGGAAGACTGGCGCCGCCGTGGTGGGCCTTGTCGGCAAGGGCGTCACCCCTCGTGACATCATGACCCAGCCCGCCCTGGACAACGCCGTGAAGCTGCTCGCCTCCATCGGCGGGTCCCTGAACGCCCTTGTCCACTTGCCTGCGATTGCGCACGAGCTCGGGCTCGAGGTCACGTGGGCCCAGATCGCGGATGTCACCTCCCGCACGCCCGTCGTCTGCGACGTGGTGCCGAACGGCGATATCTCATGCATCGACCTCTACAAGGCCGGTGGCGTCCCGGCCGTGCTCAAGACCATCGAGGGCGACCTCGATACTACGGCGATGACGGTCACCGGAAAGTCGCTCGGCGAGAACATCTCGTCCGACGTCAGGGTTGATCGCTCGGTCATCCGCACGCAGGACGACCCAGCCTCTGCCGTCAACGGGATTCAGGTGCTTTACGGAAATCTCGCTCCCGAGGGTGCGCTCGTGAAGACGAGTGCGGTGCCCGCGAGCCAGCATGTCTGGTCCGGTCCCGTCCAGGTTTTCGACAGCGAGGAGGAGGCGTTCGCTGCCTATAACGCCCATGCCATCACGTCTGGAACAGCGGTCGTCATCCGCTACGAGGGACCCAAGGGCGGACCTGGCATGAAGGAGCTTCATCGCGTAACCGAGATCATGAAGAGGGTCCCCGATTCTGCTGTCATCACTGACGGCCGCTTTTCGGGAGCCTCAGGCGGCCTGTCCGTTGGCTACCTCTGCCCAGAAGCCATTGAGGGCTCACCGATTGCGCTTGTCGAAGACGGTGACGTCATCCACGTGGACCTGACCAAGAACCTTATCGAGGTAGAGGTCTCCGACGACGAGCTCGCCCGCAGGAGGCAGGCCTGGGTACCCGTCGTCCATGAGAATGGCGGTCATCTTCTGGCGCGCTACGCCGCGCAGGTTGGATCCGCAAAGAATGGTGCCGTTCTCATGTAGCACGCCGAGACGGTCACTCATCCTGACGCCACTTTCATGAGGTAGAATATTCTTATGCCGGACGCCGCGTGTGTACGCCGCGTCCGGCATGCATTCTGTGCGGGCGCGGCGACGGGATCCGTGTAGAGAGGGCCCGTCCAACTTGGTTCCATTGACTTGTCCGAATCCATGTGCGAGCCCATCGGGTCTGTGCGGTGTCTCCGGTGGGGCGGACGATGTCGGTCGCTTTCGCATTTTTCAGGGGACGTCGTCCGACAAGATCTTGTTCTGGCAGACGCTCAACAACCTCAGATCCTTCCGGTACGAGGTGCCGCCCTCGCGTGGCGTCTGGGCAGCTTGCACTGGCATCCGCGAAGGTACAATAGATAGGTAGCTATGTGAATTGTTGGCTATCCCGCATTGGAGCGCCGCTGCATTTGGAGATAATGACAATGGTGTTCCGCAGCTGCGCGCGACAGGGGGTGGTTACGTCATGGAAGTGTCATGCTGCCGTCGGGCGCATGACCTTGGTCTACATGACGATTGGAACGGCAAGCTTTCCCTGCATTGATTCTAGAGGGCTGATTCCGAGGGGAGGAGACCGAGGTTGTCCGACCGTTTTCTCGTGGCCTCTTGTGCCGCGACCTTCGGAGTCTTCAGCCAGGAGCCGGTGCGCCGCCTCGAGGAGGCGGGCTGCGAGGTCCGGATTAACCCCTATGGGCGCGTGCTTACCTCTGAGGAAATCTTGCGCCACGCTGATGACGCCGAGGCGATAATACTCGGCAACGACCGTCTGGATGCCGCCACGCTGAAACGACTTCCTGCCCTGAGACTCATAGTTCGGCATGGTTCAGGGATCGACAACATTGACTTTGATGAGGTTTCCAGACGGGGAATCGTTGTTGCAAACACTCCTGGTGCCAACAAGGAGGAGACAGCCGATTTGACGTTCGCGCTCATTCTCGATTTGGCGCGCATGCTTACGGAGTCGATTAATCAGCTCAGAGAGGGTGTCTGGAACAAGATTCCGGGACGCAGCCTCTATGGCAAGACGATTGGCATTATCGGAGTGGGAGCCATCGGTATGGCTGTTGCGCGAAGGGCAATGGGATTTGGCATGGACATCATCGGATGTGATGTCATCCAGCGCGATGAGGCCGCCCACTACGGTCTGCTCTATACGAGTCTTAATGATCTTCTGTCAGTATCGGATGTCGTGACCATTCATGCGCCGCTTACCTCGGCGACGCGGAATCTTCTTGGAGCAAGGGAGTTTCGTCGTATGAAGGACGGCGCGCTTCTGGTCAATACCGCGCGAGCCGATATTGTTCGCATTGCCGCTCTCGAGAAGGCGTTGCTCTCTGGAAAGCTTGGGGGATATGCGACCGACGTATACGAGCATGAGCCGCCCACGTTCAGTAAGGCGATGGAGCTCCCAAACGTTCTTGCTACGCCTCACATAGGGTCTGCGACGCTTGAGACCAACCTGCATATGGGAAACATGGTTGCTGACAACATCATCGCGTTCAAGGATGGCTTCGACCCACCGAACCGTATGACCTATGCCGATCGAGTGAAGTACTCATAAAGTATGGGGCCGTCCGCCGTCGGTCGATGTGATGCCGGGGTTTCGTTGAGCCTGTGAAGCAGACGATTAACGGATTCGTCCTGATATCTGTCCCTGCGCCTGAGTCTGGACGTGCCTGCATCTCTGCAGCTGTGGGCTCGTTCTTCGGCTAACTTTTGTTGGCCAAGACGTTGTTTACACGTGACATTGGTGGTAGGCCACCGCAGGCGCTGTATTGCCTGTCGCAATTGCAGTGGTTTAGGAACGCCGGGAGAACTGCTGACCTCTCGGCGTTCGTCGCATACAGACGCGTGTAGGTCCATTCGCGCGCGAGCGTCTGGTCCGAGCGCTCGACCTTGCCGTTCTACCAGGGACTGTAGGGTCTGGTAAATATGTGGGATGCCCCTACGGAGATCAGGGTCCCGGCGAAGGCCGCCGATCTGTAGCCGGGTCCGTTGTCGGTCATATACTCCCGCCCGCGGATTTCCAAGGAGGCGAAGTAGGCATGCGTGCGCAGCACGAAGGCGGCGCTCGCCTCCTTCCTCTCGTCGCTGAGCTCCTCGACGTATAGGACGTGGCTGCGGTCGTCAACGGCGACGTGCGGGCACTCAACCCCGGCACTGGATTGCCCCTGCCGCATGGGTTCCGTTCGCGCCCGTGCGCCCTCCAGCTGCCGCTGTTTTGCTTCAATGTGAACTAAAGTCACAACGTCACCGAAAACCGTGCCGTCGCCGTCACCGAGATATGAGCCACTTGTGTCAGACAAACCGTGTAAGCGGTCAAGCAAAAGTCAGAACTTTTGGCCAGAAATGTCAGAGGGCCGCATCCTGAACATTTCTTACTGCTGGACGGCTTTGCGTTTTCGCTCGGCGTTCTTCCATTCGCTGATGCTCTGCCTCCTGTCCTTCCTGTAGCTGGCCCCGTTGATATTGATGATCTCGCTTCGATAGATGAGTCTGTCGAGGATGGCGGTGATGATGTCGGGATCCTCGATGAACTGCACCCATTCGTCAAAGCCCTTGTTCGACGTGATGATAAGTGACGTGTTCTCGGTGCACGCCGATACGAAACCGAAGAACAGCGTCGCCTCGGCGGGGTTGAGCTTGTCGTAGCCGATCTCGTCGATGATTACGAGCCGGGCCTTGTCCAACTCCTTCTTCCGGCGCTTGGCGGCCGGGACGAAGTCCTGCTTCTTGAGTACCTCCATCAGCGTGCCCATCTTCTCGAAGCAGACGTCGTATCCCCGGTCGAGGGCCTCGTATCCCAGGATGGTGGCGAGCATGGTCTTGCCCGTCGATGTCGGGCCCAGCAGGCAGATGTTGAACGCATGGTCGAGCCAGGCCATGTCCATCAGGTTCAGCATCGTCACCTTGCTCACCGACGGTTGGAACTCGAAATCGAACTCGGCAAGCCTCTTGCGTGTCGGCAGCCCCGACTTCTTGAAACGCTGCTCGCGCTTGAACTCCTCCTTGAGCCTGATCTCCTCGCACAGGAAAAGCTCGACGGCCTTCATGGAGGAAAGGTCCTCGACCCGCGAGAAGAGCTCGGCGAAGTCGACCTGGCGAAGCCTCAGCTGCGGAAGCAGGCGCGCCACCTCGCTTTGACGGTAGTCCATCTCATATCACCCCCGCGTAATCGGAGACGTCGCGCTTGGCGACGATGGGCGGGTAGCGTCCTTGCAGGTCCTGGAGTTGGTTTTTCTTATCGACGCGCTTGTTGGGATTTGCCTGGGCCCAGTCGATCACGTCGTTTGCCGAATACGAGCCTATCGACGTACAATGCCTTACCGCGCCGATGACGGCGTCCCTGCCGTATTCGCCGTAGGCATGCTGCAGCAAGGCAAGCTGGTCGCATTCGTATCTGGGGTGCTCCCCGACCATCGGGTCGATGAAGGATGCGGCATCGTCTCCGAGCAGCTCGAGCAGCTTTTCCCGGAGACGTAGCACCTTGGTCGTCCTGTCATGGCGATGCGCCGACTTCTGGATGAGCCTGCCGGTCGCATCCGATATCGCATGCCGGCAGATGGGCTCGCCACCCATCGTGTAGATGCGCAGCATCCCGCCCGTGTCGTCTACCTTCACGTGATCCATCGCATTCCTGGTTCCCAAGGGGAGCGAATAGCGGTTCTGCAGGTATATGATGGTGTTGTCTTTGCGGACGCTCCTCGTATCGAGTTCCATCCCGATTGCCGCCGTCTCGCATTCGATCAGAAGCGCCCGCTCCGCCGCGAAACGTGATGTGGGCGCTTCCTTCGTCGTCCCGTTCGGCTTCGCGTTGCCCGTGCGCTCAAGCCAGGCGAGCAGCTCCTCGTTCAAGGCATCGTCATCTCCCGGATACATCCGGTGCCTGACGAAGTTCCCTTTGACGAACCTCACCGTTCTCTCGACACGGCCCTTGGTCTCAGGATCCGCCCCCCGGCACAGATAGACCTCGAATCCGCATTCTGCCTTGAACAGCGTCATCTCGCGGGTGAGCAGTATGTCGCCTGCGTTTTCCGACACCGACACCACGCTGTCTTGGTCGAAGACGATCTCCTCGGTCCGCCCGCCCATGTACGAGAAGCACTTCCTCATCGCCTCGACCAGGTCATGGGAGGTAAAGGGCCTGCTTTGGAAGAACGCGTAGCGGTATCTCGACCACGACAGGACGAACCCGGCAAAGCGCACGTGGATGCGCCTGCCGTGGACATCCTCCATCCACGACTCGCCGAAGTCGACCTGCATCTGCCTTCCCCTGGGCGGATCGGGTGCCGCCTCGTAATCGCGTTTCGATTCGCATTTGGGGATATGCTGCCCTTCTCTCAGCGAGGCGACATGCCTGCGTACCGTTCGCTCCGAACAGCCGATGCCATCGAAGCGCTCCAGCAGCCAGTCGAACACCTGGGCGGAGCTCATGTCCGGATAGCGCCTGAGCCAGGCGATTACATGTGCGTCGTATTGTTCGAGTACGGATTCCTTGCGAACCTTTGATTCGATCACCTGGTAATCGTCAAACGTCATATCCCAATACTTGTCGACGGTACGCCAGCAGCATTGCAACCGTTCGGCGGTCTTTTGCTTGGAGTAGCCCAGTCTCTTTGATTCCTGTATTCGTTCGTACACGCTGATTCCCTTCACGGATCCGCCTCTCAACTCCAGCATCGAAATCGGTGCCTTCATTGTGGGGACTCCTCATCTCCGATCAGGTACGGCTATGACGTTCGTGGTCAAAGACTCTGATGTTTCTGGCCAGAACCTCTGACATTCACGTGGCCGAAATCTCTGACATTTAGATTACCGCCTACAAACCGGGCTGACACACTTACGAGCGGTTCAGTTCATATTGAAGCAAAACCACTTGTGACCGCGCTTGTAGGATGTCTCGTCTATCCCTACGCGAGCAAGTCCGCGGAAACAGTTTTTTTGGCAAGTCTGTCGAGCTTGTCGTAGACCCTCTTGCGGATAGGACCGACGTCCTTGTGGTCTATGCACATGAGACCTGTCGCAATGCCTCCTCATGCAGCGTGTTCACGATACGGCTGCGATGACGACGTCATGCTGAGGTGCTCGAACCTACCAATCTTACTGTTGGGATGAGAGCAATCCCTACCAACAGAAACTAATGGAATTCGCACTGTACAATATATAGATATTTTGTATCAATGTATCGATAAATTCATTGCGAGATAATGATTTAGATTCAAAGTGTTCGTGTTTCGGGGTGAGTGACGAGTGTCTTAATACACTGAGTACGAAAGGCTGCCGGATAATGTCAAGTGCGCCAAAGTATCGCCAGGTCGAGGATTACATCAAGAGCGCAATTACGAGCGGCTCGCTGAGGGTAGGGAGCCAAATCATGACAGAAGGGCAGCTCATCGAGCATTTCGGTTACTCGCGCATGACCGTGAACAAGGCACTTAGCAATTTGGCGCTCGAAGGGTATATAGAGAGGGCCCCAGGCAAAGGCAGCTTCGTCTCTTCCTCGCACATTAGGAAGAACGTCGGCTGCCTTCGTAGCTTTACGGAGGACATGCGAGGGATTGGCCTCGAGCCAGGATCCGAACTCATCACGTACGAGGTCGTTGCCGCAAGGACACGGCCTGCCATTTCCCTCAAACTAGAGCTATCCGAAGACGACAAGATGCACTACTTCGTGCGACTACGGACTGGGGATGGGAAACCCATCGCGTTGAGCTACACATATGTTTCTGTAGAGGTCGTACCAGCGATAGAAGTCGCCTGCCTGGAGAAGTCATTTTATGGATATCTGGACTCTATCGGGATACGGCGCGAGTTCCACGGAAATGAATACCGGGCGACACTTCCCACCGAGGAGCAAAAGAAGCTGCTAGGGGAAGACGACCTCGCCCTTCTGTGCGTGTCACATGTCACGTGTACGCATATAGGCGGTGAGCTCGTCCCATTCGAGTACACCGAGACCTGCTATAACGGCAACGTGTACACATACGTCTCGGAGGAGTGACTCATTGATGTGGGCCATCGCTATGCCGCTCTTCCATTAATCAAACGTACATAGGTCATATCTGTTTGTGCGACGGCATGCCACAGGTGTGCATGGACTCCCATAGCTGAGCACAACCGACTGGGACAAATACGTCCCTATACACCTTCCGGGCCATTCGCCGGTACATAGCAACCTTTCGTCCAGAAATCATATATACATATAGCTTTAAATATACGTACATATTAAGTTGCTATAACGAGAGGCACGGACTAGACGTAGCAGCAGATGAGACGCGGAGAGGAAGGCGAACCCATGTCAAACAATATCGTCATCGTTGCTCATGCTGAGTTTTCTCAGGGAATCCTCAGTTCGCTTGAGCTCGTTGCTGGGCCAGGAAGGGCAGTGCGATGCGTGAGTGTGAGCACGACAGAAGGCATCCCGGCTATCGCCGGGCAGATAGAGGAGTCCATTGATAGTCTGCCTTCCGCGAACGCGACCATAGTACTAACGGATATTCCGGGGGGGAGTACGACTCAGGCCGCGTTGCTCCTGCTTGCCCGCCGGAAAGACTTCTACCTGCTCTCCGGTTTGAATCTACCCCTACTCCTGCAACTGGCATTGCTCGACGACCTCGCACCAGTTGTACCTGGAAGGCCACTCTCTGAAGGCGCCGTCGAAGTCCTACGGGCTGCAGTTGATCAATCCAGACAGGCAATCGCGCTCATCAATGGAGCGGTGGACGGCGCGTGCCTCGACGACGACGATTCGGACGAGCTCTGAGCGCGGACAAGGACACCTACCAGCGGAAGAATCAAGGGAAGGGAGCGCGTGATGATCAAGCTACTGAGGGTCGACGACCGTCTGGTGCATGGGCAGGTGGCCGTCAGCTGGACCGCGTATTTGGGAGCGGACGTGCTGCTCGTCGCTAACGATGCCGCCAAGGCGGATCCTGTCCAGCAGGCGGCGTTTCAGCTAGCAAAGCCACCGCAGGCGATGCTCTCTGTAAAGTCGATCAAAGGTTCCATCTCGGTAATCAACAATCCGAAGCATGAGGGCCGTGCGATATTCGTGGTGGTCTCGTCGCCCAAGGACGCATTCGAGATCGCAAGAGCATGCCCCGGCGTGAAAAGCGTCTGTCTAGGTGGCATACGTCAAGCAAACGGGAAACGCCAAATCGCCCCCCAAGTCTTCCTCAGCGAGCAGGATATGCAGGCCGCAACGCAGCTAAACGATTTGGGAAGGGAGGTGTTTCTCCAGTCCGTTCCGACCGGAAAGAGACTCTCCTTCTCGGAGATTCGGGAGGACTTCTTCAAACAACAAAGATAGGAGGCAAGTCATGTTATTGCAGGCATTGGCGTTGGGCGCCCTTGCGGGATTCGGGATCTGGGATGGCCGTGTCGCGGGACAAACCATGTTCGAACGCCCAATCGTTCTGGGCCCCATCGTCGGAATCATCCTCGGCAATGTGCAGATGGGCATCGTCATGGGCGCATCCATTGAGCTGGTCATGATGGGCATTGTAGGCATAGGGGCTGCGACACCGCCGGACGTCGTCACCGGAGGTATCCTCTCCACTGCGTTTGCCATCATGAGTGGGCTCGATACTGGTACTGCGGTCGCGCTCGCGCTGCCCATAGCAACGCTCGCGCAGTCTGTCGGAATCCTCGACCGGACAGTCAATGTGGCATTCCTGCATCAGGCTGACCAGGCGGCCGAAGAGGGCAACTACAAGAAGATCGGAAAGGCGCTGTGGGGTGGCGCTGGGCTCTTCTGGATCAGCTCGTTCCTGGTCGTTTTCCTCGGGGTGCTCCTTGGATCGGCAGTGATCTCGGGTTTTGTGAATGTCATCCCGACTTTTGTCATCAGTGGGCTCAAGGCCGCCAGCGGAATGCTTCCTGCTCTGGGAATTGCGATTCTTATGCAGCTCATATATGACAAGACCGATGCCGCCTACCTATTCGTGGGCTTCGTGCTGACCGCATTCCTTGGTATGAGCACAACGGGCGTCGCGATCGTTGGCGCAACCATCGCATACATAATTTACCAGCAGATGCAGAACAGGACTGCGGAGGCTAAGACCGCAGTACCCGCCATCTCGACAGACGATGACTCGGACGGTGAATTCTAATGGCAGGTCTTGACGAACCCGTACGGGCTGGCAGTCTCATCACCAAGGGGGATATGCGCAAGGTCTTCTGGCGCTCCTTTCCCCTCCAGGCGTCGTTCAATTACGAGAGGATGCAGAACGTCGGTTTCTGCTACTCGATGCTGCCTGTCCTCAAACGGCTTTATGGCGAGGAAAACGAAGAGGCCTCGCAGGCGCTCAAGCGCCATCTTTCGTTTTTCAACACAACCCCACAGGTAGTGACGTTCATCACGGGCGCATCCATTGCCATGGAGGAGCAGTGCGCCAAGACGAAGGAGAAGGGAGAGGACTTCGACGCCGATTCCATTACCGCCTTTAAGGCTGCGCTGATGGGTCCGTTGGCTGGCGTCGGCGATTCCTTCTTCTGGGGCACCTTGCGAGTCATCGCCGCCGGCGTTGGCTGCGGCCTCGCCGCGCAGGGCAGCATTCTCGGCGCCATTCTCTTCCTGCTCATCTTCAATGTCCCCGCGCTTCTCGTGCGCTACTACGGCCTCAAGATTGGCTATGAGAAGGGGGTCAGCTTCCTCACGTCCGCCGAGACTGCTGGCACAATTGAGAAGATTATGTATGGCGCAAAGGTGCTTGGGACGTGCGTCATCGGCGCCATGATTGCTTCGATGGTGTCGCTGACGACTCCCCTTGTCATTCAGGTCGGTGAGGCGTCTGTTAATCTGCAGTCCATCTTTGACGCCATTATCCCCCAGCTGCTTCCGCTCGCCCTCACGTTTTTGTGCTTCTGGGCGTTGAAGAGCGGGAAAAAGACACTGACCATCCTGCTTGCCATCATCGCGGCGGGTATCGTAGGGGCGTTTTTCGGAATCCTGTAGGGAGATTTGAATCAAATGTCATCAATTATGTACGATTACATCCGAGAGACACCCGGGACTCTCAGGAGAATTATCGATGGTCGTTCGCAAATCTGCTCGGAGTTCGTGTCGCTGCTCCGCGACAAGACCATCGATCAGATATACATCCTCGGCTCCGGGACCAGCTATCATGCGGGGGTGTCTGCCAAACCCCTCATCGAAGAGGTCATGGGGTGTAGGGTGACCCCGATGTATCCGACGCAGTTTTCCCGTGACGAGAGGTTCTACGGAGAGAACGCCCTTGTGGTTGGCGTATCACAGGGAGGGCAGAGTCTCTCGACCGTTGAGGGGCTTGATGCCGCCAATGCAGGTGGCATCATCACCACGGCCTTAAGCGCGAATCCCGCTGCTCTTGTCTTCGAACACTCGGCAGCGAAAACGATGCTGGAGGTTGGAAACGAGAGGTGTGGCGCGAAGACCAAGGGTTATGGTGGGTCGATACTGACACTCATGCTGATGTTTGCCGAGCTCGCAGAGGCCAAAGGACTGCTGACGGATAAAGGGAGCGCAGATTACCTGCGTCGCATCGAGGCCGTAATAGAGAACATGGTTCCTGTCATTGATGCTGCGGATGCCTGGTACAAGCGAATAGGCGATGAGTTCGAAGCTGCCAAACGCATCATGGTGGTAGGCTACGAGGGACTCTATGGGGACGTCCTTGAAGGTGCGCTCAAGATCCTCGAGACAGTGCGCCAAGGAGTCACGGGCTATGATATCGAAGAGTTCTTTCATGGAATCTATAATTCCGTCAACGAGGATTCCTATCTGTTCTTTCTCGCTCCCGCGAGCGACTATAAACAGCGCACGCTAAAGCTCATCGAGATTCTTGGCGAATGGACCTCCCACAATTATCTCATTGCGGCTCCTGACGGGCAGGTGCCCCCCGACAACAGATACTGCCTGGCACCATTTCTTGACGACCCGCTATTCTCGTGTCTTGAGTACATCCTCCCATTGCAGGTCATCGCATGTAAGGCGTCGATGCGCCTTGGAATCGATCCGTCCATCCCCAAGGATCCGCTTTTCCATGCGCGTATAGGAAGCAAGAAGGTTAACGGCGCGATGGACAGGTTCGGAACGGGTGTCCCAGAAGCATAGGCTACTCAGCTACCTACGATGCGCAAATTTGTCTTGGCACGTGAAACAGTAGAGCATCCCCCAAGATGCTTTACTGGGCTGACGTGTAGACGGTTTGCCAGGAGGGGCGGTCGGGAGTCGGCTCTCCCACAAATCCGGAGGGTCGGCTCTCTTTCGTGCTCCACTCTCTTGGCCCGCGAAGATGATGGTCCCTGGCACCGCTGTCAGAGTTGAAATCTCGTTCGCCAACGCTTGCGACAGCTTCGGGCAGGCGGGCATCAACCATCTGCCGAATGAATGGATGGGGATCTATGACATCGTCCTTAGCGCCAAGATTTGCACATTTGGTCTCTACGATCTCGCGATGCGGGGGCAAGGTGACTAGCAAGATGCATGCGAAGGTAGAGGTCTGCTGTGGCGGTTTCGCGGACGTCATGGCTGCCTACTACGGCGGCGCCGCCCGAGTGGAGCTCAACAGCGCCCTGTGCCTGGGGGGGCTCACCCCAAGCGTCGCATGCCTCGAGCTGGCGAAGGAGAGATGCGGCTTGGAGATGGTATGCATGGTCAGGCCTCGGCCCGCGGGTTTCTCGTACTCGACGCTCGAGTTCGAGCAGATGCGCGCCGAGGCTGCCGGACTGCTCGCCGCGGGGAGCGACGGCATCGCGTTCGGGGTTCTCGCTGACGACCGGACGGTCGACGCCAGCAGGACGCTCGACATGGTCGGCGAGATCCACGATGCGGGGGCGAAGGCCGTGTTCCATCGTGCCTTCGACCTGACCCCGGACCCCTTCGCCGCGATGGAGACGCTTGTCGGCCTCGGTGTCGACCGGGTGCTCACCAGCGGCCAGAGAGCCTACGCGCCGGAGGGGGCTGACCTCATCGCCGAGCTGCAGTGCCGGTTCGGCGACGACGTGGAGATTCTTCCGGGCGCTGGCGTCAACGCGTCAAACGCCCGCGGGCTCGTGTGCGAGACCGGCGTCGGCCAGGTGCATTCGTCCTGCAGGGAGCTCGTGACGGATGAGACGACGAGTGGGGAAAGCGTCAGCCTCGCGTGTCATGGCGGGCATGGCGCGGACGAGTACGGGCGCGTCAGCAAAGAACTCGTGGCAGGACTCGTCGGGAGCCTCTCATGAGCGGACGGGACGCGCTCGAGCTATCGCGCATGTCCGTATGCATCGCTGCCTCGGCATTGCTTCAGACGTTTGCCGTCCAGGCCTTCGTCTATCCGGCTGGTCTGCTCTCGAGCGGGTTCATGGGCGTCGCGATACTTCTCAGTAGGATCTCGGATCTCCATGGTGTTGGTCTCTCAACCTCGGTTGCCTTGGTCGCGCTCAACGCACCAGTCGCGATGCTGTGCTTCAGGTCGGTTGGTAAGCGATTTGCGGTCTTCTCGATTGTACAGGTGTTACTCGCAAGTGCTCTGCTGCGCTTGGTGTCGTTCGCTCCTCTGTTCGATGACATGTTGCTCGATATCGTGTTCGGGGGGTTCCTGTACGGGATGTCGATCGTCATCGCTCTCAAGGGAGGGGCTTCAACGGCCGGGACCGATTTCATTGCGCTCTACATTTCCAACAGGATCGGGAGATCGACGTGGGACGGCATTCTCGTCTTCAACATCTGCATCCTATGTGTCTTTGGTGCAGTATTCGGCTGGTCCTATGCGGCCTACTCCGTGATCTTCCAGTTCATTTCCACTCGGACAATCGACTCCTTCTACAAGCGCTACAAGTGCGTGACCGTGCAGATCACGACGAGATACCCCGATGACATCCTTGACGAGTACTACAGGCGGTATCGACACGGGGTATCGATGCTCGATGTGGTCGGCGGTTACAGCAAGAAGCGATTCACGCTGCTCAGCACTGTGATATCTGCATATGAAGTGAGGGATGTAAGCTCATTGGTGCTCGCCGTCGACCGACGCGCCCTCATCGACGTGATTCCGACCGAACACTTTTACGGTGGGTTCTATCGGCAGCCACTGAAATAGTGCGCGAATTGCCATTAGCCCGATTCTCGATGTCCAGGATTTCATCCCAGTCCACTGACGGTCCCCGTTTCTGATTTCCGGCGCAGCTTCTTCGGTACGGCCTGTGTCCCGCCCCTGTGCTAGGCCCGTATGCTGCGCCCGCCATGATCGAAGCCCACTGCGGCATTTCGCGTCCCGACGCACCTGCAACGATACGGCTGCCATTCAGGTTGGCTATCTCTTTTTTCATATCATCGATGAGCCTGAGGGCGAGCGGCATGGAGAAATCCTGTCGCACGACAAGGCGTTGCACGTCAA
>Ga0183095_11041_pt1 | contig 17571 bp, 16 predicted proteins | sample BioMet4_FD_130346 | JGI IMG/M metagenome (GOLD analysis project Ga0183095, IMG submission 130346) | Microbial communities from bioreactor (seeded with sewage sludge) at LBNL, California, USA - Biofuel metagenome 4 (v2) (version 3) | ecosystem: Engineered > Bioreactor > Anaerobic > Unclassified ...
TGGTAGGACCGGGGAGATTTGAACTCCCGACCTCTTGCGTGTCAAGCAAGCGCTCTCCCCCTGAGCTACGGTCCTATAAACAGAATCAGGGAACAGGCTAAATGCCCCAAACTCGTCCCGAAGTCAACCCCAAATCTTTCGTTCCCAAGAAAAAGTTGGGGGCCAAAACCGTTGGCTTCGTTGGCGCGTCGTTGGCTCGGGGTAAGTACGGATTTGACCTGGGGAGGTCAAGGGGTTTGTTGGGATTTTTTCACAGAGGGAAGAGAAACGGGCGTTGGGGGAAGATAAACTTGTATAAATAGTTAACTATTTAAGTGTGTTAAGTAGAAATTCTAAGGGGTTACAGGCAACAAAAAGAGCTCTATTTTGATAAAACTGAGATTCCACATAAAATTAGCAGTTTAAGAGATATGCCACCCTACATCCTGGGTCCCTCCGATTGACCCCTTCGGCAGTTTATGCGAAAAGAATCAGACTAACAGCTTTCGGTCTTGTTTAGTAAGTTGTGAAACGTAAATTTAGCGTTCTTATTCAGAAGTACCACGTAGCCAATAAATTATTTTTGTTTGTTGGCACAAACAAACTCAGCTCAATTTCGAGGTTATAATGGATAGGTGCCCATTAACAGACGATATTTATAATTGCTTTAAGACTATGGTTGCACGATTTCCTATTCCCGTAATCATAGCTGGATTTGGAAAAGGAGAAATTTTTTATCTAAACGAGCAAGCTAAGGCCCTCATGAGAATTAATTCTAATGAAAATTCCAAGTATCATAGCATCGATTTTTATGTAAATCCATCAATTCGAGAAAATTTTCTAAACATTTTGAACAGGGATGGTTTTGTAAAGGATTATGAGATCGAATTTAAAGATTTAATAGGAGTTAGGTTTGTTGGAATAGTTTCTTCAACAATTATTGAATACGACGGTAGTCAGGCCATTTTTTCTGTCATTTTAGACATAACAACAAGAAAGAGAACTGAGCTTGCTTTATTATACGCCTCTCAGCATGATCACCTCACAAATGTATTTAACAGAAGACATCTCCTTGGAATTTTAAAGCAAAAGATGGAGCGAGCAAAGCGTTACAACAATAAGCTGTCATTTCTCATGATAGATGTAGATAATTTTAAGCATGTGAACGATACATTTGGGCATTTGATAGGAGATGAAGCTTTAAAATGGTTGTGTATAATAATGCAGAGTTCTTTACGTCAAACAGACTATCTGGGTCGGCTTGGCGGTGAAGAATTCGGTATAATTTTAACCGAGACAGACAAGGAAGGAGCACTTTATCTTGCTGAACGCATTCGAAAGACGGTTGAAAGAAATAAATTCTGCCAAGATAATATAGCCTTAAAATTAACCATAAGTATCGGGCTAACCAATGTTTTAGAACAAGATAATGGCATTGATATCCTTAGAAGAGCAGATAAGGGATTATTGTCGGCAAAGGAATCTGGAAAAAACAAAGTTATTTCTGTTTAATATTTTCAACATTGTTCTCTTGTCTTTGACGACTTTAGCATACTTACTAAAACAACAATTCATTCGTCCCTATATTTCCATTCCTACAAACAAATAAAGACCCACATCCCCCCTCTTCACAGGACGACGTGGGCCTTTTCACAGAACTATCCGAAATTCTATCTACTTCTTCTCCAAGACAATCTTCCCCTCTTCCAGGCAGGAGACCTTGAACTCATCGCCCTGCTTGAAGCCGTAGTTGGCCAGGAGCGTCGGGGACAGGCGGAGACCCGTACCAGAGAACTTCACGCTTCCAGATGCCACGCGAGCATCCATCCCTTCGATCTTGTAGAACTTCTCATCCAGCGTCATCAGCTTCGTGAGATGGTTTTTCAGGGTGGTTTTGGGAATATCGAAGGCATCCATGATCTGCTGAGCGGTTTTTCCTTCGGTGATCATGGTGCGAAGTTTCACAGCTTCGAATTTCGATGCGATAGGCATGGGTGAGACTCCTTGAGTTTTTTGATGTCGAATATCTGTCCAAATGATATCTCAGAAACAAGTCATGTCAACTTTATTCATTCATAACCTGAAAGATTGTCCGAAAAAGTTAACGGCAAAATGCACATCACTTTGAAGAACAAAAACGGATGTTCTGGCATAAACGCTGTGAACCACGTATTTGAAAAGATCAATCATTTCATGTTGATATGGTTCTGTCTACTGCCCTCCGCCACCACTAGACCCGGTTCAGGGCTGTTTCAGGGGTTTCCGCCAAAATTGACAGTGAAAAATGGCAGGAAGCTGCCATCCAGCACATCATTTTAGGACCGTTTTCGAAAAAATCAATTCATCTAACTGTTTTTGCAAGAAAAAATTCAACAGCCGTCAACGACACTCCCCCACTCACAACCGACCTATTTCCTGCACCATCTGCTGAAAATCAGAAGAAGCAGCGCCATGCATTCCAGAACTAGCTAAAATAGCAATACTTTCACAGAGAAAGTAGTCCCAGCACCCCCTTGGGGGAATTTTGGGGTTGTGCTCACACCCCGGACACCCTGTATTTCGCTCCCTCCTGCCCCCTCCTGGACCTTTCCCCCGTGACCTTCCCATTGGCTTCCCCTTGATCCCAACGCTCAGGGAAACCCCGCTCCGGGGCAAAGTCCGTTTCCGGTGCTGGCGCGTCCAATTTCTCCACCTCCCCCGTGACCTGGCCCCAGCTCCGAGGGTATCCTTCTTCTAACTCTGTGTTCCCGGAGGGTTAGGAGTAAATTGTCCATGCTTAAACTGGTCGCGCCATGTTTCCGTCATTTCTGGATCAAAACCCTGACCATCGTCAGAAGAGCTCGGACCTGTTCTTCGGTAGCGCCTTCCAGCCGGGCCAATATCTCTTGTACCGCCTGTTCCCTCGTCATTTTTTCGTCCCCCAGGTCGAAAAGCTCCGTCAGTTCAACATCGAGAGCATCAGAAAGGCGTTCGACGTTCACCAAGGTCGGATTCCCTCTGCCCCGCTCGATCTCGCCGACGCTTTGGAGGGACAGCCCTGCGCGTTCAGCAACCTGCTCCTGGGTCATGTCCTTAGCCCGGCGTAGCGACCGGAGACGTTTTCCAAAAATCTTAAGAATCTCGCCCATGATGACCGTCCTTTTCAGTCAGTCTAGGGCAAGCGGACTTCCTCTATAAGCAAACTAGGTATGCAATTTGCTAGATATTAACAAGTAAACTTTATGTTTTGCTAAATTGTCCCATGAGGACAGGGTTTCTGGCGGATCAGGAGCCGGACTGCCGGCAAAGAATTCCGGGAAATCACGGGAAACCGGACACGAGACAGGGAAGGAGATGCCGCCCATGGCATTGGTCATCAACCACAACCTGATGGCGCTGAACACCGCCAGAAACTTGTCGAACCACTACGGGGCGATGAGCACTTCGACCCAGCGGTTGTCGTCGGGCTTGCGGATCAATTCCTCTGCCGACGATGCTGCCGGACTAGCTGTTCGAGAGTTGATGCGCTCCGACATCGCCACCATGAACCAGGGGATCAGAAACGCGAACGATGCCATCTCGATGATTCAAACTGCCGACGGTGCGTTGCAGGTTATTGATGAAAAATTGATTCGGATGAAGGAGTTGGCTGAGCAGGCAGCGACAGGAACATACACTTCGGATCAAAGATTGATCATTGATTCTGAATTTCAAGCCATGGCTAGCGAGATTAATAGAATCGCTGAGGCAACAGATTTCAATGGGATCAAATTACTTTCTGATAGTTCTGGGCTGAACAGTGGTCTTTTGCTAAACTATTCATTCAATGGCACACTGAAAGATTCATCTGGGAGCGTGTCGTCAGCAGTAACATCAAATGCTAAATTCACAGATGGGATAGGCGGGAGTCAATCGATTATCTTTGATGGAACTAATAACGACCTAAGCGCTAATTTCAGTATGAACACATCGAGTTTCACTTATTCACTTTGGTTTAATGTGAGCGATCTTCATTCTGGAGTTTCTCAGATTTTTACTTCAACAGCAAATCCTTTGGATCATAGATATGAGATACAGCTTCTTGATGACGGTTCCGTCGATACGTATCATACGAATTCTGTAAGAAAGCAATTAACATCCGACTCTGAACTTGTCAAAGAGAACCAATGGTACTTATTAACAAATACTTATGACAATGGGGAATACAAGGTTTATCTAAATGGCAATATTATTCTTTCAGACAACTCTGGAACGGGAGCTGTTGATTTTTCGTCGCCAATTTATATCGCACACGATCCTTGGCTTGGTGTTGCCGATTACGAGAAATTCATAGGGCAGACACAAGATTTTCGCATATATGATCATGCTCTTTCGTCAGACGACATACAATCATATTATAACGGCGTTGTTAATGGATATAATTTTACAAATTGGAATACAAAAATTCATTTTGGAACTGGAAACAGCTCGGCAGAGGATTATTATTATGTTTCTCAATACAACTTGCCCGCAACACTTGGTCTTCGCGATTACGATGTGAAAACACAGTCTGATGCTCAATCAGCCTTGTCTGGACTTGATACTGCCATCGTAAAAAAAGACAAAATCAGGGCAAATCTCGGAGCCACACAAAATAGGCTTGAGAATACGATATCAAATTTACAAATCCAAGCCGAAAACCTCCAGGCCGCTGAATCGCAAATATCAGACACAGACGTTGCTCAAGAAATGACGACGTTTGTTCGTGAACAGATATTAACTCAAGCAGCCGTTGCCATGTTGTCGCAAGCCAATTCAATGCCGAAGATGGCGCTACAATTGATCGAAGGCGGGTCATAAGACTTGGTTGAAGCCAATAACCCTACATTTTCATTCAATCCTTGCAACAAAAAAACCCTTTGAATTGACGAAATTTTCTATTTCCTTAAAATAAGGAGCAATCTTTTCAGTTTCTTTTTCATAGGGAAGAGAGCTTCTTAAAAATCGTATTTTTCCAAGTTCTTCCAAAAGTCCTTCTGGAATGCATGAGAAGTCGTCTCTTTTTCTTGTGAAGAGATAGACTTTCAGATTTGATTGGCTTTGATGAATTGCGAACGGCATAGTTTCTTCTTCCTCGTCGCCAGCGCTCAGTCTTAGCTTCTTTTTGCTATTTCAGGAAAGCCAAAAACGCGGGCAGCCGCGTCTTTTAAAAAGACTGTTATTTTAGATAGATACTTGATACCTTTTTATCCCCCGCCAAGCACCGGCTCACCGATCCATCACTAAATGTGCGCAAACATGCCTGATACGTCGCAGAACCCAGAAAGCTGCCATCCGTTACCTGCTTTTTGTCCTAATCCTGTGAAAAAACGGAAAAAGAAGCGCCCTGCATCCCGGAACTAGCTAAAATTGCAATATTTTCTCTCAGAAAGTAGTCCCAGCACCCCTTGAGGGCTTTTGGGGGTTGTGCTCCCTCCCCGGACAGCCCTCCCCTGCTCTCTACCGGGCCCGTCCTGGGTTTTTCCCCCGGGACCTCCCCCATTGGCTCCCCCTTGATCCCAACGCTCAGGGAAACCCCGCTCCGGGCCAACGTCCGTTTCCGGTGCCGGCGCGTCCAATTTCTCCGCCTCCCCCGTGACCTGGCCCCAGCTCCGAGGGTATCCTTTCCCCTGTAGCTGCCTTGGCAGCAGGTCCCATCAATCTGTTGTAATTCTGAACAAAGTTACGGAGGTCGGTATTATGGTTGAGAATCCTTTTGGTCCGGTTGTTATCCCTGGAGCTCCTGATCTCGGTCACGATCCCGAACGGCAAGAGATGTACGATTCCTTCGAACGGATGCCCGCCGCAGAGCAGGAGGAGTTTGTGAAGGAAATGGACGACGCCGCCGACGGTTAACATCTTCAACGTGATCGCAGGGCGTCAGCAGTGGCGTCCTGCGATTTTTTTTCGTCGTCGAGTTATATCCAGTAAATTTGGCATCACTCGTAAGAATTGGAGCTCGTATGGAACACGATCAACCAGATATTCTAGAGTTGAAGTCAGAGATCATCAACGCATTCCGACCAGTAGAACAGCTTTTCAAGATCATGGATAAGTGTGCCCTAGACTCATCTGGAGACATTGCACGCTCATACGCTGAAATCGGTCTCGAGTTGTGTCAGAATTTTCGAAGAAAACTGGACGATATTTTACCCACGCAAGGAAAGGAGTCTGACGATGACCGCCGATAACGATTGGAATCTGATCTACAGCTACACTCGAGCACAGGCCATCGCTGACGGTGTGCTCATCGACGTCACCGACGCGGCCAGGGCTGTCGGGTTCAAGGTCCATACCGCCGTCTCCGAGCACCTCTACCACGGATACGTCGAACCGCCGGATGGACTGACCGGTGAAGGGCAAAGTACGTCTGGCCGCCTCCACGATCTGCTGTTTCTGGTGCTCTGTTCAGCAAAGAAGAGCCACCCTGGCGCGGATCGGGCCACCGTCAGGATCGCGTTCCTCATGGAACCAGGGCGGACGGAGACGGTGGACGTGATTGCGCACATCGGTCCTGGTGATCAGGGAGAGCCTGTTTTGACGCTGATGCTGCCGGAAGACGATTGATTTTGTTGAAATTAAGACCGGATTGGTTCGGAATGCCACGCACTTATTTCAGACGAAAAGACGATGAATTAGCTGCGTTTCGATTTGAGCAAATATGATAGCTTCTGCTTGGTTGTCATTACATACGCCAGCTTCACAGACGTAGATTGGATCTACGGCATAGAGGAGGTTTCTTGAAGTCTAATATAAAGTTCAATAAAGACACATTGTAGACGATGAAGACAAGCTTTTGTTGTTTCTATTTGTTCGCCTTTATGTCGAGATTAACTCAAGCATCATCTCCATTTCGTCTTATCAAACAAACCTCGCTGAGAAAGTTCGCGTTCCTTGTACCCATCGAAATCGAATCGTCCTGGGATAGGTCTGTCGTTCCCGGATTTGACGCCGAGCAGGACAACCCCGAGCACGATGAGAGCCACGACGCCGATGATGATGCCGGTGATCCACTCCATTCCGCGTCACTATCAGAAACGATGGCCGGCGTCATCTTGTCTATATACTTACAATAATGACGGATAATTGGAGCAGAATTGGTTCGGAATGCCATGCACTTATTTCATACGAAAAGGCGATGGATTAGCTGCGCTTCGATTCGAGTAAAAGTGGTGAAAACAATCCATTAACGAGGCGTAGTTTGCTCTTGAGTGGTAAGCCGAAAAGTCTCACCACGGATTATTGGGCACCTATCTCTAAAAATGGGGAGTGAAGTGGGAAAGGCCTGATCAATGGTAGATCAAGCCCCTCCCGCCAAACGCCGTAGTTTTATTACCCCAAAGCCAAGGCTCACACCCAGAGGGCTACGGGTTAAGCCACTCTGTATCCGGACGACAAATAAGTCGTGCATCGATATAGGCCATATCCATTGTCAGCAGTGTTCTTATGCGATACTTTCGCAAACTATCATCGCGCTCAGCAACCATGGCAACATCGGGATTTACGGGGTCCGTGATATGCAACGGCAATAAAAGTTGAATTCTTCCCTTATACCAGTGAGGTATCGCAATCTTATAGTTTCTCAACAATCTTGGCTTCAATCCTTCAATGCTACCTTTGATTGCATTCCTTGCCAACAAAGGATTACTTTGGACGCTTTTAGGCAAGCGGTCAAGATTGTCACCATCGAGGATATGGTCGAAATTTATTTCGATACCATATGCGATGTCAAAAACGATATCCCTCGCTTCCGTAATATATGTTGCAGGCTCTGGAGTCTTATCAAACGCACTGAGTTTATCAGTATAGCTATCAGCAAAAAATTTAAACATCCAGTCGCTTTGGTTCGGACTTTTATTTTCTTTTGACATGAAAAAAGCAAAAATATCTTTTTCGGTCTCGGTCAGAAGGCCTGTATTAAATACGGCATAACGCTGATCTTTTGAGTAAACAATCTTATTTTGTTCTTGCAAACGCATAAAGGTAAAGTTGAGGTAATTCATTAAAATCGGAAAGTCCTTCCCCTCTTTCTTATATTCTTCATGAATAAAGTTCCATTTTTCTGGCTTTGCAAGTTGTGCAAGTCTTGCATATGGAGTTTCAAAAGTTTCACCATTATCTTTGTCAAACCAAAAGAAAGCAAATGCATCATTCGGCGGCTGGTTGATGCTTTTCTTGTAGAGGGAAGTATAACTCTTCATACTAACAACCTCATTACGTAAAGATTAGCAATTAGGTGAAATCACGTTGAACTCCCCAAAAAAAAGACCTGCCTCAAAACTCTTGTCCTGATCTATTTCAGATCAATGCATATACTGGCGTCCGGAGTTATCATACTATGTAACCGCCGGTCCGCGTTATTGAGCATCATCGCTCAATAATTAGATGGATGCTGGAATCTCACTTTTGCAATGGCGGCCTCCAAGCCCGCATACTAAGTAATGAAAAACGCGGCTGACCGCGTCTTTGAGCCTTATGGCTAACTAGCTGAAAACATATATCTTTTACAGAAAGCATTACCTGTTGGCGTAACATGCTGAAATAAATGAATTATTTCTAACCTCCTCTACGAAAGCAGGCTGCGCCACCAATCGCACTCCATCACCCCACACTCCAGACACCAACCTTTTTTGCCCCCGAAACCTTGGGCCGTCAACCAGCAAGTAACCCACCGCTGCGCAACATCGTTCAATAATCAACCTCCAACTATTGGCATGGCCTGGCAGGCGTGCCATGCTGCGGGAGAATGGAGCCAGGAGGGGCGAGCTATGAGGTCATGGCCATCACGAAGGGCCAAGTGCCAAAAACCTTACCTGCCTTCAGGTCAACGATCCTCGGGCCACACTGAAATCCTTTTGGACCACGTCGTCGGAAGCATGGTCCTGCATGACCGTGGTCATCCCCTTCGCCTCGCGGTTACCCATGGAGGGATAGCCCGTCTCGGAAGTCCGGGCGAGGGCTGGAAACGAAGGCGGCTCGGTCAATCCGCTCCGGCCGTGGCTCAAATGCGCGTCCGGCGACCCTGTATCATATTATATTTCAGTTAAATAGAAAAAATACTCTGAGTTTGAAAAAAAATATTGACGGGGAAATAGTCCGGGCGTAGATACTCCTTGTCCATCTAGAAGGTGTCTATTCTACAGACACTGGACAAAATTGAGCCTCACCCAAATTCTTGAATTCCTGGCTAAACAGTTTTTTTTCTTCCGCCTTCCTCCAATCTTAAGAAACGCCACGAGCATCAATTCCGTGTCTAGCGCTTCGGTGTGATCTTTTCGCGCCGCTGTGCTTGCCACGTGCCCAAATGGCTTTTCTGGACGAACTTCCAGCATGATTGGAGGGATTCATGTCCCACGCGTCACATTTTGCATCCACGTGTTTTTCTTCGCCAAAGGTCACTGGTACACTGAATGTTCCAGCAAATTCCGGAAGCGGGGACGCCCCCGATTTGTCCGAGGCACAGCCGGACAAGCAGTGCGATCCGGTGATCACCACGCCCACGGAGGGTGCTCCCGCTGCAAGCGAGACCGCCCATCCCGCCGCGCCGACTGCCGTGGGGGATACTGGTGATGACCCGACACCCATCCCCACTGAAGCCGTGACTGATGCCCATCCCAGCGAACCGGTTTCAGAGCCGGCGGCTGAACCCGATGCTACCGCTGAGAATACCGATAAAAGCCAGGCCCCCAATACGTTTGGACCCGCGACAGAGTGCGCGGGCTTCAGCGGCACTGGTGCGACCGGCGGTACTGGTGGCGTGGGTTTCGGCGTCGAGAACCCTTCGAGCGAACCCGCGACAGAGTACTCTGGGTTCAGCGGCACTGGGGAGACCGGTGCTGCGGGCTTTAACGCTGCGGACCAGATCAAAAAAGCCGAAGCTGCTTTCGCAGAGCTTTTCAACACCAGCAGCAAGATGGAAAGCGAAGCTATGGCACGTTACATGAGCGCTACAGGGGCCGCCGGAATGCCGGGGAGCTTGGAAGAAGCTGCAAAAATGGGGATGGACTTCGGTAAAGCCCGTAGCCATTTTAAGCAGCAGGTGCGCGGTAAACAGCCTGAAGAACAGGCCGTAATCGTGAAAAAAACCTGGGCGGATGTTGCGCAGAAGATGTCGAAACTGCGTTCCGACGAAGCCGGTTTCGCGGTCATTCTCGGAGACATGGCCAACGTGATGAAGGAATGCGTTCCCCATGGCAAATGGACGTCCTTTGTACGCGAGCATTTCAAGGGGCTCGAGCTTAGAACGTTGCAGGATTACCAGAAGATCGCAACCGTCCAGCGCGTGGAACGCCATTTGGACCTTGGCGTAACGAAGCTGGTTAAGCTCGCCTCCCTGGTTGCGAAAGGAAATCTGGCCAGCGAGGAGGACCCCATCCAGGTCATCCTTGACGCCGCCAGCGCCAAATTCAACTACCAGTCGGACAACTACGAGCTGCTGGCTAACGTCGCTATTGCGAATCACCGCATCGTCCAGGCTGGTCTTCGGGTGGACCCGGCGGCGCTGTTTACCTTCGTGGAAAGTGGCTACGCCCTTGCTGGGAAAGACATCACGGAGATGGCGAAGATGCAGGAAGTCGGCCTTGATCCTACGGAGTTCCTCCGGGAGGTCGTCAAATACGCGGGCGCCCGCGTTTTTCGGCTCACCGGAGCGATCAAGGGTAAAGCGGCGCCGGACGAGACTCCCCCGGCAATCCCGGACATCAACACCACTCTCCAGCGTACGAGCGACGCTATCATGCTTGCGCTCGGCCGGGGGGAGCTCAACCCTTCCAATTTTGATCGCAGCCTTTTCAAGAAGTGCAAGAGCCTCCTGAATGACTTGGAAAAAAAGGTTTTCGCGGACTAACCCTTTGCGGCTCCCCTGGCGTCATGCCGGGGGAGCCTTTTCATACAGGAGATGGTTATGCGCATTTTCGTTTCGTCGCCAAAGACTGATGTGCTGGATGAAATACTCAAGCGCTGCCCCGGCATGAAGCTCAACGTGCTGCTTACAATGGCAAGAATGCCTGGCAACTTCCCTGGTTTTTTAGAAAAGTATAAGGGTATTATAGATAAGCTTGCGCTGGATAGTGGGCCCTTCAGTCTTGACAATTCGGCCCTTGACATCAGCCCGCAGCAGTTGTTCGCACGCTTTGTCGGGTTTACCAAGGAGTCTGGACACCATTTTGATCTTCTCTTCAGCTTTGACGAGGAATTTGGACCGAATGGATTTGAGGTTAACAGCATGCATCTCGCAGAGCTTGAAGAGCGTGGGGTGAAAGTTATTCCTGTTAGCCATAACGTCAAGAATCATGAGCTGGACACGTTTATCAATGCTGGCTATGAGTACGTGGCTATTGGCAAGCAGGATGGCAAAACAAGCCCCGAGGTTCTCTTCCCTGCTGTTTTCAAGTTGCACCATCATGGAATAAAGGTCCATCTTTTTGGCATCACGGATTTTTCACTTATCAGCGGATGTCCTGCATGGTCCTGCGATTCAAAATCATGGCTTGATGATGCGAAGACCGGGATTGTTCGCTTCTGGAACCCCATGAATCCTGGAATTGACAAAACGGACCTCATCTATTTCCCCAATGAGCTTGGGAAAAAGAAAGGTGGGACCTATGTGTACAGCAGTTACGAACACATTGATGAGTTTACTAAATTCATCAACAGCGTAGGCTTGACGACATACGATCTTATAGGCACTGAAGGAGAACGATATCGCGAATTCCTTGGGATGCTTTACTATAAGACTATCGAAGGAATAGTCACCGATATGCACTTGAGCAATCCACTCTTCTTGTAAGATTCTTCAAGCTCGAACCGTTAGGAAAGGGGTGGCCTTTGGGTCGCCCCTTTTGTTTTTATCAATCATGGACTCGCAACCGTTTGTCATCGCTATTCGTCTCCAGCATTTGTCATCACCAAAGAAACACAACATTACAGATATTACAAGATGTGAATCAAGAAATTTCGTTTCAATTCCCTGTCGCATGGCAACGTTCTCAAATCAACAAAAACAACAAAGCTGGTTCATTATGGATAAAGTGCAAGAGTTTCAACGAAGTGTAGGCGTCACAAAATCAGATGAATTTAACAAAAAACAGTTAGCGACACACGCTATCAATGGAGGGTTGCTTTGTGGACATGGTTGTGCTTATTGTTCTACGCCTTCTTTACTACGGACCCATGCTTTATTTCGAGACATGGGCATTTCTTCTTTTCAATATTTTGAAAATGGTGGGTCTGTAGTCGATCCATGGACAGCAATTCGTGTTGGCCGCCAGATTGGCAATCTCAGCTCTGATGATATGGTCATGATCAGTACGATTACAGATTGCTGGTCACCCGAAGCACAGAAATATAATCTCGGTAGAAAGATCCTTGAACAGGTTCTTGTCAATTCGAAGTGCCAGGTCAGAATCCTTACAAAGAACGCTGCCGTTCAAAATGATTTTGATCTTATAAAACAATTTGGTGATCGTATTCGAATTGGGTTAAGCATCACAAGTCCAGTATCGAAAGAAAACATCATGAAATTAATCGAACCAAATGCTTCTTTGATGTCTGAACGTATTGACACTATGAAAAAAGCTCACTCCCTTGGAATTAAAACCTTTGGAATGATTTGCCCGGTACTTCCTGGTATTGGAAATGATCCTGAAAGCTATGAACAAATGCTTTCTTCTGTTTTGGAATGTGATCCTGAAGCTATTTGGACAGAACCGTTGAATCCTCGTGGACCTGGAATTGCTCGTTGCATGGAAATACTAGACAAAAATGGTTATGAAAGTATTGCTGCTCAATTTGATATGATTAGAACTTCTACGTTGCACATGTTTTATGTCGAAAACCTTATCAATATGACTACTGCGGTTGCAAAACAATTAAACTGTGTCGATAAATTGAAAATATTGGTCTATTCGAACGGCGATGGTTACAGAGTTGACGATCAGGCAGTGATTTGGTTGAAATAAGAATTTAACCTTTAATCGGAAGAGCCACTTGGTTGCCCCCAGGTGGCTCTTTTTTTAGTAACAAAATAAATGTTAAAAAGTGGCACAGATGAAGTTTCAAGCATGGCGGTTCACCAGACCAACCCAAACAGAACTGACAAAACAATGGAAATCAACAAATTTAATAGAATTAAAACAATATTATTACAGAATATGGAGCTATACAGCAAGACCGATTGAACAAGTTCTTCAAGCTACTTTGTCGTTCAATATCTAAAGCTATTTCTTCTTTTATTTACTTTAGATTCATAATCATATCAATCTAGTTAATTCAATTTAAATTCAATTGAGTCTCTATTCTTCTGAAGGACTCCTTCGTCAACGCAAACTCGACATCACTTGTGATATGTAAGGGGGGTGGAAAACCACCCCCTTTTAATATATAGGCGATTTTGTCTTTGTTTTTCAAATAATTTTAACAAGTTACCAACGACAACCCCATTTTGTCGTTGTCGAAAGAAAATTGCATTAACAATTTAAAATTATTAGCAATTTTTAGGCAAAATAAATTTTGTCGACAATTGTCGTTGTTGTCTTAAAAATTTTTGGCGATAAAAATAGTCTTTAAATTGATCAAAAGGAATATCCTTTGTTCCTTGATCCTTGAACAGGGTTTTCTTTGATTGCTCCTTCTTTCACTGCTTTGTCAATGTAGTTCGAAGCTGAAGAATGCGACAATGCTTTCTGCCCTGGATTTAAATTGGCATGAACAGCTTGGACTTCTGCCTTGAACTTGTCTTTCGAACTCACTTTTCCACCAAGATTCTGAAGAGCAGTCGTTACATACTGAATCTCATTGGCTATTTTCTTGCTTCCAACCGACCGAAAACGGAGGTTCAAAAGCTCCAGTGTCAGCTTGTCTTGAATCGTAAAGTTTCGTGCCTTGTTATGCTGGAGGGAATATTGTTTATCCTTCTTCTGGAAGCTCAATTCCCACGTGTTCGGTGACCAGTCACCGATGGCACTGGCTCCTCTTCCACCACCGGCACCGCTATCGGTAGCAAACTTTCCATGATGGTGAATCAAAAGAGGGGTAACACCAATCTCTTCAGTGAGAAGTGACGCCTTGTCCAGAAGTCTTCGCATCTGATCGTTTGAGTTCTCATCCTCGCTATGGAAGCTTATCAATGGATCAATCACCAAGATATCTATTTTATTCAACACAACAGCGTCTTTGATGGCATCCTGAAAGTGCGGGTCCTTTATGTCGCCACTTGTCCGAACATCGTTATTGACACCCAAGAAGAACATCCGATCTTGAAGGAGTGCATCTGGAAAAGTATAGGCATTTCGGACGAAATCTATCCTTTTCTTCATTCCAATCAAAGAGTTCTCTGACTGGACAAAGAGCACTCGATGCTCGCCAGGATTCACCTTAAAGACATTCAAAAAGCCCGTTGGTGGCGGCGAGATAAGGTCCATGGCGATCTGCAAGGTGAGGATCGACTTACCGGCACCACCGTGTCCGGTGACCAACAAAGGCTCACCCTTTGGCCAGAAGTTATCTATAAGAAACTCGAAATTTGCGTTTGATTTGACAACATCCAACGCATTGAATGTCTTGTACTGACGCTTTGGAGCCGAAGGTTTCGATGGAGGTTGAGAAGCAGAAGACACAAGCGTTGGGTCAAAATTCGCTGCAATATGTTCTTTTGCCTTCGATATTTCTCGCTCCAACCATGCTGCATCATGTTCCCTGGCCTTTTCGCCAATGGGGTAGGTGGCATAAATATGTCTGACCGTCCCTTCCGGTAGCCCTGCGCTCAAAAGCGCTACCAGCACCGCCATGGAGGCTTCCGACCGCTGCCCTTTGGGAATCGGGGTGACGATCTTCTCTTTGATATGGTCCGGCACCTGGAGTCCGTCGATCAGCTTGTCAAAAGCAGGGTTCGTCGGTGCGTTCTGCGGGGTAGTTGTCGCCGGCATCGGTTCAGTCGCAGGAGTGTTCGGCGTCATGGTTTGATCCTGGGGATGATCGTGTGCATCAGGGATGGGAACAGGGGCCAGGGGCTTTGTCGTTTTAAACAGAGAATAGTGCCGCAGCCAGTCCGGTGCCGGGGCCAGGTTTTCTGGACTTTCGACGATGACGTAGGGCTTCCCCGTCTCGGGATGGAGCGAACCAGGGCAAAGGACCTGGCCTCCGATGCCTCGGATGTCGAAAACGCCTTTGACGGATCGGTTGGGGTAGCGCTGCCCATCGCGCGGATAGAGGAAATAGAAGTGGTACCGTTCACCAGTGCCGCCGGTCTTCACCTTCAATGTGGCCGGTAGCTCTTCTCCGACATTGGTTGCAAGCCATTCCCGGAACTTCCTCATGTCGTCGACATCGAGGACCAGGACGCCGCTGGCGGGGCCGCAGGCGACACCAGCACGCTCAGGAGCAAAGTCCTTCCGGTTGAAGGGACGCTTCTGCTCGCACCACTGTTGCCAGTTGGATTCCGTTGGGCGTTTGAACTCGCGGGAGGGCTGACCCGGAGCAGGGAAACCGCCAACCAAAGGGATCAAGGAGAAGGAAGCAGACAGAAACTCGAAGATATCCAGCCGGGCCTCGGCATTGAGCTGGTCCGCTATCTGGATCAATTTGAGAATATCTTCAGGACGATGCGCCATGGTATCCCTTCTGGACTGCGCTAACGACTCCAGATGACCTCGTGGGAATACGTTCCGATTCAATCGGATTCGAGCATGCCTTTTCTCGAAACCTATATCAAGCCGATATGTTACGAGTCGTTTGCTCGCACCGTAAGTGACTGCTGAGTTTGCGGTAAACACCTTGGGGGAGGCTACTATGGCTTCCCCCATTCTTTTTCTCGGGCAAATGATGCGTAAAAAAGCCCCTCGACAGGAGGGGCTGCTCCATAGACCCTATGGAGGCGACAGATTGGTATTCATGACTACCGCTCCGTCATGACAAAATAAATGCAAGAAAACTTGCAATGGGAGAGTTATATCTGTAAAATTTTGTTTCGATTTGTCAAAACGCTCTTATGCAAGCAGAAGGACGACTGAAACCGAAAAGAACATATCCTTTTGAAATTTACCAATCCAACCCTGCCCTTCACAGCACTCCGCTCCACCACCATCTTATCCTTCAACTGGACACCGCTCCGTCTTCAGAAACAAACGACTCAAAAATGAGCTCCGTTATCATCATTCTTTGATAGATATTAAAAATTATACACTTTGTCCAAACAAGTAAGTATTGACAACAATCTTTTGCATAGCAAATAAAAGTTGGTCATGGGAGCCGTGAAGTATCGGTATCCAAGCTCTTTGAAGGAGCAAAATAAGTCAAAAAAACAAAGAGTCTCATGAAAAAGAAGATGATCACTTCCTTTTGAATCAGAATCCATGAGATGAACCAATCCGTTATCGAGCAATCGAGACGGAGGAGTGGTTGAGACGATTCAGTAGCCCGTAATCTCAAAGGAGATGAAGCAGTGGTGGCCAATGTGCAGGATGAGAACCATGGCCGTTCGAAATCTAATACGAAAGTATTTGAGCACATTGAAGCGATTATGCTCGGGATATTGAAAACAAGGATACCGATTTGACCACGGGAAGCCCATTTGTACGCCAAAGCCAAGGAAGCTTTGTACCTATGGGTGGCAGCGGTTCGTAAGGAACCATGAGATGATGCAGTAAACATAAAAATGCTATTCGATAAGATTGAAACAAATCAAGACTTAAAAGTTTTAACAACAAAAAGTGTATAAATTAATAAAATACCTTTCAAATTTTCAGTTTATTCTAGCACTGCATCATCTCATACAGCTGGATTCGGGAAAACCGAACGTCCAGAAGTAACAAGAAGCTTGGATTAGCGATAGTCCATTCGATCTTGGGGCTATCTTGGGTATCAATGTCATGTTGGTACCCAGGATCAGCCAAAATGCTAGCGAAGCTTGTCCATTGATGTGGATGAGCTTCTTTTTGTTTCAGATTGCCAGGGGATGCGGAGAATCGAACGGCGCGGTGTCGTTTTGCTCACTCCCATCCCTCGGTCCTGTCCGCCACCGGATCAGCCCCAAAACAGGCCCCCAAATCTCCCCTCTCCTGGATTTTCGGACCCGACCCCATGGTTTGGGTCCCGGACGCCCCCAAAGCCCCGGAAATCGCAGCCTAGGGCCAATCAACGATTCCAGTAGGTGTAGGACCATGATTTTCATGTATATTTGCGTGTTTTTCTGCGATTTTTCAGCAAAAACTGCGCATTTTCAAGTACTTTTCCTTGCTTTTCTTATTGTCGATTCAACAGCGACCTACAGATATTTATTAGTACAAATCCAACAAGGAGTTTTGTCATGTCGAAGAAAGACGATCAACCCGTCAAGGGAACCAAGATCGAGTCGAAGTACAATCCGACCTTGCTTCGGGAGTGCATCAAGAACAATGAATCCGCCAATGAAATCATGGCGAAGCTTGGGATTGCCCACAAGCAAACCCTCAAGCAGTACGTCTTGAGGCTGATCAGCGATGATCGCATCTTCTACGAAGTCAAGGGCATGTACGTGAAGAGTTCGACCAGACCAAAGGTCAACAAGAACAACGAGGTCAAGCTCTATCTGAAGCATCTCGGACTCGGTGACCTTCAACT
>Ga0183095_11458_pt1 | contig 17510 bp, 12 predicted proteins | sample BioMet4_FD_130346 | JGI IMG/M metagenome (GOLD analysis project Ga0183095, IMG submission 130346) | Microbial communities from bioreactor (seeded with sewage sludge) at LBNL, California, USA - Biofuel metagenome 4 (v2) (version 3) | ecosystem: Engineered > Bioreactor > Anaerobic > Unclassified ...
AAAAGTCGGGTACTGCGGATTTCTCGACGTGCCGACCATCCGTTTCACCCCCAACATGGGTCTGTCGGAAAAAAACATCTCCGTGACTTTTTGTTTCACGTAAGGGGTCGCGAACAGCACGCATGGCGAATGGGCACTCTTTCGGATCACGTACTCGCTTTGATACCCATGCAAGGCACCGACACATTTCCGAATCTCAGACAGTTCATTGACAGAAACCCTGATACGACACGTCGCCGTATCGCCATTTTCAAACCGACTCAGATGATACGCGCCTCGCTTTGTAACGACGATCATCCGGTATTCGCGAAGATTGACCGGATTTGCGTATTCCAATATCAGGACGACATCACTCACCCGGTTGCTGGCAAGAAATTGCGAGAGTACTTCCTCGCGAACCGTATCCGTTTCTTCCGCGACTTTGCGCGCGTACTGGCAAAACAGCCGGTCACTGTTTTTCGCGGCCTCCCAAGTCTCCGGAAAGGACAGCAGACTGTGCACCTCGGGCTGCGTCTGGCGGCACCCCGACAATACCATCACACCAAGGATGATGAGCAACGACGACATGTGCTTAAGCTTCTTTTTGGTCGATGCAGGAGCCATAGGTTCGTCCATCGAACAGCGCCCGTGCCTTTACAAAACGGCTTTTACTATTTCCCCGAACAGGAGAGTGAAGGCCTTTTTTTCCTGATCCGGTATCGGTCGAACAGCGCATTTCTTTTGATCACCGGATGCCGATTTGCGGGAGAGGCGTGAATAATCCACAAAACCGTCAACAACAAACGGTATAGCGGGCTCTTGTTCTCTATAAATCGTTACAAAAAAAACCGTGCGGTCACAAATTACAGTGTTATCTAGAAAACCACCCCTCGACGACATCAAAGCCTCCGAAATTCTTTCTATCGCCATCCTCAACGCCTTGGCTACAGGTTTTTCTTTGGTATACTCCAATTTATCATCCATAAAGGTGAGCAAACAAATTTTTGTGTCACTGACGATTACCGTTCGCCAAACGGCACTCATCCCTCCCGCAATATCGACAATGATCCGAATATTACGCAGCCGGTTAGTTACAACAAAGTCCGACACAAGCCGGTCACGCGCTTTCCCATATTTTTCAAGATAACCTTTGGCAGACTCGCCAAGTTCCGAACAATACGGATAGTTATTGACAGGAACAGAGTACTGTCCGAAGTCAATTTCGCTCAAGTTTCGAATATGAATGCTGTTTCTCTCGCATCCTAATAGCAAAAAAAGTGTCGTAGCTATGAAAGGGCAAGTGTGTTTCATCGCTACTCCTTTTGTCTTCTGAACGGATAGCCGATTGTGGGGGGCAATATTTTCCATTGCGGTTTTCCGGTAAAATAAAGATAAACTCCCGTATTCGCACTAGCGAGACTTTCTGCCATGAACTCACTTCTCGCATATGCGACAGCATCCACAATCAATGCCTCTATCTCAGCGGCAGATCGCATGCCATTATCAATGTTCTGCCCCTGCATATAAGAGGTAAAATAACTAATGTATGAACTGAAAAAAGCATTGGCATGTCCCATTTCATGTGCAAAAACGACTTCGTAAAACGCACCGCTAGCATGTGCATCATTTTCCGCAGACTCATGTGGATGATATTCAAATGTCCATCCACTTGATAATTGGCTTTCGTATTTTAATGCCCATCCCATATTTAGACTTACAGCAAAATTAAACGTCACTTCTTTTGTTAAAGGATCGACTTGATATGTCGGTGCCCCCGGATAAGAAAACTTCCCGCCATTTGGATCACAATTATAGCCAATCGTTAACATTGAGGGGGTATAAACAGGCAGGTAATAATTATTCGCATCTAAACAATTAACAATAACCGCGCCAAACAAATCAATCGCGCTGGTCACGCCGTTATTCACATACGCCAGATTGTTCCACCCGTCCGGATAACCCATCAGGTCGGCGGTTTGCCACTTGCCGTGCTCGGGGCGGTAGTTGCGGAACAGGAATGCATAACCGAGGTCGCCGACCATGGGTTTGCCGGTGAAGAACTCGTCCGTTGACTTGCTGCCGGTCTCGCCGAAGGCCGTGCGCTGAATCGCATTGAAGCCCTTTTCATCCTTCGCGCCCAGCGTGCTGCCGAGCAGATCGTTGAACAGCACCTTGTCGCCCGCCAGCACCGGTGCGCCGCCGCCCGCATGGGGCTCGTTCACGTAGTCGGTGCCGTCGCGCCGGATGAGGGCGAGGCCGTCCCACAGAAAGCTCTCGGCTTTGTCGCCGTGCGTCGCGGCCGCGAGCTGCCCGCCCGCGTGGTAACCGAAGGTTGCCGTCACTTGACCTTCTTCGGAGACGCTGACCACCTTGTCGAGCCAGCCGTAGCGGTAGCTCTTGCCGCCCTCCCCGATGAGGCGGCCGGCCGCGTCATAGCGGTAGCGGGTCGTCAGGATGCCGTCCGTTTCGGAACTGACAAGCTGGTTGGCCCCGTCGTAAACGTAGGTCGTGGTTTCGCCGTTGACAGTCTTCTTCAGGATATTGCCCGCAGGGTCGTATACGTAAGTCTCGACGGGCTTGTTGTCCGCGTCCAGCACGGCGGTGAGCTGACCCTTGGCGTCATAGCGGTACTGCTGGACCTTGCCGTCCACGGACCGGCCCGTGACCTGGCCGTCCGGCGCGTAGAAGTACTTCAGCGTCGAGACGGGATTGAGGCTGCCGCCCAGAACCTTGCCCGCCAGCCACCCTTCCGGCGTATACGCGTACTCGACCGGCGTGCCGTTCACGGTCTGCAGCGCAAGCTGGTTCTTGCTGTTGTAAGGACGGAAACACAGTGTCCGCTTCATGGTCTCATCCTTTCGTAAAACGATTAGAACAATCCCAACGTATGTTTGTATGAAATCACCCAATCACGGACAACGCAAGTAAAAAATATTAAATATATTTGAACAAAAAAAGCGGAACTGTCTGAAATCGATGGCAATCCAAACACGCGTTCATTGGGTTCCCGCGACGCCCCGCGCCAACGTCACCTCCTTCGGCGGCAACGGCTCCTTCTTCTGTTCCGGCTTCGGTCCCTGCGCGAACGCCGTTGCGCAAAGAGTGAAAAACAAAACACCCGCACACGCCGCCGAGGAAAAATCGGTTGGAAAACGTTTATACCCCTTCGCAACCATCCATCACCTCACATTACTCTACATTTTCCAAAAAGCATACGTCAGAGGACCGACCAGCGCTATGCCAACAATCAAATACAGGAAGACTTTCAATATAACCGACAGAGCAATCCATCTCTTTGCTTTTTGAAAAAACAAACCGACAGCAATCGCAAGAATGAGCATGCTGCCCACGCCCATTGTCCAATACTGCCCGTTTTATGTCTTGTCACCGACCATAGGTTATTCCATAAACAATGAGACCATGCGGGCTACAACGTTTTTAAGAAAGCGGTTTTTCATATCCACATTTTTTCATTCATACTTAGAACTTATCCTTAAATAGTAGATTGTCATTCGCCCGTTTTTTTGCGACAATCATCGGGCATGAGCGCTATACGATCATGGACCGTGTCGGACGAACTGTGGGCCGAGGTGGAGCCCGTAATACCGAAGCCGAAACGCGAGAAGAACCGGCAATACCGGCGCAAGCCGGGCGGGGGGAGAAAGCCCCTGGACCCGCGGCGGGTGTTCGAGGGGATCGTGTATGTGCTGCGAACCGGCTGCCAGTGGAAAGCGCTGCCGGAAGAGCGCTTCGGCAGCGCCAGCTCCATTCACAAATACTTCCGTTTGTGGGCCGCCGCAGGCGTTTTCGCCCGCCTGTGGCGCAAAGGCCTCGCCGAATACGACGATCTGGAGGGGATCGCCTGGCGGTGGCAGAGCCTCGACGGGGGCATGGTCAAGGCGCCCCTGGCGCAGGAAGCCGTCGGGCCGAACCCAACCGACCGGGGGGAAAAAAGGAAGCAAGCGCAGCCTGCTCGTCGACGAGCGTGGAATCCCTCTGTCGATAGTCGTCAGCGGGGCCCAGGTCCACGACGTGAAGCTTCTGGAGCCGACACTGGACCGGCTCGTGCCGGAACGTCCGCCGACGCGGGAGCCCCCGTGCGAAAACCTCTGCCTTGACGCGGGCTATGCCGGGGAACCGGCCCGGGAGGCGGTCGAGGCCAGGCATTACGTGCCGCATGTCCGTTCACGGGGCGAGGAACACGCGGAAAAGAGGCGCAACCCGCAGGCGCGGGCGCACCGCTGGGTCGTTGAGCGAACGCACTCTTGGCTGAACCGCTACCGCAAACTGTTGGTGCGTTTCGAGAAAACGGCCCTGAGTTTCGAGGGGGTGCTGCAACTGGCATGCGCGTTGATCGTGTTTCGCAGGATTACAACTATTTACGGATAAGCTCTAAGTGTGAAAGAGTCATTCGGCTTAGTCCGCGTTTGCCAGCGGATGCGCAGGATCGATGTCGAGCAGCGGCCAAACGAGTTCGCCGCGCTCCTGCGCCGCCGTGTCGCGATAGGTGCTGTAGCGCAGCGAGTTGGCGTCGAGCCACAGGATCACGCGGTGGCGCTCCTCTTCCGGCACGGCTTTGCGGTGCGCCTCCGTCAGCAGCGCCCGGCCGATGCGCGACGCCGCCGCTCCGAACCGGCCCGCGATCGAGCGCGAACCGCCGTGGATTTTCTGCATCGTCGAACCGCCGAAACCGCCCCCGAAATAAAAGGCGTCGTCCCGCAGATCCGCGTAGTCCATCTTCTGAAGCCCCTTGCCCTCTTTGACGTGGCAAGCCAGGCAGCGGCTCTTGAAGATCGGCGCGACCAGACGGTAGAAGCTGATCGGCTCGACGGGGCCGCACTCGGGTTCGAGCGCGGACGGTTTCCGGCGGAACGCGAGGGGCTGCTCCGTCTTGACCGCATAGCTGCCGTTCTTGGCTTCGTGGCAACCGAGGCACGTCAGCCGTTCGCCCGGATGCACGAAGGCGGTCGAGCGCATGGACTGGATCGCCATGTTGTTCTGATCCAGCACCTGGAAGATGAACTGTTTCCCGGCAGGCGCCACGAAGTACGCGCTGCCGTCCGCCTCCAGCGGCACGGTGCCCAGCGGAATGCGAGGTGTGTTCTCCTTGCCGTAACCGATGAACGGTTTGTCCATCCACGGATCGGACTTAAGGACCGCCTGCAGCACGCGCAGCCGTGTAGGCGTGCGCCCTTCCGGAAACGGCTGGTCGGAAATCCGCACGTTCACCACGCCGATGGTCGCGCGCGTGTCGGCCGCGGCGAAGTCCGCGCCCTGCGCCGTCTGCTGCGGGATAACCGGCGGTTTCGGACGGGCCCGCAGCGGCTTGGGATGCGTCAGACGCAGACGCGGATCGTAGCCGATCGGCAACAACTCGCGCTCGCACACCAGATCTTCGTTGCCGTAGCGGTCGAGCGCCACCAGATCCTCCCAGCGGTTGCAGAGGAACAGGTCTTCGCTCACCGGCCACGCGGTGCCGTACTCGTATTGGCTGCGGGCGGAGCTCTCGCTCTCCGGAAACGGCACGTAGGGCGTGACGCGCCGGAGTTGGCTCATGTGGTAGTCGTCCGGCAGGCGCAGATCCAGCACGCAGAGCGAGCCGAAGGTCTCGCCGTGGTGCGGCGCGGCCGTGAGAATGTAGCGGTGCGAGTTCGGCATCGCGCGGATGTGCATCTCGGTCATCGGCAGGCCCGACGGCGCGTCGGCGCACGTCAAATCACTATGGCTGCTGTGGCCTCCGTAGCGATGGTCGCCGTGCGTGTTGTCGGCGAACGTGTGCCACGGGAACGGATAGTTGCCGTGCGGCGCGCGCGGATCGCGGCCGTCCGGGAAACAGGTCCAGAACTGGCTGCCGAGGCAGTCCTCGCGATCGGTGTAGTCCCAGCGCGTGTAGACCAGCATGCCGCTGTTGTCCACGCTCGGCTGCCACTCGCTGGTTTCGTAGTAGGAAATCGGATAGATGTCGCTGCCGTCCGCCCGCATGCTGTGCAGCACGAACGTTGGCACGCGGTGCCGCGAGCCCTCGGTGAAGCAGCGGATGAATCCGCCGCGCCGTTCGGAGATGAAGACGATCCGTCCCGACGGCAGTTCTATCGGGTCGAAATCGTCCCACGGCCCTTCCGTAAGCTGGGTCACCCGGCCGGATTCAAGATCGAGCTTGAACAGCTTCCAGACGGTTTTGTCCGACCACTCCCAACGGTGTTCGGTCGCCCCGCAGTGCGCGAAGTACAGCGTCTTTCCGTCATAGCTCACCTCGGGCGTGTAGAACGAACCGTCGCTCAGCGTCCGTCCCTGATAAGGCCCGTTGACAACCACGCGGCCTTCAAGCAGATTTTTGACGGCGGGCGTTTTTCCGCGCCAGGCTTCCAGCGAGAAAATGCCGCCGCCGCGGATCGTGTTGAAGCCAAAACACTGCGTGGCAAAATGACCGCCCGTGCGGTCCGTGTTCTTCATGTTGGTGAGCCGGCATCCGGCGTAGCAGGCCCGCGCCAGAAAAACGAGCCGGTCGTACGCGTCCCAATCCGGGTTCGCGAACATCGCGGCGCGCCGCACCGCGCACGCGGCGAACACATCGTTCGACTGCGCTCCCGAAGGTGCGGGCAGCCGCCTCCAGTCCGCACGCAACGCGGCGACATCGACGCCCCGCTTCTCCAGCGCGTCCAGAAGCGCGCCCGTGCGGCGCACGACCACCTCGTACGGCGTCCGCTCGCCAGGCTTCACCAGCGCCTGCGGATCGTAGACCTGCGACACCGCGCCGCGCGGCAGCGGCATGCGACCATCGATTTGCCGCTGCACGTCCGCGGCTTGCTCGCCCCAAAACGACAGCACACCGGGGCGCACATCATCGGCCCTGACCGCCTTCAGTCCAATCCGCCGGACCGCCTCGGCGAATTGCTCCGCCGTGCAGGCAAGCGTCGGCACGTTTTTGGGCGGCTTTTCGCCGGGTTTGACCGTCGGCTCGATGTCCGCGCGCGGCAACAGCTCATCGACCAACCGCTCCGTGCGCGACTCCGCCGTGATCGAACCGGCCATCTTTCCGGCAACCGCGTAGCGCCCGCCGACCGCGTCGAACGCGCACAGGAACAGCGTCGAGGCGTCGGCTTTCTGAGGCGCGGCGAGCGGCGCGATGATCATCTCCTCTGCGGAACGGATGCACACGTCGTCGAGCCAGCCGTTGCAGACGAGCCCGCCGCCGACCAGCGAGCCGACCGCGAGCCGCGTTTCCGCAGCCGCGCGTCCGAACGGGCGCGTCACCGGTCCTTCCGCCACGGCCTTTCCGTCCGCGAACAGGCGAACCCGCCCGCGGGCCACCACCGCCGCCACGTCGTGCCAGCGGCCATCCGTCACGCAGGTCCGGCTGAGGATCGTGTCCGGCGCATTGCCCGGCATGTAAAAGGCCAGATAGCCGCTGCCCCTGAAACTGTAGAACTCCCAGTGGTTCAACGCCAACTTGGGCCCGTGCGCCACGAAGATGTTGAACGCGTCCGCGTTGCGCGCCTTCACGCGCAGTCGGATCGTCAGCGGCGCCTGGTCGAGTGCCGGGCACCCCGCCATCTCCGCGCCGCCGTCGGCCGCAGAGAACGCCCCGCCGAATCCCGGATTGTCGGTCTGCGGCGATTCGGCCAAACCGTCCAACAGCCGCTCGTAGCCCGGATGATTGATCAGCACCGAGCGCGGCCATGCCTGCGCGTTGAGGGCGGGATTGTTCACATACTGCCGCCGTCCGGTCGGAAGCCGTTTCTCGGGCGCTTCGCGGATCGGGGGGACATTGCCCGCCGCCCCGGCGAAGCGCGGCAGAAGAGCGATGTCCGCGCCGCGCTCGCTGTCGTCGCCCACCTCCGGCCCTTCGGTCAGCAACCGGCACTGCGCCACTTTTTCACGTCCGTCGGAGGAAACCTCCCAAACCGGCCGCTTGTCGGACGTAACCTCGATGATCGAAACGCCGCGCTTGCCGCCCTGCGCGCGCGAGCCCCAGTTGCAGACGAGCGTGTTGCCGTTGGCCAGCCGCCGGATACCGGCCGGGATGCCGCATTGGACATCGGGAAGATCGCGCACAAAATCCAACCGCCAAACGACCACGCTTTGCGCGTCGTACTCGGTCACCCCGCCGTCCGCGCTGACAAGCGTGTTTCCATTCGACAGTCGGAGCGCGCAAACCGGACTCCGCATGGGCGGAAAGCGGCGCACGCATCGGCCATCGCCGTCGTACTCGCGCAGCGCGCCCTCCGCCGTGAAGGGAACCAGATAGGTGCCGTCGCGCGTTTTGCGGCACATCCGAAACTGGGCGTGCGGCTTCTTCTCCGTCGTCTCCAGCTTCACCTCGTGCCGAACGATGCCCTGACGATCGACTTCGACCAAGCGGCACTCGCCGACAATCCCGATCATCACGCGGCCATCGGGAAGCGGTTGGCAGTTCGGCACTTCATTCGGTGCCTGAACCGTATACGCCCAGACAATCCGTTTATCGGGCGTGATTTCCTTCACGCCGTGAAGCCACGTGGCGAGCACGTTCCCGTTCGGCAACAACCAGACGTCCTGCGGATTCGGGAGCGGATAGTCCCACACGGTGCGCCCTGACACGTCGCGGATGTAGATCTTGCCCAGCGCATGACTGGTGCCGAGAAACGCGTGCGAAGTCGCCGCACGCGCCTCTGCGGCACACAGACACGCCGATAGAACGAACAGAGACAGACATCGCATGATCACGTGGTTTTCCCCCTTCGCAACCATTTGATCAAATCTTGGAAACACTGTCAACCGGTGGAAAGACGACCCGACGGGCTGCCCCCGGCGGCATCACCGGCGCGACCGGTTTCCGGATCCGTTCAGGAGACCGAACCCCATGCGCTGCGAGACGGCTTTTGCACACTCCGCGACGCGCGTCCCGTCCTTGGCCATTTCGCGCACCGTCATGCGACTCAGCGGCCCGGTAACCGTCACTGCCGCGATCGGATATCCGAGCCGGTTAAAGATGGGCGCGGCCACGCAACAAATGCCTTCAAACTCCTCGGCGTGGTCTTCCCAATACCCTTTTTTTGTTCCTTTGAGCAACTCGTCGTCGAAGTTTTTCCGATCAGTGATTGTTGAAGCGGTGAACTTCGTAAAAGTATACCCCCCCAACAGGCGGTTGCGCTCTACTTTGGGCATCGTCGCCAGAATCGCTTTTGCGGGCGCAGCCGCGTGCAGGGCGTGATAGGCACCCGGATTGCAGACGAACCGGAATACGTGCAGCGACTGAATCTCCTCCAACACGATTCCCGTGCCGTGCTCAAGGATGGACAATAGGACCGTCTCGCCGGTGGCGTCGCGCAGATCGCGCATCAGCGGCAGAGCCGCCTCCAGCAGACTCTGTTCGCGGACGCCGGTCAAGGCGAGGCTGGCGGGTTTGCGGGTCAGCCGGTATTTGAGCGAATCGGGGTCGCGCTCGACATATCCTTTCGCCTCCAGCGTGGCGAGGAGACGCAGCGTGCTGTTCGCCGGCAAGCGCAACCGCTCGGCGATCGCGCTCACCGACTGGTCCTCCGTCTGCGCGTGCAAATCCTCCAGAATGTCGAGGCCCCGCTGAAGGGCAGGGGCAAGCGGGAGATTGTTTGTTCGCTTGGCCATCATATCACGGCTCCGCGTTCAGCTCGAACGGCTCGACCTTCGTTCCGCCCTTGCCGTCGTCCGCCAGCGTCTCGATCTTCTTTTCTACCTCGTTCAGCTTGGCGGTGCAGAATTTGACGAGCCGCTGTCCCTCCTCGAACGATGCGATCATCGTGTCGAGATCGGTCTCGCCCGACTCCATTTTCTCGACGATTCCCTCCAGCCGCTTGAGCGCGACTTCGAACGTCAGCACTTCTTCCTTTTTCGCCACGACCCACCTTCCTTTCACAGGGCGACCGGCGGAACGCCCGATTTCTTCACCACCGACGCGATCATCCCGTCGCGGACCTGCGTGACCAGTTCCGCCCCCGATACCGCGTCCGCGACGGTGCGCACAAGCCGCCCGTCCGACGTGCGCGTCAGACTGTAACCCCGATCCAAAACCGACAGCGGATTCAACAACGCAAGCTGCCGCGCAACCGCCGATACGCGCGCCTTCGCCCGCTCGACGGCAACCGTCCCGGCCTGCCCCAAGCGGGGATCCGCGACCGCAAGTTTTGACCGCGCGCGCTCGACGCGCAATGCGCACGCCTGCGACAAACGCCGCACGTCCAGCGCCAAGCGCGTCCCGACCTGCCCCAGCCGCCGCGTGCGCATCAGACCCAATCGGGCAAACACCTCTTCGGCGCGCCGCCGCCGCTTCTGCATCAGCGCCTGCGCCGCGTGTTCGAGCCGCATGTCCAGCGCGTCCACCTGCTGCGCCCGGCGTTCGATCAGCCGCTGCGGCTGACGCAAAAACGCCGAGGCCTGCGCTGCGGTCAGACGCGCGCGCAACTCCCCCACCTGCCGGTCCAGCGCATACCGAAGCCGCCGCGCCCCCTGCGCGATCTCCGCCTCCAGCTCGGCCTTGGGACGAACCACCAGCTCGGCCGCGGCCGACGGCGTCGGCGCGCGCAGGTCGGCCGCAAAATCGCACAGGGAGAAATCGACCTCGTGGCCGACCGCGGAAATCACCGGGATCGCAGACTCCGCCACCGCGCGCGCCACGGCCTCCTCGTTGAACGCCCACAGGTCTTCCAGACTGCCGCCGCCGCGCCCGACGATCAGCACGTCGGCGGGCCAGCCGCTCGCCGGTCCGCACGTGCGGTTGAAGCGCGCGATCGCGGCCGCAATCTCCTCGGCGGCGCCCGCGCCCTGGACCTTGACCGGAGCCAGACGGATCTGGAGGTTGGGAAAGCGCCGCCCCAGAACGGTCAGCATGTCGTGGATCACGGCGCCGGTCGGCGAGGTCACGATGCCGATCCGCTGCGGCAGCCGCGGCAGCGGGCGCTTGCGCGCCGCGTCGAACAGCCCCTCGGCCTGCAGCTTGCGCTTCAGCTCCTCGAAGCGCTGCATCAGCTCGCCGACGCCCGCCTCCTCGATGCGCAGAATCTTGAGCTGGTACTGACCGCGGCTCTCGAACACCGTGAGCTCGCCGAAGGCGCGCACGCGCTGGCCGTCCTCCAGCCGCAGCGCCGACGACAGCGCCGAGCGCGTCCCCGCGAACAGCACCGCGCTCAGCTGCGCGCCCGCGTCCTTGAGCACGAAGTAGCTGTGACCCGAGCCGTAAATCTTGAAATTGGAGATCTCGCCCTCCACCCACACGCGACCGATCTCGTCCTCCAGCGTCTGGCGGATCTGGCGGGTCAGCTCCGAGACCGTGAACACTTTTTTGTCGGCGGGGGTCGGCATCGGCGGACGTCCTTACACCGCGCCTTCGGCGGGCTCTCTGAAGCGGTACGGCGTGATCGACACCGCCTTGCCGCTCTCGCGGTTGATCTCCAGAATCGCGCCCTCCAGCACGCACGGCCCCTTGGCCACGTCGAACTTGGCGGGAATCGCGGTCGTGAACTTCTTGAGCACCGGCGCGATTTCGCGGCCGATCACGGAGATGTACGGACCCGTCATGCCGAGGTCGGTCATGTAGGCCGTGCCCTTCGGCAGAATCACGGCGTCGCTCGTCTGCACGTGCGTGTGGGTCCCGAAAACGGCCGCCACGCGACCGTCGAGGTAATAGCCCATCGCGATCTTCTCGGAGGTCGCCTCCGCGTGCATGTCCACCAGCACCGGCAGGTTGCACGGCAGCGTCTTCAGCAGGGCGTCCATCGCACGGAACGGGCAGTCCACCGGATTCATGAACACGCGCCCCAGCAGGTTCACCACAGCCAGCGGCCCGTACGCGGTCTGAATGACCGTGTACCCCTGTCCCGGCGCGCCGGCCGGATAGTTCAGCGGGCGCACCAGCCGCTTCTCGCCGGCGATCGTGCTTTCCAGCTCCTTCTGCCCCCACACGTGGTCGCCCAGCGTCACCACGTCCGCACCGGACTTGAACAACTCGTCGGCCAGCGGCAACGTGATGCCGTTACCCGCCGCGGCGTTCTCGCCGTTCGCGACCACCAGCTGGATTTCGTTCGCGTCGCGCAGCCGCTTGACGACGTCGCGAAAGATGCGACGCCCCGGACTGCCCACAATATCGCCCACCAAAAGAATTTTCATGAAAGCCGTTTCTTCCTAATCAAATCGCGCTTCAAACCGACCGCGCCGCATTACCGCGCATATTCGACGCACCGCGTCTCGCGCACCACCACCACCTTGATCTGCCCGGGGAACTGCATCGTGGTGGCGATCTGCTGGCTGATATCGCGCGCCATCGTCATCGCGTCGTTGTCGCTCACCTGACCCGGGTCCACGATCACGCGCACCTCGCGCCCCGCCTGAACCGCGAACGTCTTTTTCACGCCCGGGAAGTTGTTGGCGATGGCCTCCAGTTTCTCCAGGCGCTGGACGTACACGCCCAGCGTCTCGTTCCGAGCGCCCGGACGCGAGCTCGAAATCGCATCCGCCGCCGAGCAGAGCACGCCGTAGAGCCCGTCGGAAGGAACATCCTCGTGGTGCGCGGCCACGCTGTTGACCACCACCTCGGGCTCTCCGTGCTGCTTCAGGAACTCGGCACCGATCAGGGCGTGCGAGCCCTCGGCCTCGTGGTCGAGGGCTTTGCCGATGTCGTGGAAAAACCCGATGCGGCGAGCCAGCGCGGGATCGAGCCCGAGCTCGGACGCCATCATGCCCATCAGGTGCGCGACCTCGACCGAGTGGCGCAGCACATTCTGCGTAAAACTCGTGCGGAATTTCAGACGCCCGATGCACTTCAGCACGTCGGCCGAAACGCCCTGCACCTGCGCCTCGTAGGCGGCGGCCTCGCCGGCCTCGTAAATCGTTTTCTCCATGTTTTCGGTCACGTTCTTGACGACTTCCTCGATGCGCGCCGGGTGGATGCGCCCGTCCGCCACCAACTGCTCCAGCGCCTGGCGCGCGATCTCGCGCCGCACCGGGTCGAAGCCCGAGATCACGACGGCCTCGGGTGTGTCGTCGATCAGCATGCTCACGCCGGTCACCGCCTCCAGCGTCCGGATGTTGCGCCCCTCGCGGCCGATGATCCGCCCCTTGACGTCGTCGCTCGGCAGCGGAACCGTGCTGGTCATGATTTCGCTGGCGTGGGTGATCGCAAACCGCTGGACGGCCATCGCCACGATCCGCGCCGCCTCGCGCTCGCCGGTCTCCTTGGCCTCCTCCTGAATCTTGCGGACGAGGCTGCCCGCCTCGCTGCGGACCTCCTGTTCGGCCTTCTGATAGACCTCGCGCCGCGCCTCGTCGCGGGTCATGCCCGCCAACTGCTGCAGGCGCGCCTCCGACTCGTTCCAGCGCGTGTCCGCATCCGTGCGCCGCTGCTGCGCCTCCTCGTCCTTGCGCCGCACGTCCTCCTGTTTCTGCACGACCGACTGTTCCTTCGCCTCCAGTTGCTGGGTCTTCTTGTCCAGATTCTCCTCGCGGGACGTCAGACGCTCCTCGACATCCTGCAGCTCCTTGCGACGGGCCTTCGTACTCTTTTCAAACTCTTCACGGGCCTTCACGACTTCGGCGCGCGCCTGGATGTCGGCCTCCTTGAGCCGGTTCTTGACCTCGGCATCCGCGCCGTCGAGCTTCAGTTTGGCCTGCTTCTCGATCGCCTCCGCCTGCCATCGGCCGATCAGGCCGCGCAGCGCATAGCCGCCCAGCACGCCGGCCAGACCGAACAGCAACCCGACTGTGGCGTCGCTGACGTCGTACCACGTGAAATTTGTCATATCCGAATATTCCTAATGCGTTTCCGCAGGATGAGCGTTTCACATCCGCGCCGCCCCCAGGGCAAGCGCAGGTCCAGATGAATGGATGTTACCCTTTTTCGCCACGGGATTCAATTGTCCTCATCGGCGAAATGAAATGAAATGAGTCGTAACACACTGTGCTTTATGGACTAAGGTATTCGACGAAGTGTGGAGACGAAGTGTTGCGCGATTGCGCAGAAACCGCATTTGACACCCCTGTCTCTTTCTTGATACACACCGGGGTCAGTCTTGCGGTTGGCAGGCCAGCGGATGCGCGCGGCCCTCAAGCACGTTGAGGAGGTGCCCCAAGATCCGGCGCGGATAGCTCTGGGGCTTCGAGAAACTCTCCTCCTGCTGCACCCGCTGGACCATTTCGCGCACCGCAGGCAACACCGGCCGCGCCGCCTCGCCCATGCGGTCCAGCGCGTTGCACGCCTGCAGCGAGCACCACGGCGAGTCCAGATCCCGCATCGCGGCTTCGAGCACCGGCAGCGCGCGCTCCGGCCGCCCCTGCCGCGCCAGCGCCTCGGCCGCCGCCACGCGCACGAAGCCCGACGGATCGGAAAGCCGCTTTTCCAGCGCGGGCACCGCGTCCGCCGCCCGCTTGCCGAGCATGCCGCATCCCATCGCCGCCCACCAGCGAATCGGCATCGACGCGTCGTCCGTCGCGCGGATCAGCGCCGGAAGGTTCGAGGGATTCCGGTCGGACGCCAACAGCGCCATGGCCAGCACGCGATCGGCCGACCATGCGCCCGCGCGGTGCGACGCCTCGTAGCCCTCCTCGTCGCTGCCCTCCGGAACCAGTCCGTTGTCGCGGTTCTCAAGCATCCAAGCCGTCAGCGCCTGTTTCATCCGGGTCCGTTCGCCGGCGTGCCCGGCGCGCCCCGCGAGGTTCACCACGCAGTCGGGATCGGCCGCGAGGTCGTAAAGTTCCTCCGATGGCTTGACGCCCCAAAACATCGACGTGGCCGGCGTCAGCTTGCCCTCTTCGGCCAGACGCGCCCACGACTGGTAGCCGCGCGCGCGGAACATGTAATCCAACGGCTCGACATACGGGATCTCGGGCCGGAAGTTGCGGATGTAGAGCCAGCGGCCGTCCGTGACCGAACGGGACATGTCGATGCGCTCGTCCATACGGTCGCGCGTGCAGAAGGCGTAGGTTCGCGGCTTCGCCTGCGGATCGCCCGCAAACGGCACGCCCTGCATGTACGCGGGACGCGACACGCCCGCCAGCGCCAGCACGGTGGCCGAGAAGTCAATGAAATGCACCGGGGCCGAGACCCGCGAACCGGGCGCGGCCGGCGCGAGGTGACGCCATTTGGGCGGGAAGTAGACGATCAGCGGCACGTGCGTGCCGGTGTCCTGCAGGAACCGCTTGCTGCGCAACGTAATGCCCCCGTTGTCGCCGTAATAGAAGACAATCGTGTTCCCGGCCTGCCCGGCGGCCTCAAGCGCCTTGAGTTTTTCGCCAACCTGCCGGTCCATTTCGGTCAGGCAGTCGTACTGGCGCGCGATGTCCGCACGAACTTCAGGCGTGTCGGGCTGATACGGTGCCACGCGCACCTTGGCGGGGTCGGTCGGTGCGAAGCCGAAGTGTTTCTCCGCCGGGAAGAGGCAGCTTTCATGGCAAACCTCGTGGTTGTAGACGCTGAAGAACGGCGTGTCCGGCGTGGGGCGATTGTTCCACTCCGCCTTTTTGCCGCACGCGTCCCACATCTCGCGAACATCAAGCGGCGAGTTGTAATCCGTCTTCGCGTGGTTGGTCGTGTAGTAGCCCGCCTTGCGCAGGTAGGACGGAAAGCCCTTGAGCCAGGACGGGATCTTGCCCGAAGCCCGCATATTGTGGGCGGGCCCGCACGAAGTCGGATACAGCCCAGTGATCAGCGTGAAGCGGGACGGCGCGCAGACCGGCATGCCGTAGCAGTGGTCGAACACGACGCCTTTCGCCGCCAGCGCATCCAGGTTCGGCGTCCGCGCCACAGGATCGCCGTAGCAGCCTAGACTCGGGCCGTTGTCCTCGCTCACCAGCCACAAAATATTGGGGCGATTCTCGGCTCCGCCCGCACGAAACGCGAACGCGAGCAGCACACATCCTCCGACCCACAAAAAGCCCTGCATCAGCTTCATTGGCAACTCCTTGTCACATTCGCCCCCGACAGAGATTCCGCCAGTGTTTATATCAGGATGAACAGAATTTTCGCGATAAAATTGCCGAACAGCGAAAAAAAATAATGCGACACAGGCGAATCACCCGTGCCGCATACTCCCCCGCCGCTGCGAGCTATTAAAGATCCCGCATGCCCCGCTCAGAAGGCCATCAGACGGCGAACAGCGGTGGCGATGTCCTTGACGCGCTGATCGCCGGCCTCGCGCTCGATCGCCACCGCGCCTTCGTAACCGACCTCGCGCAGGGCGTTGAGAAAAGCGAACGAGTTGACCTGCCCCTCGCCCCACACCACCTCGCTGCCCCACGTGCCGGGGACCGCCGTGCGGACCGCGTCCTTGATGTGGATGTGGCGGATCCACGGCGCCAGGCGGCGCACGGCGGAAATCGGCTCGTCCTTGTTGTAGAGAATCAGGTTGGCCGGATCGAAGTTGAGCAGTACGTTCGGATGGTTCAGCGTCTCCACGAAACGCTGCAGGTCCTCCGCCGTCTCCTGTCCGGTCTCCATCAGCAGCGTCACGCCCGCCTCGCCCGCGGAGTCGCCCAGCGCGCGCACGCGGTCGTAAAACTTCTCCGCATAAGCGTGATTCGCGTGGTCGAGGAAGCCAACATGCATCATGATGTACTTTGAGCCGAGTTCGGCTGTGAGTTTCGCGGCTTTGGCGAAAGCCTCGCCGCTCGCGGGCCAATGCTCGTCCGGGGCGATGCCGCCCGTCACTTTGATGGTATCAAGCGTGGTGTAGTCTTCGTAGTCGAAATTCATCATGCCGGCCGTAACCGTCCAGCCCTGCCGCTTCACCGCTTCAAGATACGCGTCGCCGTCCGGCCCCAGTGCCGGCGCGATGGCGAGGTTGATGTGTTCCAGCCCGAGCGCCGTCATGACCGAGCCGATTTCGTCGATGCCCTTGCGGAACGACCAGCTGCACACGCTGATCGGCCACTTGCCGCACTTCTGCATAACGCCTCCCCGATTGATCGTTACAGTTTCACCGTCTTGCCGGTTTTGGCCGACTTCTTCTCCGCGTCCACGATCCGCACCGAATCGCGCGACTGTTCCGGCGTGGTCACCGACGCCACCTTTTTGTCGCTCAGCACGTCCAAGAACCATTTGATCTCATATTCGTACCCGTCGCCGGAAGGCAGCTGCGGGACGAACGGCTCGCCCTTGAGCGGATAGACGCACAGCGGCTTTTCGCGTTTGGCGTCGAGGATGACCACCGCCTTCTCGAAGGTAACGATGTAGCTGGCCTCGAAGCCCATCGTCGGCGTCATGCACCAGCTGCCCTCCGCCGAAACCGACGCTCCGCCCACGTCGTACAGCGTCGAAATGTAGAGCATGGTGCCGTCTGCGGCATACGCGGCCGAGCTCGTCACCGACTTGGGCACGCCGAACAGGAACTGCACGATGTCCGTGTCGTGGATATGCAGGTCCAGCGCCACACCGCCGCTCCGGCTTTCGTCCAGAAACCAGCTCTTCCCCTTGCCCCATCCGGGCGGCGCGCTGAAGCGCCGGAACGAGGCGGCCACGACCTTGCCGAATTTCTTGCCGTCCACCAGCTTCTTCAGATAGACGTAGCTGGGCCAGAAGCGCAGGCACT
>Ga0183095_11460_pt1 | contig 17484 bp, 15 predicted proteins | sample BioMet4_FD_130346 | JGI IMG/M metagenome (GOLD analysis project Ga0183095, IMG submission 130346) | Microbial communities from bioreactor (seeded with sewage sludge) at LBNL, California, USA - Biofuel metagenome 4 (v2) (version 3) | ecosystem: Engineered > Bioreactor > Anaerobic > Unclassified ...
TAACAAGGATGGTCTTAGCCAACTCGAGGGTCGTGATGCCAGTCCAATAAGCGTTGGTCAGCCCCCACAACGAAGCGTTAGTGGACTCAATAACATTATTGAGATAGTTGGGGATGACCTTCAAAGGGGTCGGGCCGATGATGGAGAGACGGAGGTTAATCACGTTTGATGCATAGACCTCGCCAGCCCGTTTATAAAGCCCATACGGCGTTTCATTATCGGGGGTGTCGCTTTCGAGGTAGGCTCCGCCGCTTCGGTTGCCGGAAAACACGAAATCGGTGGAGATGTGGATGAGCTTTCCCTTTTGGCCTTCAAGGAACGTAGCAATTTGATGCGGCATCTCAGAATCGATTTTTTTAGCCAAATCCGGATGGTCCAGCATCGGCTGCCCCAGGAGGGCTGCGCAGTTAACAATATAGTCGTAAGGCCTAGCTAAAACCGCCTTCTTAAGTGAGTCCCAGTCCCCCGTGTCCACAATTTCGTCCACGGAGAATCCGTTTGATCTCAAATCAATCCCAAAAACGCTCTGACTTTGTTCTTTCAAATAGGTGTAAATCATATGACCAGCCATTCCGGCCGATCCAATAATCAAAAATTGATTCATTTCGCTTTGCCTCCGTTAAGTCCGGCAATTATTCTTTGTGCCTCGCTAGAAATATCGACGCGGGAACCGTTGGACATAATAATTTCTTCAAGAGATTTTTCGGCGGTATCGACATCAAAGTCTTGATTATTAGGATCGATAAAGAGGCGAGGATTTGGAGTAGCCTTTTGTTTTTTGCGATCAAAGGATGGAGGTTCAATATCATTTTCACCATGCCGCAAGCCCGTAATCTTGATTTGGATGTCTTTATACGGGATATAGCCTGCTTGCCGAATCATTTGTTCGGCAACATAGATGATCTTCACCGGATTGCCCATATCAACGTCGAAGATTTGGCCTCCTTGGGCATAGACCGAGGCTTGGAGAATCAGGGCAGTAATTTCATCTAGAGTGGCAAAGTAACGGCTGGCATCTTTTGAAGTTACAGTCACCGGGCCACCATCTTTGATTTGTTTTGCAAATAGGGGAACGACGGAACCGCTAGTGGCTAAGACGTTGCCGAAACGAACGCAGGCAAAGGTAGTCGATGAGGTCTTAGCAAAATGTTCACAGCACATCTCGCCAAAGCGCTTGGTTGCCGACATGATGTTGTTGACATCCAATACCTTGTTGGACGACAAATAGATGAATTTCGAGGTCTTGTATTCAGCGGCAACTTTGGCAATGGTATAGGTCCCAAAAGCATTTTGTCGAATCGCTTCGATCGGGTTATCTTCCATTAACGGAACCTGTTTATAGGAGCCGGCATGGAAAACAAAATCGGGGTTGAATTTCTTAAAAACAGCTTCGACCATCCATTTGTTAGAAGTCGTTCCAACGAAGGGACGAACTAGGGCATTTTCGCCCCCGTTTTTAGCGAGAACACGTTGGACTTTTTCTTTGGTATCGAAAAGCCCAGATTCATAGAAGTCATAGAGTAGAACGGCTTTGGGCTGGCAGGTAGCAATTTGAGCGGCGAGGGCGCTTCCAATAGAACCACCAGCGCCGGTGATAAGAATGGTCTTGTCCTTAAACATCCCTTTTATTGCGGGCTCATCAACAGAAACACCACCTCGGCCAAGCAAATCATCATAGTCGACGTCCATAACTTTCATTTCGTGGACTTTGTCCATCTCACTCAACAAAGGTAACCGGCGAATGCGAATATCGCAAGGACGTAAATATTCAAAGATTTGGTGAAGCTTTTCGTCTGATAAAGAGGCAATCGCAATGATGACTTCCTCGATTTTATACATTGAAACATACTGAGCCACCGAAGAAATCGGCCCCAAGATTTTCACCCCAGCTAGGGTGTTGCCGATTTTATTAGGGTCATCATCAACAAAAAGCACAACTTTGATTTTGCTTTCCGGGTTGGTCCGGCTATCATCAATAACAATTTTGGCGGCACCGCCCGCACCGATGACTAATGTGCGAATAGGATTGGCCTTCGTTTTTCTCCGAGCTTTGACCGCAAGGAGGACGCGTTTTGCAAAGCGAGCTACCACGACCGAAAAGCACTCAACGATAGCCCCTAGAACAAAAGATTTCCAATTTAGATATGGAAAGTTATCACGAAAAGCAGGCGTAAAATGAAGCAAGAACATGACAAGATAAAGCACACCGCTGCAACCGAAGGTGATAGTCATGAGCTTCATGGATTCAAATAAACCAAAATTATCCGTCTGCATACGGTAGATGCCAAACAAGGCGTAAACCCCAATGGTGAAGGCAACCCAAATTAGACCGTAATATAAAAGAGAGAGGTAATTTTTCGAAAATAGATCATCAAAAGTAGCGTAAGTAGCTATAAAATAGACCATCCCAATAATTAAAGCATCAGCAAGGATGAGGGCAATTGTGCGAAATGTTTTTGTGTTTTTCTTGTAGTCCATGCTAAAAGATTATCTAATCTTAGCATTTTTCGTTTGTTTCCTAAAGGAAACCTAATTAGCGATAGAACTTCTCATATTGAACCGCTACGGCAGCCGGGGAGAAAACCTGAGATTGTTCAGTAGAGATCCGAACCTCCCTTAACCGATTTATGGCTGAAATAAGCTGGCCAATCGCACCTTGAGGAACAAAGATGCCAGCATTAACTGGGCAAATACTTTCAGGACCTCCTGCTTGGAAGCCGGCAACGGGCGTGCCGCAGCAAATTGATTCAGCAATTGGCATAGAGAACGATTCAACTTTGCTGATCACGACGGTACATTTAGCATTTCGGTAAAGAGAAGCCATGGCTTCGGGCGAACTAATATAGCCAAGATTGATGATGTTTTTTGCATTGAAAAGTGCATCCTTAGGAGCTCCGGCAACCGCCAAGAAAAGACCATAAGTCGCTAGGCCTTCAGCCAGCGGTTCAATGAAGTTGGTTCCCTTATTGCTTTCTGCAAATTTAGAAACGGGCAAGAAAATATAGTTTTTGCCGGCCAAAGAATCGGGAAGTGCAAAAGAGGCACCGCTATTAAAGGTTGAAGCATCGATCGGATTAAGTACCACCGCTCCTTTTTGGTTATGAAGAATTGGTGATAATTTGGCCTGATCTTGAAGCCATGGAGATACATAAGTGTTGGTTAAGCAGCTGAAACCATCAAACGCCTTTTGATATCTGCTCCAATTTGAAGCAGAGCGATCTCGGGAGATCTTTCCAAAGATTTCTTGTTTGTGCGGACAATGTTCGCAGTGGCTCTTCCATTTGTCGCACATCGTGAACCCACATCCACCAGTGAACATAAATTCAGCATGATGAGTTAGAACCGTCTGAATGCCCTTTTTCTTCAGCCAGTCCATCAAAGAGTAGATATTGACCATGTTACCATTGATGCAATGGAGATGAACGACATCAGGTTTTAGTTTCTTAATAAGATGTTTGATGCGAAAAGTGCTAAACGGCACGCCGCCATAGAGGTTTCCAGTAAATAAGGCAATGAGCCTCCACAGTTTCGCTTCCCAAAGATAAGAGCAACGGATTACCCGTTGATCTGTTTGCTTAGGTCCACGCCCAAAAAGCACATAACTGTCAATGCCTTCTTTTAGGTATTCCTTATGCAGAGTTTCAACGATGTGACCCGTCGATCCCTGAGCATAGACAACATTGACTTGAAGGACTCTCATCGATGAGCCTCCAAAAGAATGGTCTTTGTTAAGGCAGAGTTTTTCTCGATCGAATGGTTCTTTTGGGCAAGAAGTAAGGCATTTTTGACCAGTTCGTTCCGGTAAGCCTCGTCATTCAGTACTTTCGAAAGAGCGGGGGTCAATTCTTGTTTTTCCTTCACGTAACAGACCGCATTCGGGTTCACATCGAAATAGGCCGAAAAGCCGCAGTAGTTCGGCGCGTAGATAAAGAAAGGAATTCCCGAGCTAAGGCAATCGGCAATCTTTGAGGAAAAGGCGTTTTGAATAAGGGGCCTAGCCTTCTTAGAAGAAGACTCAAAATGAATCAGCAAATAAGCTTCCTTTCGTAAGGGCTCGAGGGCCTTACGAGTTACGGCTTCATGAAGAACAACATTGGGCAAAGAGGCGATATGTGAACGGATATTGGCATCAATATCATTGCTATACACATCAATTTTTCGGGGGGATTGAACTGCAAGTAAAGCCTGGCTAATCTCAGCGAGGGCTTCGAAGCGGTAAGGCTTGAGGTTACCTCCGTAGAAAAGATTCCCGTTCGAGTTAATTGCTTTAACTGGCATCTCATCGCTAGAAGGCATAATGGTCGTTACCGGAAGATGAAACTCCGTCTCATAAAGCCCTTTGAGTTTGTCATTAAACGTAATGACATGGGCGACCCTTTTATTGAGCCGTAAGGTTGCTTTCTTGAGCTTCTTTCGCAAAATCAGATCCCAAAGGTTTCCCGCCTTGGGCTTATGCCAGTATTCATCCTCACTGCTAAAAATAACAACGGGAATGTTAAACTTCTCGGAGACTTCCCGAGTGATATCAAACATAAAAGGGGAACGCCCATTCATGAAAAGGATCACAGTGGGTTTAAAGGCGGCAATCCAATCGTAGAACTTCTGGCGGTTCCATTTGCCATGTTGCCAAACGGCCTCACGAATGAGATGACGGAAAAAGGATTCTTTTCCGGAACCCTGTTGGACATCCTGATCCTTGGAATCAACGATTGAAGAATCGCCAATGTTAGTTCCATCCGCTTTCGCCTTGAAGTAAGAATGCAATTTCTCGGAATCTGTTAAGCGGAATGAAGAAGACACTACTCCTTTATCGGGATAAGTATTCTGAATATAAAAAGAAGCAAGATTGGATACCGAGATTGAAGAGAGAACATTTAAAAGGCAAAGCCCGTTCGAGTTTGACCGCTTTATCGCGGTATTGCTGATGACGAGGACCCGGGGTTCCGCCATGGCTAATCCTTCTTTAACGCTTTTAGGATGGCTTCAACACTTAATCCGACATAGTCCCGCATGTAATCTTGGGAGCCAACGACTGGAGCGACTTCATCAGGAATGCCAAATTTAATGATATGGGGTTGCTGCTTTTGGCTCACAAAGATATCTTCCATCGCGGAGCCAAGCCCGCCAATCTTGGAATGCTCCTCAATCACAACGAGATCTTCATACTGCCCAAGTTCTTTAATCACGGCAGCTTCATTTAGAGGTTTTAGCATCGGGAACGTATAGAAAGCGTACCCCATCTTTTTAGCGACTTCTTTGGCCCGTAAAGCAATACCGCCATAAGAAAGAACGGCACCATGTTTGCCCTTGAAATTCAGTAACGGAGTTCCGGGAATGTAATTCGTTACCGGTCCTTCATGAATCGTTGCAGGATCCGGGCGTTCAAGCCGAAGATACGTTGTTCCTTCATGAGCCATCATGAGGTCGGTAACCACCACCGCTTCATATTTATCGCAAGGGGTATAAATGGCAAAATTGGGAATTGGACGGAGGACAGCAATATCTTCGGTGGCGTTATGGGACATTCCTAATCCGCCATAGGTATAGCCCCCGCCAATCGCGATGATTTTGACGTTGGCTCCGCTATAGGCGGCGTCATTCCGAATCTGTTCGAGGCAACGAAATACCGGGAAATTGCCAATCGAATAGCAAACGACTTTTTTGCCCGCTAAAGCCATGCCAGTAGCCATCTCAATCAGCAGCTGCTCAGCAATGCCAACGTTATGGAACTGATCGGGGAGTTCGGTCTTAAAAGGACGGAGGACGCCAAAGCCAAGGTCTCCGGTCAAAAGTTCAATGTTGTGATCCTTACGGGCAAGGTTAAGGAGTTCAGCCGCAAAAGCATCTCTCATAAGGCCTTGTCCTCCGTTTCATAAGGATTCGTTAATTCAGCAGGTTTAATCTTGAGCAGTTCTTTACGGGCCCCATCATATTCTTCGCCATCATGGGGGAAGCGGTAATGCCAAAGCAATTGGTTCTCCATGAAGGAAATCGGGTAACCTTTAATCGTATTAGAAATAACAACCAAAGGCTTCTCATGTTTTGAAGATAAAGCCTTCTTAAGTTCGGCGTGGTCATGTCCATTCACCGAAAGGACATCCCAGCCAAGCGATTCGAAGCGAGCCTTGAGGTCCATGGACACGTACACGTCCCCAGTATCCCCTAAGCCTTGCTGATGGTTACGGTCCACCACCGCAACAAGATTATTGAGCTGATCCCGGCCAGCTTCGGCTAGAGCTTCATAGACCGAGCCTTCTTGGCATTCGCCATCGCCCATTAAGACGTAAACCTTATTGGCTTTCTTATCTTGTTTAAAGGCATAGGCAAAACCAACGCCAATCCCTAAAGCGTGACCTAAGGATCCGGTGGACAACTCAATTCCCGGATTGTTGTGTTTGGTCACGTGGCCAGATAAGGTGGAACCATCCTGGTAGAAGGTCTTAAGCCGATCTCTCGAGAAAAATCCTTGGTTAGCAAGGCAAGAATAGAGGGCAGCACTCGCGTGCCCTTTGCCCATAAGAAAGATATCGCGGTGAGAATCTTCGGGTTTCTTAGGATCAATATGCATCACGTCAAAATAAAGAACGGCAATGGCATCCGCAGCCGAAAGATCACTTCCGATATGAGAGGCTCCCGACACGTGGGTCATCTCAATCGAATCCCGGCGGATAAGCCAGGCAAGTTCAATGCTGTTCTTCGGGGTGCTGTGCATGATATTCCTTATTATAGTCATCTACGATGGCTTGTACCTTCTTAGGAAGCTTCTTGAAGCGAAAAATGACCTTTAGAACCGTCCAGTTAAGAATCCGTAAATCCATCCAAAGGTTCCGGTGGTAGCGGTAATAAAGCTGAAGCCGAAGTTTTAAAGGACGGATAACCTGCAAATACGCTTGGTCAGGATCTTTGGCGGCAGTGAAGTCTTTGTATTGAGCGATATTGACCATCGAAGCCCAGTCGGTAATGCCTGGCCGCAAATCCAAAATAGGCTTTTCTTTCTCGGTATACATATCGACGTAAACCTGCAGTTCTGGGCGGGGCCCAACCATAGCCATGTTGCCGATAAAGACATTGATTAGCTGGGGAAGTTCATCGAGTTTGGTCTTCCGTAAGAAATGGCCCCACTTGGTAATACGGGGATCATTCTCCCCAATGTTCCACTTGCCATGGCCTTCAGCGTCCTTGACCATGCTACGGAATTTGAAAATCTTGAAAGGCTTGCCATGGCGGCCTACCCGCTCACCGCGGAAAAAGACGCCACCCTTTGAAGTGCAAACTGTGATGAGGGCCAATATCAAAAGGAGCGGCGAAAGGATAATTAATCCCAAAAACGACAAAATGATGTCGCAAAAACGCTTCATGGGTTACATAGCCCCACCATCGATGGGGAGATTCGAACCGACAATAAAGGAAGATTTATCCGAGGCAAGGAAGAGAACGAGATTCGCGATTTCATCAGCTTCGCCAAAGCGGCCGATGGCTTGATGATGGGACAAGAAGTCTTGAACCTTAGGTTCTTTGGCTTTAATCGCGGCATCCCAATAACCGCCTTCAAAGGTAACAGCGCCAGGCATCACCGAATTAAGCCAAATACCTTTAGGTGCGAGTTGACGACCAGCAGAAGTGACATAGGCGTTCAAGAAAGCCTTACTGGCAGCGTATAGGGGGTTGCCCCGTAAATTGATGGCTGAAATTGACGAAACATGAACCACGTGCCCCCGAATTCCTTTTTCAATCATGTCAGGAATGAAGACCGCGTTCATTTGAATTCCGGCCAAAGCATTCTCGTTCAAGGCGGTGATGTAATCGTCTTGCGATCCAAAGATGTCTCTAGGAACAAGGGACGTTCCAACGCAATGCACCACCACATCAAACGAGCCAAACTTCTTAAGGCATTCTGAGGCGACTCCGCGGGGGTCCTTAGTAATATCGGCGACAATAACTTCGCAAGATTTAGCACCGACCTTTAGGCACTCTTTTTTCACTTGCTCAATGATGTCCGAAGACCGGGCGATGAGAACGAGCTTAGAGCCTTCTTGAGCAAAGCCCAAAGCGATGGCTTTACCAATGCCCTTAGAAGCTCCAACAACTAAGACCGACTTATTTTTAAGATTTAATTCCATATATGCTTGCTATTAAAGCAAGTATATCACTTTGGAAAACGCTCCTTGATATCGAATAGTGCGAAAAGAGGATATAAATCATTTTGCCTTGCGCAGATTAGCAAAACGATGGCACTTTGCTTTTCTTCTTCTCACTAATAGAATAATGAGATATGGCCAAAAACATCTTTTTTAAACATCTTCACTGGAAACTGCAGGCCATGAAGAACGTTCGTAGAAACAAGAAAAATCAAGCTCAAATCCTAAAAGCCTGTATCAAGACCCCAAATCATTTGGAAGTCAGAGGACCTGTCGAGGTCCGGCAAGGTGTCCACTTGGATATCGGTTCTAATGTTATTATTGGCCCGGGGGCGGTCTTTTACGGCGATGGGTTAATTTCACTAGGTAACAATGTTCAGATTTTAGATGATTTTATGGTGTTTGCTAGCAAAAGCGCTGGTGTTTCAATTGGCGACAACACTCTGATTGGGCCTCGGTGCTATGTAAATGATTCCGATCACGAAAAGGCGTTAGGAAGCGATATCATTTCTCAGGGAATCGTTTCCTCTCCAATAAGCATTGGAAAAGGTTGCTGGATTGGGGCAAATGTGACCATATTGCGTGGGGCGATCATTCACGATGGGGCGGTCATTGGAGCTGGGGCAGTTGTCAAAGGTGAGATCCCCGCGAACGCCATTGCGGTTGGGGTTCCGGCCAAGGTTGTTAAATATCGGGAATAGAAGGAATCCAATGGCAAATTCTAACGGCAGCAGCGTCTCGGATCCCCTCTTTTTCGTAATCACGACGCTCTACAATTCGCAAAAAACAATCGAGAAAACCTTAGAGTCAATGCTGGGACAGACATCCTCCAATTTCGTTCATTATATTTACGATGATGGGAGCCCAGAAAACTGTGATGCCTTGATCGAGGAGTATATCCGGAAAGTCGGAAAGCGATCTCATCCCTATAAAGTCATCTATGAAAAGGGGCAAAAGAACCTTGGAGTCGATGGAGCCCATGTCTATTGTTTTAAGAAGATTAACCTGCCGTTTTTTACTTGGCTTGATTCCGGAAATGTCGTGACTCCTTGTTATTTTGCCGAGTTTGAAAAAGCCATTTCTGCGCATCCTGATTATGCCATCTATCAAGCAGATTATTTCCCTTATCCTCAGGCATCTCGGCGGCTTCATCCCGTTTCCGCTTCGTTGGACAAAAAGAATTTTGTTCGAGAAGATATTTTGCCCAATTTGTGTTCGGCCACAAATATTGTTTGTGAAATGGTAATTATCAATTTAAAGCGGTATCAAAACATCAACCCCGCCTGGCTCTTTTTGCCCAATAAAGAATACGGGGGCTTCTATTATGATTCGCAAATCCTTTTTGAATTGGCGGCGGCCGGAGAGCGGCGGTATTTCATCGATAAGCCTCTTTCGTATGTTCTTTGTGACCCTCATTCCGCGTCTACCGCTTTTCGTCTTAATCCAAAGTTAATTGCCCAAGGAGAAAGTCAATTATTAAAAACTCTTAATTTTTCTTCGGCAAGAAGGGGTTTCGTTTTGGAATATCTATCTTTCCTGGAACTGGTTGAAGCGATTCCTTCTCTATGCCTTACTAGCCGCGAAAAAGACGCCATCGAAACGTATCAGGAAGCCTTAGAATTTATTGCCGAAAAGAAACTCCCTTCTTATTACTTTCCCCTGCAAAAAAACAAGCGTCGTTTTTACTGGCTTGCCAAGCACCCTCATTGGCTACATTGGTATAAAAAAATGAAGAAACGCTGATTTATTTTGTTAAAGCGTCTTGAAAAACGGAACAATCGTTAACGATATTTTCATAGGAAAATTTTGCCCGGGCAATCTCGGTGGAATGAGAAACGGTTTCGGGGGGAACGCCATGGAGAATGACCTTTTCAAAAGCTTGAGCAAGGCTCTTGGGGCTTCCAACGGGGACTAAGGATCCAAATTTTCCATTCTGCGTCAATTCTGGAGCAATCCCGACCGGAGTTGAAATGAGATAGTCTCCAAGCAACGCGGCTTCGACCAATGAATACGATGAACTTTCTTTTTCTGAGGTTAGGAAGAAAACTTTGGAATTTCGATATAAAGCAAAGAGGGAATCACGAGAAGCAACATTGCCTAATAGAGAAATTCGTCGTTTTAACTCGGGGCGTTTCTTTACAAGCAAATCAAAACGCTTTTGAAACTCCGGTTTAACCGGACCGGCCAAAACGACCGACCAATCTTTCCATTCTTTTACCAAAGGCAAAGCCTTTAACAGAACTTCGCTTTTCTTAAACAAGCCTCCAACGATTCCAGTGAAAAGAAAAACATTGTTTCTTTGACAGGATTGGGAAAGGAAACGGTCGACTTCAATTAATGATTCATCGTCATAACCCATATTTAGGATTTGGAGTTTCTGACTAACGTCAACGTGAAGCCATCGATGCTTTTTAATGTCGGCATAGGCCGATTCGGTTTCTGTAAAATAATAATCGAAAGCTTGAAACATGGCCTTCCCAAGCCTTTTTTCTTTGGGAAAACGTTCAAGCGCTAACGGGAAAGTTACTAACTTATGAAAAAAGTGCCAAAAACGATAGTTTAGAGAGGGCTTAATGGATTCGGACATATCCGCTGCATGATCGGTTACAAAACACGTCACACAATGAGGATTAATTTCCTTCAATTCGCTGGGAAACACGGGGGTGAGATAGCCAAATCCAAAAGAAATATATAAGTCACACCAAATTTTATCTTTTTTGATAGTACTGGCAAAATCGGGGGCCACAATAATGGGGATGCCCCGATACACATCAGGGACCCCGGCGCTTTTTCTTGCAACGTAAATGGTGGCTTCGCACAAATATTCTTTTTTTAGATAATATGGCAATAAAAGAAGAACCTTTTTGAGGTTGGCTTCGTCAATCATTTGCGCAAAGAGAATTACTTTTTTCATGTTAGATTTTATTTATTATACCAATAATTGATCTCTCACTTTGCCTTCTTGAAAGCTTTTCTTTAGCCAAACGAAGAGCCCCAGTTCGCAGCAGACCAAGGAAATCCGGGTGATAGCACAGGTCGGCGAGGGCTTCCTTAAAAGCAGCAGCGTCTCCAGCGGGAACGTTTATTCCGGCCCCATAATCAGCAATAAGGGTGCGGTATTCGTCGCAGTCTTGGCTGTTGATCACCGGCAAACCGCAAGCCGCATAATCGGCCACTTTATTGATCAATGATGCTACCGATCCTTTGACGATCGGATTGACGCCAACATCGGATACCGTCAAAATTTGACACATCCGCTCGTAGGGAAGAAGACCTAAAAATTCGAAGTTCCCTGGCCGAGACCTTGCGTAAGCTTCGACTTCAGAGAAATCGGGACCTGACCCCATGAGTTTAAGAATTAAGTGCGTGTTCCCCTGAGAATAAAGGGAACTGACGGAATCAATAACCATGCGAAGATCGTAGGATTTCCCAAAAGTGCCGATATAGGAAATCCAAAATTCCCCTTCGGGTTTTCTTAGGGGGTTTTTCTTAACAATATTGTCAATATATTCGATATCAGCCCCAATGGGAGCAACGGCGCAAGGAAAATGGCCTCGTCGAATCCGAGAAACTCGGTCCAGATAAGTTTGAGAAACCGCCACCACCGCATCCGATTGCTGGTAAGCGCGGTTCGCTTCGAGCATCAATGGCCAAGTCGCTAATTGATAGAGAACCTTGGGTTTAACAATCATCTGGAAAGATTCCGGCCAAAGATCCTCCACATCAATAACGGATTTTGCTCCAGCTTTTTTGCACCACTTCTCACCAATCAAGGCCAGTTTGATTGAAGGGGCCGGTATATAGACCACATCAACAGCCTCATGTGTTTTGAGGACCCTTTTCACCCCGGCGTTAAAATGATTCATACTTCGGATGCGAGCAAATGACACGTTCTTTTTGTACCCGGGCTCTCGGACGAACGTCACTTTGTAACCGAGGCTTTGGTATTTCGGGTCCGCGATATCCCTTCGCATCTTTCCCATGTGATAAAAGGAAGAGGTAATGACTTCAACTTGGTAACCTTCTTTGACGAAAGCATCTAGCAGATCGGAAAAGCGAGACTTGCCCTTTTCAAAAGGGAAGTAATGGTAGTTCCAAATAAAGAGGAGCTTCTTATTCATCATCCTTAGGTTCCTCATAGAAATGCTCTTTGTACATTGCATGGCCTAAGGCCGCATATTTCCGAACTAGGGGATACTTCATCTTGTAGTCTTTATGGTATTTCAAATACATCCGAGCCAAGGCAAATGGCCAATTAATGCCATAGAGATGAGTATAAACGTAACCTTTGGTAACGAAATAACGTTTATCAAAATTCTCAAACCAAGTAGATTTCTTCGTTTCCTTAACTTCACAGATATAGAACGAAGACAAATACACCTCCTTGCTCTTTTGGCAAAGATCAAAGAGGAAAACGCTATCTTCTCCGTTATAAAGATAGTTGGGCATCCCAAGATGCTCATCAAAGAAGATTCCCTTGTCTATGAAGGCTTGCGGTTTAAACGAAAGTCCCCACATCCCAAAACTGGAGAGGTCTCCAAACTTAGCCTTTCGGTCTTTCGTCGCGTGGGCGTTTACCGGGTTCCAATAAGTGCGGACCGTATTAAAACGAATCGCTTCAGCGGAAGGGAATTCGGCATAGGCTTTTTCCATCTCCTGAACGTACCCAGAAGAAAGGATGCAGTCATCGTCAATAAAGAGGCCGGCGTCGCAGTTGGCGTTCTTAATCAGAAGGTTTCGAGCCATAGAAACCCCTTTAGCCTTGGTGCAAATAACTTCGACATTATGACCATTTAGCGAAAAGGATTCTCTGCCATCGACTCCATTTTGATCAAGGAAAATAGCATCGCTATCAACCTGCAAAAAGAAAGCAAGTTCCTTAACTTGATCAATAGTTTTATTCACGCAAGGAATAAGGACTTTAATGTGCATCCGGTTTGCCGCCTTTGATACAAGACATTTTTCCATCTTTGATCTCGTAAATGCGGTCACAGTTCTGAATAGTATTTAAACGATGGGTGATAATAATCAAAGTTCGTGAACCTTTTAAGCCATAGATGGTTTCAAGGATCTCCCCTTCCGTTTGATAATCCAGCGCCGAGGTGGCTTCATCGAAAACAATAATTTGAGTATTCCTATATAGAGCGCGAGCAATACCAATACGCTGCCGCTGTCCACCAGAAATGCGAACTCCCTTTTCTCCGATAGAAGTCTCTAGTTGCTTTGGAAGATTCCGGACAAAGTCACCGAGTTGAGCGGCATCCAAAGCTTTCCATACATCTTCGTCTTTTACTTTGGAGGGATCAATTCCAAAAGCCACGTTGGTTCGAATGGAATCGTCCACCAAGTAAATGTCCTGAGGAACGTAAGAGATGTTGCGATGCCAAGCCTGAATGTCATCGTGGATGTTTATTCCATCGCAAGTAATCGTCCCTTCCGTGGGCTTCAAGAGGCCCAAGATGGTATCCACCGTAGTCGTTTTCCCTGCACCAGACTGACCGCAAAAGGCCGTTGATTTCCCTTTTTCGACAACACCATTAACGTGGTCGAGAACCCGTTTCTCGCTTCCACGGTAAATAAAGGAGACATCATGGATGCCAATACAATCTTTAAAGACCATAGGTGAACTCTTTATGGAACTAGAATCGATTACTTTTTCTTCATTGGAAGCCAATTGTAGATCGCGATAAACGGAATCAATAGAGGCCAAAGAGAATCTAAGTCCATTGATTTCCCCATTGAAACGGGAGACATAAGGCAATAATTTAACGATAGCAACGACAAACAAAGAGAAGGTGGAAATGACCTTAGCATTGTTAACGCCTAAAAGGGTATAGACCAGCAAGGCAGCCAGAATGGAAATCATTCCCACCGCTTCGATGATTGTCCGAGGTAAAGACCCCACAAAGGAATTTTTAAAAGCGACGTCAGCCTCATCTTTTTTAACCGCTTCATAACGAGAAGCAAAATAGTTTTCGCGATTAGAGATCTTGGTTTCTTTAATTCCTCCAAGAGCCTCTTGAATCGTTTTAATTCCTTGAGTATGAAGCCACCAAGCCTCTTTTCCGTAGGCTACCGCTTTCTTTTTTACTGCGAGCAAGAGGATTAACGAAACGCCGCCGATAACGACAAAAACAATCAAAGTAATCGCCCAGTCAAGAACTAACAGGTAGATAAAGATTGCACAACAGAAAATAACATCTGACGCCAAGCAAAGAATGGTATTGACCGACCCAACGAAAACCGAAACATCGTTTGTGGCGCTGCGAAGCAAATCTGCGCTGTTCGAATAAAGGTAAAAATCATAGGGCTGAAACAAATAAGTCTTAAAGAGATCTCCAGAAAGTTTTTTGGTGAAGCCATTCGTAAACTTGGCCTGAACTGCATTAAGAAAAATGGAGTATAAAGCTTTGAATACATAGATTGCCATAACCAAAATAAGAACGGAGATTTCAATAGTTTTATAGTCGTCAGAAGCAATATGAAAAATCGAAATGAGGGCTTGAAGATACCAACTGTTGGCCACGGCAGAACTCGGAGCCGAAATTAAATCGATTATGGGCAAAAGAATCGAAATACCAACAAGTTCTAGTGCGGCGCCAAAAATCATTCCCAGTAGAAGAAAAACAAGCTGGACCTTTTCTTTCTTATTTAGGATGTACGATATTTTGTGAAGTGTAGACATAAAAATATTATAAATGAAAATCAGCCAAAGATAACGGTGGCGTGGTACAGGATGGTTACCGACGTTGGCCCTAGACCAGGAAGATCAAAAGTTTCAGTCGCATAGAATTGGTAATAATTGGGCCAATAGTAACGGATAAGTTCCCCGTTAGAATAGGTAATTGATAAAAGGTTGCCATTTCCGGCTACGCCGGCGGTATAGCTACCATTTTTGGTTATGACACCCCCATTGGTATAGGTACAAGAAAAAATGGCATTGCTATCATAGTCAAGCGTTACATAGCAAGACGAAAAATAACTTCGATAACTGACAAACCCAGAAGGCCCATTGTCGGGGTGATAAATATCCACATTTAAGCAATTCCCAGCAGTAGCTAAGTTAAATCTGACGTTATAGGTCGTTTTGGACCCACCATTGCCGTATAGACTGCACCCGGCGCAAAGAAAAGCGAACAAGCTAACAATGAAGAAAGATTTTTTAATTTTGCGCATAGGACTGCTCTTTCTTTTTATCGATTGGTTCATCTAAAACATTTGGTTCTGAAGCCAAGAACTTGGGATAGACAAGAAGTAGCAAGTTGATGGGAAAAACCGAGGCTGACATATTAACAAAGAGCATGTAAGTTTCAGGCATCGTAAAGAGAACAGATCCAAAGAACAAAGCCAAAGTAACAAGCCAAATTTCAGGTTGATTCTTGCGAATTGAATGAATGCCTTTAAGTGCATAGGCGTGCATTCCAAGATAAACCATTAATCCGGCAAGCCCATAGCCAGAATAAAAACTAACAAAGGCACTATGAAAATCATCATAAGTGGCATCTCCCGCCATTTGTTCAATCATTGTAAGTTGGCTATTAGCCACCACATCCGTCTCCCCAAGTAAAACGAAGGGCCCCCGAATTAAAGATAAACAGTAATCCCAAAGTTTCGTCCTCGAAAGAACCTCTCCGCTACTAATCGATTGAAGATTGTTAAAAAGAGAGAGAAGAACCTTGGATTTTTCGCGAACCGCTGGGGTGTAAACAAGGACAAAAAAGACGATCGTAACAACGACAAGAGAAGTAAGAAGAACGATAAAAAGCATTTGATGCCTTTTTCTCAGTTTGAACAGGAGGGCTAAAAGCAGAGCAACTACCAAAATGAGTGCAGGGACAAATGCGGTATAACATTTCACAACTCCGGCTGTAATTAAGAACAAGAAGGCTGTAAAGACAAAAATCCATTTGTTCTTTCGAAGATACCAAACTAGAAAAATTGAGGATAAGCATCCAAGAAACAAAAAGATTCCGTACGCGTTTTTGCTATGAAAAATGGAACGAATCGCATTTTTCTCAACGCTTAAGCCGCGTAGGGTGTCAAGGTAGAGCGATCCATCAAAGATGTAACTAAACAAACAACCAAATAAAGCAAACAGGACCACGCAAACTAAGGGATAAATAACCGCTTTCCGTGATTTTACAGCTTGAGGGAAGAAAGAGATAAGGCAGAGAAAAACCGCGCATTCAAGGATAAAGGTGCCTAAAGAAATAACGATATAAAGCTGGCCCAATTCACCCCAATGGAAGGTAAAGCCGTGTTCAAAGGTAAGAGTGTAATAGGCGTAGCTCGTCGGAACGGTAGCCCACGCTAAACAATAAAAGCAAATCAACAGGGAAAGAATTACCAGCCAAGGAATATTGATCCGAGAATGGTTTCCTTTTGCCAGTAAAAACGAATAAACGAAAAAATAGGCGCAAGTAAAGGCGCGGAAAGCAATTTTAGTTAATGAGCCAGTAAAGAAAGCATTGGCCGCCGGGACTAGAGCAAAACAGTAAGGAAGAACAATAAGCAGAAAATAGGAAATGAGGAAATAGGGCAGAAAACCATTGACTTTGTCAGCAAACGACTTCGCTTTTACCGCAGACGAAGGGGGCTCAATCGTGGTTTCGGCAGAAAACGTTTCACGCAATCCGGCCCCAACGCAGGAAAGCGAAACCAATGAGATAATGACGAAAGAGAGGCCTAAAGCCCCAAAGGACCCGTTGGCAGTCCACGAATAAAGGTCGAGAAGATAAAAAGGTAAATCAGCCAAAAAGGTCAGCAGACAGCCGACCATAATGCCAAAAAGCAACAGAAACGCCCGGCCAAAAGAGAAACGACCAAGGGAAAGTTTGGGGCAAGAAGTGTAATAGATTATTTGATATACAAAAGCAGGTGCACCTAGCAGGAGCAAGAGGATAAAAAGAATTAAAGCGGACCACCACGATGCGGATATGGAATCAATATATGTTCCAAAAAAGAAAAAACCCGCAATCAAGATGAAAAGAGAGGCCAAGGATAGTAAAAAAGAACCCCAAGGTTTCTTTTTGCAAAATGAAAAAATGGCCGTCTTCATCATTTTGCCCCAAAACTGGCTTTCACTCGCAGGTTGTCATAAATTTTGACATCCGTTCTGGATGCGGTGAGGATCCCGTCACTCCAAGAAACAAATAAATAACCTGAATTTGGGACGGCGGTGACGGTAGTGCCGTCTTTGCCATTAATAATGGTTTGAACAACAGATCCAGAGATGGTCCCTCCTTCGCCAGCTTCGTAAACTAAATAATGATTTAAGACCTCGGTACGTGAACACGACATAAGAAAAAGACCGATTAAGGAGATAATGAGGAAGGATGGGCGTTTT